>WNGL01008696.1_pt1 | contig 11839 bp, 9 predicted proteins | sample 5400591 | NCBI WGS metagenome assembly WNGL01 (sample SAMN13153377, study PRJNA577476) | soil metagenome | isolation source: 80 cm soil or saprolite under Garry oak tree replicate 1 | place: USA:California | collected 2016-06-15
TGCAAGTGTCGTTAAAACTTTACTTCTAACTGGGTTGCGCTTGGACTTCAATGAACTGGGGCTAGCTGGCGGACGCCGGCCACTAGCCTCGGTTCAGTAATTCGGCACGACGATCCGCTGTCGCCAGAAAGCGCGTACAACATTCTTACGGTGGTAGCTGATCGTACCCACTCCCCGGAGCTGGTCGCTTCATAACGACCGGAGGTTCACCTGCGCCAAATCGGGGGATTGGGACTAGTACCTAGGCAATACGCACGATCTGCGTGAGGAGAGCAATATTTGAAAACGTGCTTTCAACCTCACTCCCTGAGCAGAAAGAACTTTTTAAAGGTTATGATGAGTGGCGCTGCCGGCGTCCTTTCAGCAGGGTTTAGTTCCTCACTGTCCCTTCGAGCTGCAGTTCCCCCGGCAACAGAACCTCTCATCCGTGGACTCACGCCATATATCCGTCTTTACGGAGCAACAGCGGCGGCGATCGAGGGCAATGCAAAACTGGACGACTTGAAGATCTCTGTGAACTGTAAGGATTCAAGCAGGATTAAATGGAACGTTACCGCTCTGGAAGAAGGTGAGTACGACCTGTTCATTTCGTGTTCTATTCTCGGCCCTCCTGTCACCTTGAAGTTGTCTCAGGCCCCAGTTCCGTTAAATCAGATCTAAAGTTCACCGAGGGTGTGTATCGCTCAAGTGATGGCGGCTGGTCTGTTAATTTCGAAAAGATGCGGCTCGATGGGAGGTTGCACCTGACCCGCGGAATAAACCCAGTCACACTTCAAGTACCCGGAGCTGACACGGACGAAGTGGTCCGCTTGCGATGCCTTGAAGTTCTCCCTGCTTCGGCCAACGCTGAAATGACGGCCGCTGAAGAGAGTGCCCGCGCGCATCGAGCGAGCACGGACTGGTTTGTCAAGGCAGGGTATGGGGCCATGTTTCATTGGGCAGATCTCACGCAACCGCGAGATGGCATGAAGAAGCCGTATCCAGAGGCTGTCAACGCCTTTGACGTTGATGCCTTTGCAAGGCTTATGGGAGAAATAGGAGCGGCTTACGTCATCTTCACTCTGAACCATGCCCATCCGCACTGCCCCGCTCCCATCCAGTCGTGGGAAGCCATCCATCCGGGATGGACAACGAAACGCGATCTAATCGGCGATATCGCCGGTGCTTTGGAGAGACGCGGAATCAGATTGATTCTTTATATCAACTCTCCTGTATTGACAGACTTTGGAAAGACCGGGGAAACCGGGCTCTACGAGCTGACCTTCAACGAGGAGCAATTCACGGAGATTCACAAGAATGTTCTGAGCGAAATCGGATCTCGGTATGGCGAGAAACTGGCCGGCTATTGGTTCGATTCCTGGTATCAATCGCTGGCTGCCTACCCCGATGTTCCGATTGAGGCAATCTACCGTTATTGCAAAGTAGGGAACCCCGGCCGGATTACTGCCTTTAACTTCTGGATCTTTCCAGTCTTAACTCCCTGGCAGGATTACTGGGCAGGCGAGCTCAACTCTCTTCAAAATCCTTTTGAGTCTCGATACATTCAGAGGGGGGCTGGCACAGGATTTCAGGCCCACGGGATGGTATCCATGCTGGAATCATGGGTGCATAGCGAGACCGGCCCGATTCCACCGCCTCACTTCAGCGCGGAGGACTTGATCGCACACGTGAAGGCCAACATGGAACACCAAGCCGTCACCACGATCAACATCGGAATCTACCAGGACGGCACGATTGAGCAGAGTTCTCTTGACACGATGCGCCAACTGAGGCACGCAATCAGAGAGAAGTTAGGAAAGGCAGATTGTAAAAGCAGAACGTGATGGTGAGATAAAGTGCTGGGATAGCCGAAGTGACTTCGAGAAAGTTCTTCACAACTGCATTGGTCGTGGTACTGGCCGCTCCTCCCAGGATTTTGTGGGGTGCTGATGCCGGACGAATTCAGTTCGAAAATCGGCAAAAGAATTCCGGTGTTGGCTTTGTCCTCGACAACGGCACGCTTCCCGACAAGCCAATGATTGACGGCATACCCGGTGGAGTCGCGCTTCTTGATTACGACAATGACGGGTATCTGGATATCTTCTTCACCAATGGCGCGAGCCTGCCAGGACTTGCAAAGGAAGGCGACAAATTTTCGAATTGCCTATACCGCAACAATCACGACGGCACCTTCACGGACGTGACCGCCCGCGCCGGGGTGCGCGGCGAGGGCTACAGCATCGGTGCGGCCGCAGCCGACTATGACAACGACGGCTTCACGGACCTCTACGTCACCGGCTTCAATCGCAACATCCTATATCACAATAACGGCGACGGCACTTTCACCGATGTGACCGCCGAAGCTGGAGTCACCGGGGCTGATTCGGCAGGCAAAAAACTGTGGGGAGTGTCGGCCGCATGGGTTGATTATGACAACGACGGGAAACTTGACCTGTTCGTTACCAATTATCTGGACTGGTCGTTTGCAACCTCCCGCCTGTGCGGTTCACCCGGCAAGCGCATGTCCTGCTCCCCCACTTTTTACAAGGGCGAGCCGAACATCCTCTACCACAACAATGGGAATGGCACCTTTACGGATGTTTCAGAAGCCATGGGCATCTCCCGACAGATCGGCAAAGGCATGGGGGTAGCGATAGCCGACTACAACGATGACGGTTGGATGGACATCTTCGTCGCCAATGACAATGACAGAAATTTTCTTTTTAAAAACCGCAGCGGAAAGGTGTTCGATGAGGTGGGCGTTGAGTCCTTCGTCGCGTACACCGACAGCGGACTGCCCGTCTCCAGCATGGGTGTTGATTTTCGTGATTGGAACAATGATGGCAAACCCAGCCTGATCATCACTGCCCTTGGCGGTGAGACCTACCCGTTATTCCGAAACGAAGGCAATGGGTTTTTTAGCTACGATAGTTACAAGGCGGGCATCGGATTCCGCAGCTTCAAAATGAGCGGCTGGGGTGCGGGCATTCAAGATTTCGACAACGATGGTTACAAGGACCTGTTCACAGCGAACTCGCATGTGAGCGAGAATGCTGATCTAGACGACCAGCAACACTACCGGCAGGCGAACGCCGTTTTTCGGAACAGGCACGGCGGCACTTTTCAGGACGTGAGCGGCGATGCTGGCTCTGGCATGCAGATTCGTGGCGCCCATCGTGGGTGCGCGTTTGGCGATCTGAACAACGACGGAAAAATTGACGTTGTAGTTTCGGCTATTAATAGTCCGGCGGAACTACTTTACAACGCCTCAACCGGCGGGAATCACTGGATTCTGATCAAGACTGTGGGGGTGAAAAGCAACCGTGACGGCATCGGAACACGAATCAAGTTGACCGCAGAGTCAGGCCTGGTGCAGTACAACCACGTCACGACAGCTGGAAGCTACGCCAGTTCAAACGATCCGCGAGTTCACTTCGGATTGGGCGCAGATGCTGTAATCAAGGAGATTGAATTAAAGTGGCCGGGCGGAACGGTGCAGGTGCTACACAACGTGAAGACAGACCAGATCCTCACGGTGACTGAGGAATGAAGTTTATGAGATCTGCACTTTTGTCTCTGCTCTTTGCTACATGCAGCGCGTGGCTAGCGTTCGCTGGACCATGCACCGGTGCAGAAACGCAATTGGCGCAAGTATCGAGGGCATTGACCGTAAACTCGCCCGCAACAGCTGAGAATACGCTGCATGCATTGAGCCTCTCCTATCCCGATTGCCCAGAGATTGTGCTGCATCAGGCCAGGCTTTCACAGGCTAAAGGAAATCCTAGCCAAGCGGCTGAACTTTACTACCGCTACACGGATACAGATCCGAACGACTCCCGTGGACTTGCGTACTTCGGGCGCTTCTTTCTCGAGCAACGAGACTCCATGCGAGCCGATGCTTTGTCGGCAGCAGCTGTGGACAAGAACCCGGACGACCCGGCTGCGCTGGCGTTGCGAGGGCAGATTCTGGTAATGAAGGGTCAGTCGTCCGAAGGGCAAACCTTGCTGGAGAGAGCCGTCCGGCTTGATCCCGACGATCCCGAGGCGCAATTCCAGTTGGGCACGATTTATGACACGGCGAAGGCTGCTTCAAGAGCTGTCGAACACTTTCGGAAAGCTGCAACGCTGAATCCGCACAACCCCCGGGCGTGGGACTATCTAGCCCTGAACCTTGAACCTGTAGGAGACTTGGAAGGCGCCGAGCAGGCCTACCGGAAAGGCCTGCAGGTGAATGAGGCCGGGCGATACCACGATGCCTTTCTCGACTACAACTACGGCAGTTTTCTGGCGAAACGCAATGACCTCAGTGGTAGCAAACACCACCTTGATCGCGCCGTCGAATTGACACCTCAAGTCCGCGCGGTATGGTACGAACGCGCAAAGCTCAATATGCGAATGCAGAACTATGAACAGGCACGTTCAGATGCCGAAAAAGCGGCGGCTTGCCAGCAACAGGGCGGCATTATCGATCTGCAAATTTACAGCCTGCTAAGCCAGGTGTACGCGCGACTGGGCGAAACCGCACTTGCAAAAAAATACATGGATCTGACTCGCGAAACCCCTCCCCCAGTTCGCGGAGAACAGCGGTAGCGTGCGCTCAAAGATGAATCGCCGGTCTCTTCTGCTGAGTGCTCTCGCTGCCGCTCGCGCCGTCAAATTGCTGGGTGCAATGCCGGCATGCGCCAATTGCGGCGCGCAATTAGGGGCAAGTGATCATGCGATTGGCCGTTTGTCCGGGACGCAACACAGGCATCGAGCTGGGGGAAAAGGGAGATCTTACCGGTGGGCTGGACCACGATGATCAGGTAGCGAAAACAGATGTGACCAACGTGGTGTATATCAACTAACTGTCCGCCGTTATGACGACTCGCCGCCGTGAGAGGCGTTTCACCTGAATTCCCCTACATAGCTGCCCGGGTGATAAAGTCCACAACCGGGGCCGGATCCTTCGGCGCGAGCGGATAATGTCCCTCGCCTTTCTTGACGATTAGCTGGATTTTGCCGCCGAGCTTCTTGTATCGCTTTTCAACCTCAAGAGTATTGTGTGTAAACCACGGGTCGAGGCTGCCGCAAACGTGAAGAAGCGGCACGTTGGCTTTGGCTAGGGGAGCGAGATTATCGAGCGGCTGGGTTTTCGCCAGGGCACTGTGCATGCGCGGATTCTCGGCGTAGACGCAGGAAACCTTGTCAGGATTTTCGATGGCCCACGCGTAGACTTCGCCGGCGCCGCCGCCCGCGCCTTCCATTGCCGGCTTCTTCGAAAAGCCGTGCCCGGTCAGGTATTCATACGTTGTGTCCCAATCCTTCACCACGAAGCTGACCCCTACGGGGCCGGTGACGATGTGAAACCCTTTGGCCAGCAGCTCCTGATCGACCTTCGCGTCACGAAACACAAAACCCGCCCGGTACACCCAGGGCATGCCTGCGGCCGCAGTGCTCGGCGCGATCACCATGGTGGTCATCGGCGTGCCTTGCACGCTGAATTCGTAGCGGTCGTAGCACGGGGAAAACAGCGGGCCGCGGCAGGTGATGTAAGTGTCCTCATCCGGGTAATCACGGTAGAAATTCTCGATGCTGTAGTAGGAGGTTCTGGTGAACTTATCGCCAGCGAAGGCCGGCGCCGGACGCCTTACCGCCTGTACGCTCTGCTCAATAAAGTCTGCGATGGGCCTGGAGTTGCGGAGGCTATGGGGATGATGAGCGTGACCTTCCTTGACCATCGTCGAGATGCGTCCGCCGAACTGCTGATAGATGCCCTCGATGGCGGAAGTATACCGGCCGAGCATCGGATCGACGGTGCCGCAGACTTGAAGAACAGGCACGTCGGCCCGCGCCAGGTCTCCCAGCCTCTGAAAAGCTTGGCGTTCCATCCCTGGATTGTCGTCATAGATGCAGGAGACCTTGTCGGGATTGGCGGTGCCCCAACTAAATTCGAATATCCCGCCCCGGCTCATGCCGATGAACGCGGGTTTCTTCGACAACCCGTACAGCCCGGTGAGGTATGCATACCAGGCGTCCCACTCCGCTAATGCCGCTCTAGACATTCCAAGCTGATCCATAAGTTCATCCATAGTCAATCCAGTTATTGGCCCTGGCTTGGGGTCGACCGAAATGTATGCGATGTGAAAACCCCGTTTGAGCAATTCGACTTCGGCCTGAGGCTGGTGATTCCAGTAAACGCCGCGCCAGGACCACGGGTTGCCGGGAGCCGCCTGCTTGGGCACAACGACGACACACCGTAGCTGTTCTGCAGCAGAGTCTCCGAGATCGCCGGACTGTTCGCCGGCCGGCGCCTTGAAAGCTGTGATCGCCAAGGTCTGCTTATCCATCACAAAGTCGTAACGGTCGAATCCGTGCCAGTCGATCTTGTCGCCCTGGAAGGCCCGCGGGACTTGAAGCGCGACCTCGGCTCTGCTCGATCCCGCAGCGATTCCTTTATCGGCAGCCGCCGGAACCTGCGCTTCAGCCGTGTTGGTCAACAGGGGGAAAGCGGCGACTCCCGCTCCCATGGCAGCGATGCCTTTGACGAAGGTGCGGCGATCTGGGAACGACGGCTCGGTGTCCCCGTTTTTGTTTTGTTGGTCAAATATCTTCTTCATGAAGATCCCTCCTGCTTAGTTTCTATTTACTCCAGTGCGGCCTTCTGGAAGGCCAACCTGGCCGGCGACTCGTCGCCATTCTTGAAATTGGACCGCTGGATCATCATTATTAATGCGACGTCCCTCTTCCTATCGATCCAGACCTGCGTACCATAGGCTCCGCCGTGGCCGAAGGTTCCGGGCGAGAGCATTGCAGTTACACCTTGAGGTTGGCGGACGATGCAGACTCCCAACCCCCAGCCGTTGCCGGGCGTAAAACCGGTGACCAGATCGCCGGTCTGGACAGTTGACATCATGCGCACCGACTCGGCCGTGAGGTAGCGCCGGCCATCGAGCACCCCGCCACTCAGCAGCATTTGGGCAAACCGCGTGTAGTCGGGCGCGGTCGAGAACAAGCCACCGTTGCTAGCCGGGTAGTGTTCGCGCCATGTGGGAGGATGGCCGTACAGAAGTCCGATTTCGGCCGACACCAGTTGTTCGCCCTCGCGCTTGGCGGGGGTCACCCACCGCGGCATCTGGGCCTCGGTCAGGTAGAAAGTCGTATCCTTCATACCTAGCGCGTCGAAGATACGCTTCTGCACGAAGACTTCAAAAGGCACACCGGAAACGATTTCTACGATCCGGCCAAGAGTGAGAATGCCGGACTGACAGTATTTCCATTGGCTCCCCGGCTCGAACGCAAGCGGTTTTGAGGCAAAGGCCGGCACCAGGTCGACCAGGGAACGCGCGGCTTTGGCCTCTTCGTCGGTTGCTTCTCCCATTCCGGAGGTGTGAGTGAGCAAGTGCCGCAGCGTGATTTGCTGGGTTTTGCCGTCCGCCGTTTTGAGTCCACTCAGTCCGGGGATGTATTTGGAGATAGGATCGTCGAGGGAGAGTTTCCCTTCCTCCATCAGCATCAGCACCGCGGTGGCCGTAATTGGTTTGGACATGGATGCAATCCAGAAGATTGAGTCCACGCGGATGAAAGACTTGTGCTCTGGGTCGGCCCAACCTTGCGCGTCCATCCGAAGCACGGAGTCATGCGTTGCGACCACCGTCACCGCGCCGGGAACTTCGTTGGCGACGATCACGTCGTGCATGCGTGCAGGAATGGAATCGAGGCTGGCGGTAGTTTGGGCGAGTCCGAAAGGCAACAAGAGAAAAATTCCAATGAAGAAAACGGTGAGAAGACGAATTCGCATGTAGTCGATCTCCGTGGTTAAACAACACCCAATCATCTGTGTGTTACTGCGCAGAAGCAGGAATCTGTATCTCCGGACGAATTGAAGTCGCCGCCTCGGTTGGAAAATCCGCTGGGATCGCAACGGTTATAGGGTGCCTAGCCAGCCACTGCAAGGTTCGCAGAAGCAACGTCTGCTCTCCGGCACAGCGCAGGCTGGGGGGCTGGACATCACCTTTCCAAACGTGCCCAAAGGTGGAGCTATAGACTCGTCCCCGGCCAAAACGGACTGTCCACTCCAGCGGCCAATTCATCTGTGTATGCTTGTCAAATCCGTAGGAGAGCACGCGAATGTGTTTCGCCGGGCCGCGCGCGTAATAGTAGATTTCCAGGCTAGGGGTTTTCCAATCGCGGGGCATGCCGTGATGAATGGGATCGTCGCCCAGGCGGTGGACAACCACGTCGGAGCGGCCATCATGCCCGGTGTTTTCGCGCTGGCCGGAGGGAATGCGGACCAGTCTTTCACGGCTATTAATAGTGATTGCGTCGCCTTGTGTCTTGTTCCGCCAGCCGAGTCCAATCATCTGGTTGTAGGCGGGCCAGTCGGGGAACGCATTATTGCCGGAGTGGAAAACCAGAACTCCGCCACCGTTGCTGACATAGTTTTCAAAAGCAATCTGGACTTCCCGCGGCCAGGAAGGGCCGCCGCCGATGTCATTGCAGGTTTGAATGACCACGTCGTAGTCGCTAAAGTTCGGACGCCACTGTTCCCATCCCGGAGACGCGGCGGTGGGTGGAGCCGTCGAAACCGAAACTGTGAACAGCCCCGAGGGTTCCAAGATGCCCGCGCAACAGTGCCGTCGTCTGATGCCAATCGTGATTGCTGAAGCCATCCAGGATGAGAACTCTGATCCTCGGCTGGCCTGGGGTTGCCGCCATGGGTTGGGTAAACGGAAAAAACAGCAGAGCGATAAGGCCTAACGCCGCGGCAACTTTGGTACTTCCAGTGGATGGCATATGCGACAGTTTTCCCGTAGCGAGATCAGGGTTTCAGCATGATCATGATGGTTGACTCCTGCTGAAAGCGGAGTATCGTGACGCTCGCCGCCTTCCCGGCAACGTTTTGTTGGGTATCCTGCAGGAGGTCCTTCAATTCCTTGATCAGCTTTCCATTGAATGCCAGCAGGACATCCCCGGCAAAAAAGCCGGCTTTGGCAGCATCGCTTGTGTCGGGTACTTCGAGCAAGATCACGCCCGTTTCGCCTGGACTCCCTGCGGCTGAGACCTCACCGAGGCCAACAATGTTGCGCACTTTCGCGCCTGCCCAAACCGCAAGCTCTCGACTTCGAGTTTCACTGAGAGTTGGCGTGGTATCGCTGGACCTCAAGGGCATCACCGGTTGCCGGGCAATGGCTTTGAGCTTCGGACTCTGGACGCCAAAGTCGTCCATCTTGAAGTTCACGAATCCGAGAGACAACGCGGGAGAATTCGATTTCACTCTGTAGTCGCCTGTGGCGTCATCCACAAACAGAGCGTCTCCTTGTAGGGAGTGATCATCCTGCGAGCTTAGTTTTTGCAGCGCGGTGGCGGGGCCGGTTTGTGGCGTCGGCTGATGGAGGAGGTTGAAATCAATCACCTCGGTCCACTCCCTCATTTGAATGGGTCTGTATGGTGTGAAAACAATATTGCCGCGAAAAATATCATCGCTGTCGTTGTACCAAACGTGGGGATGAAGTGTGTTGTTCACCAAGACGTTGTTCTCGCAGGTGCGATAGAAGCCCTCCCGCAGCTTGAGCCCGCCGTTGAGGCATAGATTGTTGTAAATGTGGTAGTTGCTGGAGCCATCGTCAAGATCAATATCCCAGCCATGATCGCAGCGCCAGCGCGTGTTCGAAAGAATATTAGGCGCCACGGCGTCGAGCACGGGGAGTTTTGCCTGAGGGCCCTGGATCGTATCCAGATCTAACCCGGTGACACCCCACCACCGGTCACGACCCCAGGAGTTGAACGATCCATGGTCGCCAGTTTCCTTCACGGTGTCGAAAACATCGCAGTGGTCGATGTGGTGCCCACCCCAGCAGCCATCTCCGATGTTGATTCCGGCACGAGGGACATCGTAGATGGAACAATGACGGACAGTGATTGATTTCGACATTGCGATCTCGACGGGTGCAGTCTGCTTCTCGACCCGCCCGGTTTTATAGATCAAGGAGTCTTCGACCAGACAGTCTTCCGGATAGTCGGGGGTGCGCGGCCCGGGCGTGACATCGAGGTCTGCCATGGCGAGCCGGTCGTCATAGCTGTCCAGTGGATTTCGGACCGCTTTCCGTTCTCCAACAAAACAAACGCCATTGGCTCCGGCGGCAGCGATGCGGCAGCGCGAGATATGAATCCGGCGGTTGTAACCGCTGACGAAAATGCCATTCCCGCCGACCTGGTCGAGGAAGCAATCGTCCACCAGACAGTCTTCCGCGCCGATCAAGAAGATCGCGCCGCCGCGATAGATTCGCCAGTCGCTGCGCAAGAGCGGCTCGCGGGTCTCCATGAACGTTCTGGAAGCAAGCTGGAGGGTGAATCCGCGAAGCTCGATCCACTTCACGGGGTCATCCGGCGTTCCACGAAATTCCACCAGATGTTTCAGGCGCACGGTCTCGATCGCGGCGCTACCCAAGTCCAGCCCTGCAGGCGGATAAAAATAGAGAGTTGATTTGGCTTTATCGAGATACCATTCGCCTGGAGAATCCAATTCTTCAAAAACATTTTCCACAAACCGGTATTGCGCATGCATCGGCTTTGGCCGATTGTTTTGCCAGCCGCCCTCGTAGGTCACATCCCCATCCGCGCTTTTGCCTGTGATCACATAGTGCATATCGCCCCACAGGTACTGATGCAGAGCGTGAATGTATGCTCCCCTCGGGTCCGCCCAGCGTTGGGCGCGCTCCGGGCTGATCGCGTCAGAAGCATAGCCATTCAAGTACTTTGCGTTTGCATCGTGGTTCGGGTAACGAGCCAGAATCTGTAGTTGCCCATTTACAAAGAGCTGGTCGGTCGTCGTTCCGGGTGGGACGGAGGTCTTCATGATCCCGTCTCGGTAGGGCACCCATTTAGGGGACAAGCGACTCCCGCCACTTAGTAGAACCTGCTCTCCTGGATAGGGTGCGTAAATGATCGGGGCTCCGGTTTTCCCCGAGTCTTCCGGCGTGAAAACGATCGTGTCCGGCAAGTAGTAAGTACCTGCGCGAAAGTAAACCGATATGGTTCCGGGGTTCTCCTTCTTGAGATTGCGAACTGCTGCTTGCGCAGCTTGAAATGATTTCAATGGACGAGAGATCGTTCCCGGACTGTTATCGTCTCCGGTTGCGCTCACAAAGATGCTGTTCTGCGGATGGATCGCCGGCGAGGTGCCAGTAGTATCGCGCTCCAGCGCTGCGGCGATCTGTCCGGGCCGGGTGAATGCCAGGATCGCTCCAGTGCCGCCCCGCAAGAATGATCGTCTATTCATCGCTGATCCCCATTTCGATAGGTAGGCCTTTCTTCACCTCTGGGTAGCCTGCGCGATGCGAATGGCCTTATCTATATCCGGGTCGGCGGGCGTAAGCTTCTTTGCTTCGAGCAATTCCCGAAGGCCATCTTTTGTGTCCCCCGAGTGGAGATAGATGAGCCCGAGGTCCTTATGTAATTGGCCAAGTGCGGTACAACCTCCGCAAAGCTGAATTCCTTCTTGCAATTGTGAGATGGCTTGTGGCCAATCGTGCGCGGCGGCGGATGCCAAGGCGAAATTTCCCAAAGTCTGGGCCCGATCCATGACTTGTTTTTGGGACTGCAGCGCTTCGAAGCGGGCTTGAAAACGCTTGGACTCATCAGGGTCTGATTGCGCCAATTGGCGGGACAGGTTGTAAAGTGCCTCACCGTGCTCAGGATTCATCTCGATCACTTTTCGCCATTGCGCGACAGCACCAGCACGGTCCCCATTGTGCAGAAGCTCTTGCCCCAGCACGAAGAGCGTGTCGGGGTTCTTGGGGTCAAGCTCAGCAGACTTCTGCAGCGCCTGGACAGCCGCCGCGGCATTCCCGGATGCTTTTTCGATCAGTCCCAGCAGGTA
>WNGL01014026.1_pt1 | contig 11839 bp, 12 predicted proteins | sample 5400591 | NCBI WGS metagenome assembly WNGL01 (sample SAMN13153377, study PRJNA577476) | soil metagenome | isolation source: 80 cm soil or saprolite under Garry oak tree replicate 1 | place: USA:California | collected 2016-06-15
CCGCGGCGCTGCTGTGCTTCGCGGTCGGGCTCGCGCTCGGCTTCCCGGCGCTGCGCGTCCGGCACCACTACCTCGCCTTCGCCACGCTCGGCTTCAACGTGCTCGTCTATCTCGTCCTCCGCAACGAGGAGTGGCTCACCGGAGGCACCTTCGGGATCTCCGGAATCCGGAGGCCTTCGCCGTTCGGACTGTCGCTCGACGGCTCCGCCGCGTTCTTCTACTTCACCTACGCGGCGACGATTGCGCTGGCGCTGCTGCTCGCCTGGCCGATTCGCTCGCCGTGGGGCCGGGCGTTCGCCGCGTTGCGCGACAATCCGATCCGCGCCGAAAGCCTCGGCGTCAACATCGTCGCCTACACGCTGCTCGCGTTCGCCATCGGCGCGGCCTGCGCCGGGATCGCCGGGGCGTATTTCGCCGCTCTGGTGCAGTTCGTCGATCCGGCGCCGTTCCATCTCACCGCATCGCTCACCATGCTGCTGATGGTGATCGTCGGCGGGTCCGGGCGGTTCTTCGGGCCGATGCTCGGCGCCGCGCTCGTCGTCCTGCTGCCTGAATGGCTGCGCTTCATGAAGGACTGGTATCTCGTGGTCTTCGGACTGTCGATAGTCGCCCTGATGATCTGGCTGCCCGGAGGCCTGCTGTCGATCCCGGACCGCATCAGGCTGCGCGCGGCGCTGCAAGGGGCCGCCAAATGACGCCGTTTCTTCACGTCGAGCTGTGCACCAAGCACTACGGCGCGATCCGCGCGGTCGACGGCGTGAGCTTCTCGGTCGGACCCGGTGAGATCGTCGGCGTGATCGGGCCGAACGGCAGCGGCAAGACTACGCTCTTCAACAGCATTCTCGGGCAGATCAAGCCGACTTCCGGGCACATGGAATTTTGCGGAGAAGACGTCACCGGCATGTCGCCGCTCGAGCTGAGCCGCCGCGGCGTCGGTCGCACCTTCCAGACTCTGCAGGTGTTCGGCAAGCTCTCGGTCCGGGACAATCTGATCGTCGCTTCGCAGGAGTTCAGGGGCACGCTGCCCGGACGGCTGTTCGCCGCACCCGATGCCGGGCTCGGCCGCCACGCCGACGAAATGATCGAGCTGTTTCGCCTCCAGCGTGTCGCACACCTGCCGGCGGGAAGCCTCTCCTACGGTGAGCAGAAGCTGATCGACATCGCGATGGCGTTCATGCCTGCACCACGTCTGGTGCTGCTCGACGAGCCTTGCGCCGGCGTCAACCCCGCAATGGTCGAGCAGTTGCGCGAGCTGCTTTTGGAGCTGAACCGCGCGCAAGGGGGCAGCTTCATCGTCATCGAGCACAACATGGACTTCATCATGCGCCTGTGCCCGCGCGTGATCTGCATGGTCGAGGGCAAGGTGCTTGTCGAAGGCAAGCCCGAGCAGGTGCAGGCCAACCCGGCGGTGCTGGAGGCCTACCTTGGAAGCTAGGCCGCCACTGATCGAGTTCGAGCGCGTCGTCGCCGGCTATTCGCCGACCCTGACGATCCTGAACGAGCTGAGCCTCGACGCCCGCCGGGGCGAGATCACGCTGCTGATCGGCCCCAACGGCGCCGGCAAGTCGACGGCGCTGAAAGCGCTGTTCGGGCTGCTCACCCCCCGCACGGGCGAAATCCGGCTCGAGGGCAGGCGAATCTCCGGGATGTCGCCGCGCGACATGATCGATTGCGGCCTCGCCTTCGTCCCGCAGGGCCGGAACCTGTTCCCGTCGCTCTCGGTGCTGCACAACCTGGAGCTGGGCGGCATCACGCTACCGGGCCGGAAGCTGCTGCGCGAGCGCATCGAAGAGATCCTCGATCCGTTTCCGCGCGTCCGCGAGCGCCTCGGCAACCAGGCCTCGACGCTCTCCGGCGGCGAGCAGAAGCAGCTCGAGATCGGTCGGGCGCTCCTGCTCAAGCCGCGCGTCCTCCTGATCGACGAGCCCTCGATCGGCCTGTCGCCGAAGATCAGCCGGGAGGTGTTCCTGCTGCTGCGCAGGCTCGCGGACACAGGCACCACCGTGCTGATGGTGGAGCAGAATGTGCGCAGCGCGCTCAAGTACGCGGACCGCGCGCTGGTGCTCGAGATGGGGCGGCTCGCACTGGATCGCCCCGCGGGCGAGCTCCTCGAAGATCCGAATTTGAATCGCTTGTTCCTGGGCGGGGCGGCAGCCCGGACCGGCCGCGCGGTGGCGCCGTGATCGACGGCGACACGCTCCTATTCGCGACGCCGGGAGACCCGGTGGCGCAGGTCCGGCTTCCTCAGGTCATGGAAGTGGTTTTCGCCGCGCTGGGCGTCAACGCCGTCTGGGTGCCCATGCACGTGGACCACGAGGGCCTGCGCGTCGTGCTGCAGGCCCTGCGCACCGTGCGCAATTTTCGTGGCATCACGGTCGCGATTCCCCACAAGCCGGCGGTCGCCGCGATGCTCGATCGGCTCTCGCCGCGCGCGCAGGCCGCCGGCGCGGTGAACCTGGTGCGCCTCGATCCCGACGGCAAGCTCTACGGCGACATCGTCGACGGTGTCGGCTTCGTGCGCGGGCTGGAGTTGTGCGGCCATTCGGTCGAGGGCGTCACCGCATGGTTGGTCGGCGCGGGCGGCGGCGGCTCGGCCATTGCGACCGCCCTGGCCGAAGCCGGCGCGCAGCGGCTGCATGTGACCGAGACGGACGCAGCGCGTGCGGCAGGCCTCATCGAGCGCCTTCGGCGGCATTACCCGAAGATGGCGGCAGACATCGTCACCGCGCCGCCCACGTTCTTGGACTACGCGATCAACGCGACGCCCCGGGGGCTGCGGCCCGAGGACCCCTTGCCCTTCGAACCGTCGCTGCTCCCGGCAAAGACTGTGGTGTGCGACATCATCATGAAACCGAAGGAAACGCGCCTGCTGAAGGCGGCGCGCGCGCGTGGGATGCGAGTACACCACGGACATCACATGGTAGACGCGCAGGTTCCGATGTATTTGGAATTCTTCGGCATCCCGTTCCCCGACGAGCGGAGCGTCATCGAGATGTCGAGCCATGCCTGATGATCGAGTCATGGTGGACGACGGGCAGTAATGCAGTAGAGTACGACGGTGAATTTGATGCCAAACCCGGTCAGGTCACCCATCATTGAATGGAGGAGTTCATGAACAGAACTTATTTTCTTTCTGCGGCAGTCTGGATTATGGCCGCTGCGCTACCGTCTCTCGCGCAGCAGGCTCCGGTCCGGATCGTGGGACTGGTCGAGCTGTCGGGGACCGGAGCCACGTCGGGGACGAATTTCGATAACGGCGTCAAGCTCGCGGTGAAGGAAATCAACGCTATGGGCGGCATCCTCGGGCGGAAGATCGAGTACACGAGCAGCGACACGCAGTCGGCGCCGCAAACGGCGAAAGCCCTGGCCCAAAAAGCGGTCGATGACGGGGCCTACATCGTGATGGGTCCGGTATTTTCCGGGTCGATCCTCGTCAGCATGGCCGAGACCCGACGCGCCGGGATTCCGAATTTCACCGGCGGTGAGAGTGCCGCCATCACTCAGCAAGGCAACCCTTACATCTTTCGCACGTCGTTCACACAGGCGACGGCCATGCCTAAAGTGGCACGCTACATCAAGGACACCGTCAAGGCCAAAACCATCGCCATCGTGTGGGTGAACAACGACTTCGGGAAGGGCGGGCGCGACATGATCATGAAAGCGCTCGAAGCGCAGGGCATCAAGGTCGCGGCGGACATCTCGACCGATCCCGGCCAGGTCGACTTTTCGAGCCCCGTGCTCAAAGTCAAACAGTCGAACGCCGACGCCGTGTTCGTGTATACCAACGAGGAGGAATCGGCGCGGGCGCTGCGCGAGCTGAAGAAGCAGGGCTATGACAAGCCGATCGTGGGCGAAACCACGCTCACCAGCCAGAAGGTCATCGAGATGGCGGGCGAGGCCGCAAATGGCGCCGTCGCGCACGTCGGGTTGAGCGCCGATGCGCCGCAGCCGACGATCAAGGTTTTCGATGGGCGCTTCCAGAAGGAATACAAATACAAGACGGACCACAATGGATTGAAGGGCTACAGCGCGATGTATATCGTCAAGGCGGTGACCGAAAGGATCGGCAAGTTCGACCCCAAGGCGTTTGCCGCCGCGATGCACGGCGCGGCGCTGTCCACGAAGGACTACCCCGGCGTGCTGCTCGATGTGACGTTCGATCAGAACGGCGACCTCGATCGGGAGAGCTTCATGACCAAGGTCGTGAACGGCAGGCAGCAGATCATCGCCACCTTGCCGGCGGCATCGGCAAAGTAGGGAGGAACACGATGATCTTCGATCTGCGCATCTACTCGCTGCACCCGGGCCGGCTGCCCGCCTGGCTGAAGATGTACGAACAGTACGGACATCCGACCCAGGTCAAGCACTGCGGCGAACCCGTGTTCTACGCTGTCACCGAGGTGGGGCCGCTCAACTAGGTGGTACACGTGTGGCGCTACGAAAGCCAGGCCGACCGCGAGAGAAAACGCGGCGCCCTGATGAACGATCCCGTGTTCCAGGACTACTTGAGGCGCAGCGCCGAGATGGGCGCGCACCAGCACCAGGAATCCAGGATCCTCAAGTCCACCTCGTTCTCGCCGTTGTAGCGCGACGGCGGGGGACGAACTTGCTTGGCTCCGCTTTAGCGAGTAGCATCGCGGTTCTCCAGTCGCAAAAAAAGCGCCGCCGGCATTCGAAAATGCCGGAATTTCAAAAAAGGTTCGCGTGGGTACAGGTTGGCAATTACTCGAAGGCGTCGCGGCGCTGCTGCTCTCGATCGCCGTCACGTACTGGCTCTTCGTTTCCCCCTCCCGCGCGAAGCGCGAGCGGCGGCGCCTGGCTCGCGAGCTGCAGGATCCCCGCCGCCCGTAGCTCCTTGTCTTCCCGAAGTCCGGGAAGCGCGTTAACTCCCCGTAGGCGCAAAGCGTAGCGCGCGAGCGCATGCCTCAAAGTATTTCCATGCTGTATCAATGAAGTATCACGTTATATTAAAGTAATTTATAGCCCGCCTGTATACCGAGTTCGGAGCGCCTGAGGCGCGAGCGTTGGAATCGTTCCTCGAAAAAAGATTCTCCGGCTTCAAGGGAAAAGGCCCTAGTAATTGAAAACTAAGTCTTTTCACCGCCGTCACGAGGCGGTAGTATTACGCGCAGTCAGGCGCTGCGAAATGAGAAACGGCAGGCTTGACGCTGGAGGGAACGTGTTTTGAAGCCGACTGATATCGGTGCACCGGATTATTTCCACAAAGTCGTAGATTGCCAGTGGGCCTGCCCGGCCCATACTCCAGTCCCCGAATACATCCGGTTGATCGCGGCAGGGCGTTACGACGACGCCTACATGGTCAACTGGTACTCCAACGTTTTTCCTGGAATACTCGGACGCACCTGCGACCGTCCCTGCGAGCCCGCCTGCAGGCGGGGGCGCGTCGAGGAAAACAACGGCGAAAAACCCGAGCCCGTGGCGATCTGCCGCCTGAAGCGCGTCGCCGCGGACAACAAGGGCGACGTCAAGGCGAGGATGCCGAAGGCCGCCGCGAAGAGGAACGGCAAGCGCATCGCCTGCATCGGCGCCGGGCCCGCGTCGCTCACCGTGGCGCGCGATCTCGCGCCGCTCGGCTACTCGGTCACCGTGTTCGACCAGGACCCGCGCGCGGGCGGCATGATCTGGTCGCAGATCCCGCGCTTCCGCCTGCCGATGGAAGTGATCGACGAGGAAGTGGGCTACATCCTGGATCTCGGAGTCGAGTTCAGGGGCGGCACGAAGATCGCGAGCATGAAGAAGCTGCTCGCCGAGAACTACGACGCGATCTTCGTCGGCTCGGGCGCGCCGCGCGGGCGCGATCTCGACATCCCCGGGCGCAAGGAAGCGGCGAAGAACATCCACATCGGCATCGACTGGCTTTCGTCGGTCTCCTTCGGCCATACGACCCAGATCGGCAGGCGCGTGATCGTGCTGGGCGGCGGCAACACCGCCATGGACTGCTGCCGGTCTTCGAAACGCCTCGGCGGCGAGGACGTGAAAGTCATCGTGCGCTCGGGCTTCGAGGAGATGAAGGCCTCGCCTTGGGAAAAAGAGGACGCCCAGCACGAAGGCATTCCCATCCTCAACTATCTCGTCCCCAAGACCTTCGAGCACGAGAACGGCAAGCTCTCCGGCATGAGCTTCGAGAAAGTGAAGGCGGTGCGCGACGAGAAAGGGAGACGCAGCCTAGTTCCTACGGGAGAACCGGACCAGCGCTTCGAATGCGACGACGTCCTGGTCGCGGTCGGACAGGAAAATGCCTTTCCCTGGATCGAACGGGACAGCGGCATCGAGTTCGACAGGAGCGGCATGCCGGTCGTCGACAAGGTCACTATGCAGTCCACGCAGCCGAAGGTCTTCTTCGGCGGCGACTCGGCGTTCGGTCCCAAGAACATCATCTGGGCCGTGGCCCACGGCCACGACGCCGCGATCTCGATCGACAAGCTCCTGAACGGCGAGGACATCCGCGAGCGCCCGTCGCCGATCGTAAACCTCTCCAGCCAGAAGATGGGCATCCACGAGTGGAGCTACGACAACGCGATCTCGCCCGACGAGCGCTACAAGGTTCCCTGGAAGGACAAGACGATCACGCTGAAGAACATCAAGGTCGAGGTCGAGCTCGGCTTCGACACTATGACCGGCTTCAAGGAAGCGCAGAGGTGCCTGAACTGCGACGTGCAGACGGTGTTCGCCGACAGGCTGTGCATCGAGTGCGACGCTTGCGTGGACATCTGCCCGATGGACTGCATCACCTTCACCCAGAACGGCGAGGAAGCGGACCTGCGCACGCGCCTCACCGCGCCGGCGAGGAATCCCACCCAGGACCTGTACGTCTCCGGCCCTCTCAAGACCGGCAGGATCATGGCGAAGGACGAGGACGTGTGCCTGCACTGCGGACTGTGCGCCGAGCGCTGCCCCACGGGCGCCTGGGACATGCAGAAGTTCCTGCTCGATCTGACGCACGCCGGCCACGGCTGCCGTACGCCGCAGAAGAAAGCGGCCTGAGATCGCCATGACGAAGGCCATCCAATCCGTCAACGCCTTCGTCGTCAAGTTCGCCAACGTCAACGGCTCGGGCTCGGCCTCGGCGAACGAGCTGTTCGCCAAGTCGATCCTGAGGATGGGCGTGCCGGTCAGCCCGCGCAACATCTTCCCCTCGAACATCCAGGGGCTGCCCACCTGGTACGAGGTGCGCGTCTCGGAATCGGGCTGGCTCGGCCGGCGCGGCGGCGTCGACCTCATGGTGGCGATGAACCCGCAGACCTGGGACGCCGACGTGAAGGAGATCGACCCGGGCGGCTATCTCTTCTACGACAACACCAAGGCGCTGCCCAAGTCGAAGTTCCGCGACGACATCAACGTGGTCGGCCTGCCGCTTACCGAGATCTGCAACCAGGCCTATACCGACGCGCGCCAGCGCCAGCTCTTCAAGAACATCATCTACGTCGGGGCGCTCTCGGCGCTGCTCGGCATCGACCCGCTGGTGATCGCCGAGCTGATCGGCGAGCAGTACAAGGGCAAGGAAACGCTCCTCAAGCCCAATCTCAACGCGCTGCAGCTCGGGCGCACCTACGCGCTCGAGCACCTGAAGTGCCCGCTCGGAATCCGCGTGCGCCCCCTGAAAGGGGAGGCCAACGCCGTCGGCGAGAAGATCTTCATCGAGGGCAACGCCGCGGCGGCGCTCGGCTGCGTCTACGGCGGGGCGACGGTGTGCGCTTGGTACCCGATCACGCCGTCCTCCTCTCTCGCCGAGGCCTTTCAGAAGTACTGCGCCAGGCTGCGCGTCGACAAGGAAACGGGCAGGAACAGGTTCGCCATCGTGCAGGGCGAGGACGAGCTGGCTTCGGTGGGCATCGCCATCGGGGCGGGCTGGAACGGCGCGCGCGCTTTCACCGCGACCTCGGGGCCGGGCATTTCGCTGATGCAGGAATTCATCGGCCTTGCGTATTTCGCCGAGATCCCGGTGACGATCATCGACGTGCAGCGCGGCGGACCTTCGACCGGCATGCCGACGCGCACGCAGCAGTCGGACATCCTCGCCTGCGCCTACGCGAGCCACGGCGACACCAAGCACGTGCTGCTCTTCCCCGAGGACCCGCACGAGTGCTTCGAGATGGCCGCGCAGGCGCTCGATCTCGCCGAGCGGCTGCAGACGCCGGTTTTCCTGATGACCGATCTCGACATCGGCATGAACCAGCGCCTGTGCAAGCCGCTCCAGTGGGACGACAGCCGCCGCTACGACCGCGGCAAGGTGATGACCGCCGAGATGCTGGAGGCCGGCAAAGAATTCGGGCGCTACCTCGATGTGGACGGCGACGGAATTCCGTTCCGCACCTATCCCGGCACGCACCCTTCGAAGGGCGGCTACTTCACCCGCGGGACGTCCAAGAACGCCTACGCGATCTACTCGGAGCAGGGCCCGGACTACAAGGCGAACATGCAGCGCCTCCTGAAGAAGTTCGAGACGGCGAAGACGCTGGTGCCCAAGCCCATCCTGAACGCGTCCAAGGAGCCGGCGCGCTTCGGCGCGATCTATTACGGCTCGACCAGTCCCGCGATGGCCGAGGCGCTCGACGCGCTCTCGCGTCAGGGGATCTACGTCAACGCCCTGCGCCTGCGCTCGTTCCCGTTCCAGGACGAGATCTTCGACTTCGTCGCCTCGCACTCGAAGGTTTTCGTGATCGAGCAGAACCGCGATGCGCAGCTGAAGACGCTGCTCGTGAACGACGCGGGGATCAACCCGGCGAGCCTCATTTCGGTTTTGCACTACGACGGCACGCCGATCACCGCGCGCTACATCACCGCCGAGATCGCCGAGATCGTCGCCGCGCTGAACGTGCGGCCCCTGGTTAAGAAGGACAAGGCCGCATGACCTACCTCGCCAAGCCCAAGCTCCATCACCCGAGCCTGCCGAAGAACAAGGCCGGGTTTACCCGCCGCGACTACGAAGGCAAGGTCTCGACGCTCTGCGCCGGCTGCGGCCACGACTCGATCTCGGCGGCGCTCATCCAGGCCTTCTTTGAGCTCGACATCCTGCCGCACCGGGTCGCCAAGCTCTCGGGAATCGGCTGCACAAGACCCCGGACTATTTCCTCGGCAACTCGCACGGCTTCAACACCGTGCACGGCCGTATGCCGTCGGTCCTCACCGGCGCAAACCTCGCCAACCGCGAGCTGATCTACCTCGGCGTCTCGGGCGACGGCGACTCGGCCTCGATCGGCCTGGGGCAGTTCGCGCACGTCATGCGCCGCGGCGTGAACATGACCTACATCCTCGAGAACAACGGCGTGTACGGATTGACCAAAGGCCAGTTCTCCGCCACCGCCGACGCCGGCTCGAAGTCCAAGCGCGGCGTGGTGAATGCCGACGCGCCGGTGGACACCGTGTCGCTCGCCCTCATCATGGGCGCGACCTTCGTCGCGCGCAGCTTCTCCGGCGACAAGGCCCAGCTCATTCCGCTGGTGAAAGCGGCGATCGCGCACGAAGGCGCGGCCTTCATCGACGTCATCTCGCCCTGCGTTGCATTCAACAACCACGCGGGCTCGACCAAGAGCTACGACTACGTGCGCGACCACAACGAAGCGGTCAACCGCCTCGACTTCTGGCCCTCGCGCGAAGCCATCAACGTCGAGTACAACGAAGGCGACGCCATCGAAGTGCCGCAGCACGACGGCTCCATCATCCGCCTGCGCAAGACCCACCCCGACTACGACCCGACCGACCGCGTGCAGGCGCTCGAATACGTCGCCCACCACGCCGCGAAAGGCGAAGTCGTCACCGGCCTGCTGTACCTCGACACCAACTCCGAAGACCTCCACGCCCACCTCAATACCGTGGAGACCCCGTTCAACCGGCTCTCGGAGAAGGAGCTTTGTCCGGGGGCGGGGATGTTGGAGAAGATCAACGCGGCGTTGCGCTAGCGTACGGAGTCATTCCGTGAGGTAGCGTGTGGGGTGTAGAATGCGCGCCAGACAGACGGTATCAGCGATCCCATGAACGCACCCGATTCCCGCAGGCGCCTGACGCCTGCACGCAAGATCCCGCGTTCGCGGAAGGCCCGGAAGTCGCGGGCCTTTATCGCCGAATTGCGTCGCCAGTGCAAGCTGATGGCCGCAGCCGATCGTCACGACACCGGCTGGCAGCAGCTGATCCATCTGCCTGAATGACTCTCAGGCGCGGCGACATCGTCCTAGTCGCAGTCAAGGGTCCTTACACCTCCAAGCCGCGCCCCGTAGTGATCATTCAGGCGACCGAGACGCTCGACCTGATGGAAAGCGTCACGGTGTGTCCGATCACCAGCGTGGAGACCGGTGCCGATTTCGTGCGCGTCCCGGTTGCTTCAGGCCGTCGTAGCGGCCTGGATCGCAGCTCGTGGATCATGGCCGACAAAATCGTGACCGTCCCGCGCTCCGCTCTGAAGTCGGAGCCCGTCGGACGGCTGGACACGCGGGAAACGGCCGAGCTGGAGTCTGCGATCACGGCTTGGCTGGATTTGTAGCGATGGAAGTCGAATCCGGCTTTTCGGTCGCCTGCTGTCAGGATCACTTTGGTCGGGAGGGCGACTGAACTCCCATCGCATCCTCACCGCCCACGTCGGCAGCCTACCGCGCCCGAAGGACCTGCTTGACCTGATGAAGGCGAAGGTAACGGGTTTCGCCTACGACAAGGCTGCTTACGACAAGCGCGTGAAGAGCGCCGTCGCCGAGTGCGTGCGCAAGCAAGTGGAATCCGGCATCGACATCGTTAGCGACGGCGAGCAGTCAAAGCCCGGCTTCTTCACGTACGTGCGCGAGCGGCTCGAAGGGTTCGAGGAGCGGCCGCAGCAGAAGCGACGGATGTTCCCGGACGAGGTCGCGGCGTTCCCTGAGTATTACGAAAATATTTCAAGGAAGCCATGATGGGCGGGGCGATCGCTCCGACCGTGCCCCTCGTCTGCACCGGCCCGGTCAGCTATCGCGGCGAGCATGCGCTCGGGCGCGACATCGAGAATCTCAAGGCCGCGGCGGCCGAGGCGCACGCTCACGGCGTCTTCGTGCCGGCGGTGGCGCCGAGCTGCTACGGGATCAACGAGGGCCCGCGCATCCACGAGGCGGCGCTCGCGGACGTGGTCGGCTACATGCTGAAGGTCAACGCCGGCGCGTACAGCTTCGAGGCCGCCAACCCGCGCCACGAGCACGAATATCACCTGTGGGAATCGGTCGGGCTCCCCGAGGGCAAGGTGCTCATTCCGGGGGTGATCACCCACGCGAGCAACATCGTCGAGCACCCCGTCCTGATCGCCGAGCGCCTCGCGCGGTTCGCGAAGCTCGTCGGCAGGGAAAACGTCGTCGCGGGCGCCGACTGCGGATTCTCCTCGCAGGCGACCTACCACACCGAGGTGCACCCGACGGTGGTGTGGGCGAAGTTCGAGGCGATGCGGGAAGGGGCGCGGCTCGCCACGAAGCAGTTGTGGTCGTAGCCAGACCCACCTGGATGTGCCTCTATTGAGCGGCGAATTCTGAGCCATTGACCTATTGTGAACTATAGATTACAATGCTCGAACTTCGCTATTATCAGACTTCCGCCGGCAAGCAGCCCTTCGTCGAATGGTTGCAGGGCTTGAGGGACAGGCAGGCCCGCACGAGGATCGAGGCCAGGCTGGCAAGGGTTGCGGTCGGCAATCTCGGAGACGTTGAGCCGTCGGGCGCAGGGGTGCTGGAGCTGAGAATCGATTGGGGGCCGGGATACCGCGTCTATTTTTCCCGGCTCGGCGAGGTGATCGTTCTTCTCCTTTGCGGAGGGGATAAAAGGACGCAGCAGAAGGACATTCAACGTGCCAAAGACTATCTCGAAGATTACA
>WNGL01015017.1_pt1 | contig 11839 bp, 10 predicted proteins | sample 5400591 | NCBI WGS metagenome assembly WNGL01 (sample SAMN13153377, study PRJNA577476) | soil metagenome | isolation source: 80 cm soil or saprolite under Garry oak tree replicate 1 | place: USA:California | collected 2016-06-15
CCTCAGGATTCCAGTTCGGCCTTACCAACCTGAAGCCGGTCGAATCCTCGAAGGTCGCCCTCACCTTCCCCGATGGCGCCAAGCGCGAATTCCCCAAGAACATCACCGGCTTCGATATCGCCAGGGGCATCTCGCCGTCGCTGGCCAAGCGCACGGTGGCGATGGCGCTGGATGGCGTGGTCTCCGACCTTGCCGACCCGATCGAGCGTGATGCGAAAATCGAATTCATCGCCCGCGACGATGCGCGCGCGCTGGAGCTGATCCGGCATGACTGCGCCCATGTGCTGGCCGAAGCGGTGCAGTCGCTGTGGCCGGGCACGCAGGTGACCATCGGCCCCACGATCGAGAACGGCTTCTATTACGATTTCTTCCGCAACGAGCCGTTCACGCCGGAGGATTTTGCCCCGATCGAAAAGAAAATGCGCGAGATCATCGCGCGCGACAAATCGTTCACCAAGGAAATCTGGTCCCGCGAACAGACCAAGCAGGTGTTCAAGGACAACGGCGAGATGTTCAAGGTCGAACTGGTCGATGCGATCCCGGCCGACCAGACCATCAAGATCTACAAACAGGGCGACTGGTTCGATCTGTGCCGCGGGCCGCACATGACGTCCACCGGCAAGGTCGGCAATGCGTTCAAGCTGATGAAGGTCGCCGGCGCCTATTGGCGCGGCGACAGCAACAATCCGATGCTGACGCGGATCTACGGCACGGCGTTTGCGAAACAGGAAGACCTCGACGGCTACCTCAAGCAGATCGAGGAAGCCGAAAAGCGCGACCACCGCAAGCTTGGCCGCGAACTCGATCTGTTTCACTTCCAGGAGGAAGGTCCCGGCGTGGTGTTCTGGCACGCCAAGGGCTGGTCGCTGTTCCAGTCGATCATCGCCTACATGCGCCGGCGTCTTGAAGGCGATTACGACGAGGTGAACGCGCCGCAGATGCTCGACAAATCGCTGTGGGAGACCTCCGGCCACTGGGGCTGGTATCGCGAGAACATGTTCGCCGCGCAGTCGGCCGGCGACGAAGCCGAAGACAAGCGCTGGTTCGCCATCAAGCCGATGAACTGCCCCGGCCATGTGCAGATCTTCAAGCATGGCCTGAAGAGCTACCGCGATCTGCCGCAGCGGCTGGCCGAATTCGGCGTGGTGCATCGCTATGAGCCGTCGGGCGCGATGCATGGGCTGATGCGCGTGCGCGGTTTCACCCAGGACGACGCACACATCTTCTGCACCGAGGACCAGCTTGCGGAAGAGTGCCTGAAGATCAATGACCTCATCCTCTCGGTTTACGCGGACTTCGGCTTCGAGAGCGACATTGTGATCAAGCTCGCGACGCGGCCGGAAAAACGCGTCGGCACCGATGCGATGTGGGACCACGCCGAAGGCGTGCTCCGTGGGCTGCTCGACAAGATCGCGGCGCAATCCGGCAACCGCATCAAGACCGGCGTCAATCCGGGCGAAGGCACCTTCTACGGCCCGAAGTTCGAATACGTGCTGCGCGATGGCATCGGCCGCGACTGGCAGTGCGGCACCACGCAGGTGGATTTCAACCTGCCGGAGCGGTTCGGCGCGTTCTACATCGATGCCGACGGATCGAAGAAGACGCCGGTCATGGCGCACCGAGCGATCTGCGGTTCGATGGAACGCTTCATCGGCATCCTGATCGAACACTACGCCGGCAGTTTTCCGCTCTGGCTGGCACCTATCCAGGCCGTCGTCACCACCATCACCTCGGAAGGCGATGAATACGCCAAGGTGGTCGCGGCGGCGGCGCGGCGCGCCGGCCTGCGGGTCGAGATCGACCTGCGCAACGAAAAAATCAACTACAAGGTCCGCGAACATTCGCTGGCGAAGATTCCGGCGCTGCTGGTGGTCGGCAAGAAGGAAGCCGAGACCCACTCGGTCTCGATCCGACGGCTGGGAAGCGAAGGCCAGACCGTGCTGCCGACCGACGAAGCGCTGGCCGCGCTGGTCGAGGAAGCGACGCCACCCGACGTCAAGCGCGCAAGGCTCGAGACCTGATGGCTGACGAACAGGAACTGCCGGCCTATCCGATCAGGGCTTACCAGTTGATCCCGGATCCAAATCAGCCGACCGTGGTGGCCTTGGCGATCGAGACCGATCAGGGCCACAGCCTGTTCCTGGCGACGCGGCAGATCCTGGAAGATCTCGGCAAGGACCTTCTGGAGCGCGCGGCGAAGATGCCGTTCAAGCAAGGTCAATCCTAGAGCGGGATGAGATTAGGTGGGGGCCGTGACGACGGACCATTTTTCTTCTCGTGCTCCGGACGCAGCGCAGCACGAGTGCTGCGAGCCGGGGGCCCATTCTACTTTGCATGGGGTTGTTTTCGCGATTTTGTGTCCAGGCCTTGCGGTACACCGCCCCCATAGCGCGTCGAGACGCGCGTGAACGCGCTTACGAGCGCGTCGAAGACGCGCGTGAACGCGCTTATGACGTGCTGCGCCGCGTCGCTGCTGCCTGGAACGGACGTCAAAAAGGTCGGACGCACAACCGGCGTTACCCATGGACGGGTTAGCGCGATCGAGGTCGACAAGGTCGTCATCGACTACGACATGGGCTCCTTGGCGTTCGACAACCAGATCGAGATCGAATCGGTTGGAAACAGCACTTTCAGCGCTGGTGGCGATTCCGGCTCACTGATCCTGGATGAGGAAAACCTCGGATGCGCGCTGCTGTTCGCCGCCAGCGAACGGGGAGGCCCGAATGATCGCGGTCCGACCTATGCCAATCCAATTGCCACCGTTCTCAAACGACTGGCAATCGAGCTGCACAAGGCCTAGATTGGACGCATGGACGAGAAACGACTGGAAGCCGTTCTCCGAGCCAAAGCTCGCTTCAGGACATAGATGCTGAAAGGCGTCGACGTGGTGGGGTTGGCATCGGCATTTCGGGTTCCGGCCCTGCCTTGAAGGTGAATTTGCGGACAGCCCCAAAGGACCAGAGTTCGTTGCCGAAAACGATTGAAGGCGTCAAGGTCATCTACGATTACGTAGGCAAGATCACGCCTCGCTGATCGACGCGATTGTGCCTGCATTCCGCCCAAGGGCAACAAGCTTCCTAACAATTTGTCTAAGTTTCCGTGGCGGCCTCGCAGCCTTGGCGGCCGCATGATATTTTTCGATCCTGGCCCATTCCCCATGAACGAGTCCCAATGCCCGACGCCATCGAACTCCTGAAAATCCGCCGTTCCATCAAGCCGCGCGAGATGGGCGATCCCGGCCCCTCGCCCGCCGAGCTTGAAACCATTCTGACCATCGGTGCGCGGGTGCCCGATCACGGCAAGCTGACGTGTTCGCCAAAAAGAATCCGGGCGCGCCCGCAGCCGATATCGAGGTCGAAAAGCGCCGCCTCACCGATGCGCCGCTGGTGATCGGCGTCGTCAGTTTCACAAAACCGCATCCGAAGGTGCCGCCCTGGGAGCAGGAATTATCCGCCGGCGCGAGTGCGATGAACATCGTCACCGCGGCGACCGCGCTCGGCTATGGCGCGTGCTGGCTGACCGGCTGGTTTGCGTTCGATCGCGACGTGCTCGATGGATTGGGATTGAAGGCGGAGGAAAAACTCGCGGGCTTCATTCACATCGGCACGCCATCGAAGCCGAGCGAAGACCGCCCGCGCCCGGCGCTGACGGATATCGTCACGCGGTTTTGAGATCCAACTTGTCATTCCCCGATGTGCAATTGCACATCGTGGATGCGCCGCTTGGCGCAGGCCCGGAATCCATACTCCCCGCAGTGGTTATGGATTCCGGGCTCGCGCTTCGCGCGCCCTCAGATGTGCAATTGCACATCGGGGAATGACGATTATCATTTGTGCAAAAATATCTAGCGCGCGATGACCTCGACCTCGCCATCGACGCCGTTGACGACGTTGAAGGAGCGCTCGAACACCTTGCCCTCGTTCTTGGCGATGGCGCGGTATTCGCCTTCGGACAGCACGACGCGGGGGAATGCCCCGATCGATTCCTTGATGACGTCACCGCCCGGCGTAATCACCGACCACGCGGTGTTCGCCAACGCCTCGCCGCCCTTGTCGCCGACGAGCTTCAGCGTAATGACAGCGGCGCGATGGCTGATGATCACGTCGGTCAGCTTGCTGGCCTGAACGCGAATATCCGAGCGCACCACGGAGTTGGCGTCGCCGTAGTTGGAAATGATGTAGTAGGTCCCCTCCGGCAGCAGCGCGACGTCGCCGGCGGCGACGTTCGGCACCAGCGCGGCGCGCTCGCCGACTTCAAACTGGCTGCCCTTGTAGATCGCGAACGAAATCTGGTTCTGCGGAATCTTGGTGGCGCCGACGCGGCCTTCGATACGCAGGCCGCCCGCCGGAAGCAGGAAGGATTCGCGGTCGGTTTCGGACTTCAGGGTCACCGGCCGCACCGCGCTGACCAGTCCGAAGGAGACGTGGACGACATAGCCGCCCGGCGGCAGCACGATGTTAGGCGTCGCGCCGCGTTCCTCGCGGATCAGTTTGAAGGTGCCGTTCTCGTCGGGCCGGTCGGTAAAAATTCGCCACACCAACCCGTTGTTGATGGCCGGCAAGTCCTTGCCGTAACGCGCGGTCAGCGACAGCACGGCCTGGTTGGGCGCCGGTGCGACTGGAGATGCCGCAACCGGCGGCACCGCGGCGATCGACGGTTGGACGATCGAAGGTTGTGTCAACATCGGCGCGGGCAGATTGGGACCAGATCCCGGGCCGGACGGCGGGGCCAGGCTGATCGCGCCGCCCGGGTCCGGAACCGTCGCGGGCGGCACCGGCGGCGGTTGATCGGTGAACATCTGGGCGGCAGCCGGGGCTGCCATCGCTGCAATCAGCATGGCCGCCAGCGCAAGCGCTGGCATCAGGCGTCCGCCCGCCACGGATCGATCGAATCCGATACGCCCTGATGTCATGACGCATGCTTTTCACCGAAAACGCGGCAAATTCAAGCCTGCGCGCCGCAGATTGCGGCCGCGGAACCGGCAAAACACTCCGATGTTATCCGGAGGTCGCGGTCCAGTCACAATCCGTGGTTAGGCCCATCGCACCGCGGCATAAACCATGCTTGTGGTACATTCTGGCGGGACCAGGCTTTAGTGCATAATCTTGTGCTCCCAGGAGATTTTTGGTGCTGGATATTTTGATCGGGCGCGGCCAAAACGGCCCGGATAGCCGTGACAAGGTGGGTCTCGGCAGCATTCGGCGGCCGGTGATTGGACTAGCCCTGGGTGGCGGCGCTGCGCGTGGATTTGCCCATATCGGCATCGTCCGGACGCTGATCGCGCACGGCATCGTCCCCAATGTCGTGGTCGGCACCTCGATCGGCGCGGTAGTCGGCGGCGCCTATGCCTCGGGGCATCTCGATACGCTCGAAGAGTGGGCGCGCAGCCTGCAGCCGCGAAATATCCTCGGCTATCTCGATATCCGCCTCAACGGCTCGGGCCTGATTGGCGGCGACAAGCTGGCTGCTCAGCTCGAGGCAGCGATCGGCCAGACCTCGATCGAGGAGCTGCCGGTGAAATTTGCAACCGTGGCGACCGAAGTCCGCACCGGCCATGAGATCTGGCTGACCCATGGCCGCGTCGTCGATGCCATGCGCGCCTCCTATGCGCTGCCCGGGATATTCTCGCCGGTGCTGGTGGGCGACCGCTGGCTGGTCGATGGCGCACTGGTGAACCCGGTGCCGGTATCGGCGGCGCGTGCCTTTGGCGCGGAAATCGTCATCGCCGCCAACCTCTCAAGCGACGTCTTTACCCACAGCACGACGATCTACTCGCACGGCCCATCGGCCGAGGCATCGGTCTCCCTCGCACCGGAGGCCGAGATCGAGCCGCCTCCGCCGAAACGCGGCTTCGGCCGGTTGTTTTCCGCCGAGCGCACCGTGAAGCGCGAGTTTTTCGGCGGCAGCGGACGGCCGGGCATCTCCACCGTCATGGTCGATGCCTTCAACATCATGCAGGACCGCATCACCCGTGCGCGCCTTGCCGGCGACCCGCCCGACCTGTTGATCTCGCCCCGTGTCGGTCAAATCGGCTGGTTCGATTTTCACCGCGCCAGCGATCTGATCGCGCATGGCGCGCGCGCCGCCGAGCGCGCCATCGATTCCATCCAGGAGGCAATCCACATTCTGGCCCCGGCAGCGTCCAGCCAGCCCAGCGCTTCGGTTGAAAAGAAGGACTGAGCGGCTGACGGCGCTTAGGCGGTCTTGATATAATCGCGCAATGCTTCCTGTTCGGCCTCGAACTCCATGACGCGCCATTTGACGATGTCGCCGATCGAAATCAGGCCGACCACCTTGCCTTCCTCGACCACCGGCAGGTGCCTGAATTTTCCCAAGGTCATGATTTCCATGATCGCGGCGACGGTGTCGGCCTGCCTGCAACTGACGACCTTCGGCGTCATGACGGCGCTGACCGGTTCCTCCAGCACCGCAGCACCCCGTTCGCCGAGCACGCGCACGATATCGCGCTCCGACAGGATGCCTTCGATGCCGCCGTTGCTCATCACCAGCACGGCGCCGATCTTCCGTTCCGACAGAATCTTGATCGCAGCCGCGAGCTTCGCATCAGGCCCGATGCTCTCGATCTGATGGCCTTTGGTATCGAGAATTGTACGTACCGTCATGGTCGTCTCCCTGAAGACGATCGCGCCCTTGAGCGCGGGCGCGGTCTTTGTTTCCTTGAGTTTGCAATCAATAGTTAGCGCCGATTTCATTCAGGGCGCATTTGGCAAGCACGGATATTTAAAGCACGCTCACGGGCTTAAGCCTTAAGTCTGGCATGATGAATGAAATCGGCTTGCGCCGCAAGCGACGATCAGCCGCGTTCCGATGCATCGGAGGACGACGCATCTGCAGCATCGGGCGCGGCGCGCGGGACCGGATCGAACAGCGAAAACAACAGCAGGCCTGCGAAGAACCCGCCGATATGCGCCTGCCACGCGACGCTGGCGCCGTCCGCGCCAATCGCGATCGATCCGACGCCGAAGATGATGTTGACGCCGAACCATACGCCAAGAAAAGCCAGCACGCGCGCGTTGCGCAGCGCCCGCATCAGCGACAGCGCCGGCACGCGTGCGGCCGCGTCGGCGTCGCCGCGGCTGAACGAAAGGAAGCTGCCCTTCACGAAAGCAAAGCGGATCGCAGCCGCCATCGTGCCGGACACCGACGCCGAAGCGCCGATCATCGGCGCCACCGCGTGCTCGTGGGTGACGAGATGCGCCAGCGCGCCGGCCACGGCCGTCACCGCCATGAAGGTGAAGAACCTGATCGTCCCAAAACGGCGCGCCAGCGCGCTGCCGAACGGCAGCAGCCACAGCACGTTGAATCCGATATGGCTGAGATTGGCGTGCAGCAGCGAATAGGTCACAAAGGTCCAGACCTTGGCGCCGGTGCCGCCAGGAAACGCAATCGCGAGCAGCGTCGAATCGTAGCGCTTCGGGATGAAACCGAACACCTCGATGGTCCAGTATTCGGTCTCCGGCGGCAGCAGCACGCGCAGGTGAATGAGCGCAAGCAGCAGGACGTAGGCCGTCAGAGCGCCAGGCAGCGTCAGGATCGGTTCGCGCGGGGCGTCCTGCGGCAATTCTGGCTGGGATTCCAAGGGCTCAAGACCTACAGCGGACAGCTCACGCGAGCGATTGCGCCCAATTAGGCGGCTTGGCGCCACGGCGCAAGGGCGCAAACACCGCCCCGAAGGCCCGCCTGAACCGCCCCCCAGCACCGCAGGCATCCCCAAGGATACCGCTTTCTGGATTTTTCAGGCCGAAATGCCTCGCGAGCGCCAGATCGCTTCCGCGACCGATGGACCGCCCTGTTGGTTCGGTGCGCACCGGAGCATCCAGACCAGGAGGCGTGCCATGCTCTCCCGATCGCCAAGTGAGGTGACAAGTGAGGCGAATGTAAAGTCAGCTTCGACGGAGAGAGACGATGAATTCGACCAGTTCCAACCAAGGTTTCGTCATTACCGCATTTTGGGAAACCAAACCCGGCGAAGAAGATTCCGTTGCAGCTTTGTTGCGGCAATTTCTTCCCGAGGCGCGGAAGGAAGAGGGTGTGAAGGAATTTCAGATCCATCAGAGCGTATCGAAACCGCAGGAGTTCTTCTTCTACGAAGTATTCGCGGCGGAAACGGCGTTCGCCGCCCACCAGCAGACCGAGCATTTCAAGAAATTCATCCTCGGCGAGGCAATTCCGAAGCTCGCCAAGCGTGAACGCTCTCAGTTTCAATTTATCTGAGCGCTGTCGCGCGCACCAAACAAAGCCGCCTTCGGCCGATACGACCGAAGGCGGTCTACTCAAACCGAACTCCGAACTTCTCCCGATAAGCCCTCTGCCCTTTCGGCGTGATCTGCAGCGCGCGGGTGCCGTCGATCCTGCGGACAAACCCCTCCGCAAAACTATGGGCGCAAAGTGCGGCGCCGACGACACCCGCCAGATGCGTGCGCCGCTCGCTCCAGTCGAGACACGGACGGCATAGCAGGCGTCCCGACTTCACCCCGCTTCGCTCTCGCATGGCCGAAACGTCGATCCCGACCCGCTCGAGAAATGCCAGGCCGCGCGCCGTGATGACGCCTGACTCCGCCGAGAGCTCGGCATATCCCGCCGCGGTCAGTGCGTCGGACAGGGAAACGCCAAGACGACCGGCAAGGTGGTCGTAGCACGTCCGCGCATCCCGGAGCGCCGTATCGCGCGGGCCAACCGAAAGGTGCTTGCGCGGCGGCTGCAGCTCGGACGCCACCCGCATGATCCCCTCGATCATGTGGGCCACGCCCGTCGACGCCAACCGGTGATAGCGATGCCGTCCCTGCTTTGCGACGGCAAGCAGGCCGGTCTCCGTCATGCGCGCCAGATGCCCGCTTGCGGTCTGCGGCGCGACTCCTGCTATTCGCGCCAGTTCGGACGCCGTCAGGGCGCGGCCGTCCATCAGGGCGTGAAGCATCGCGGCGCGCGCGGGATCTCCCGCCATCGCCGCGACTTCTGCAAACGCTGCCGTACTCGCCATTGCGCCGATTTCTCCTGTGGAACCGGATCATAAGGCGTCACGCGCCGGCGATGCTTCGGTCCTCGCCGTAGCATCCTTGCGCGGCTCCCCGGTACTCAGGTGGCGCGCACCCGACGCGCCCGCATGATCCTTTGCAGTCGTCCGGCGGCAAAAAGGCAAACAACCGATGGCGACATTGACGTACTCCGAAAAATTCCATGGATGGCGGATCGTCGGCGCCGCTTTTGTGCTGGCCGTGTTCGGCTGGGGCCTCGGGTTCTACGGTCCGCCGATCTATCTGCAGGCGGTTCGCGACAGCAGAGGCTGGTCGCTGCCGCTGGTGTCGGCGGCGGTCACCGTCCACTTTCTGTTCGGTGCGCTCGTCGTCGCGAGGCTGCCAGGACTTTATCTTCGCTACGGGCTTCCGGCGGTCACGAAGGCTGGCGTGCTCGCGCTGGCGGTCGGCATTTCGGGGTGGGCGGTAGCGGCCGAGCCGTGGCAGCTCTTTGTGGCGGCGCTGTTCAGCGGCGCCGGCTGGGTTGCGATGGGCGCCGCGGCCATCAACGCGATCCTGGCGCCGTGGTTCATTCGCAGGCGGCCCGCCGCCCTCGCGATGGCCTATAACGGCGCCAGCATCGGCGGCGTGGTGTTCTCGCCACTCTGGGTCGCTGCCATCGGCACATGGGGCTTCTCGGCTGCGGCAGCGGTCGTCGGCGTCATCGTGACGGTGTGCGTCTGGATCCTGACCGACGTCTATTTCTCCCGAACGCCACAACAGATGGGACTGGCGCCCGACGGCGACGAGCCCGCGATCGCCGCAGTCCTCCCTGCGTCGGCTGCGGCAAGATCACTCTCTGGCGCGGGTCTCTGGCGAAACCGGGGATTTATCACGCTGGCAGCCGGTACGGCGCTTGGCCTGTTCGCGCAGATCGGCCTGCTCGCGCACCTGTTCTCACTGCTCATCCCCGCCGTCGGCGCGCAATTGGCCGGCATCGCGATCAGCGCCGCGACGATTGCCGCAATCGCGGGACGCACGCTGGTCGGCTGGTTGATGCCTGTCGGTGCCGACCGCCGTCTGGTCGCCTGCGGCAGTTTTGCCGTTCAAATCGTGGGCTCCATCGCGTTTCTGATGGCGGCAGGCACATATATTCCTTTGCTTGTGCTTGGCGTCATCCTGTTCGGGGTCGGCATCGGCAACGCAACCTCGCTGCCGCCTCTGATCGCTCAGGCCGAATTCGCAAAAGAGGATGTGTCCAGGGTGGTTTCCCTGAACGTTGCGATTTCGCAAGGCACCTACGCGTTCGCGCCGGCCGCCTTCGGGTTGATCAGGGAGTTTGCTCCGCAGGCCGGCGTCATGGCGGCCGGCGCTGCGCCGTATCTGTTTATTGCCGCCGCACTGATCCAGGCGATGGCGGTTGCCGCGTTTCTGGCCGGTCGTCGGCGACCGGCCGCGGCCTCAGCCGTTCACCTGCCGGATTGACGCCCGGCTATGCATGCCGACGCCCCGATAGGAGCGGCTGAATGAAACACTACGTGCCATGGCTCTCAAAAACTTTCTTGCATGCCGCACTGAGTTTTGTGCGGTTTTGCTGCAAGCACTGTTGAACAGATGCATCGTCACCAAGCTGTTCTCGGCAAAAGCGGGAAGCATCGCGCGAGCACGCCTTTTGTTCTTGTGGTGTCCCGGGATGCCCACTCTGGGCTGACACAGAACATAGGCCCGTCAACGAAAACAAAAGAACGAATGGCAATCTAGACATTGTGGCTGCTCCGTCTCGTTCGACGTCACGTGTTTTGCGTCAACGTCGCAACTTCGTGACCCAGAGCCCTTGGAGTATTCAATCTTAAGCACGAGGATTCGTTCCGCCCTATGGAGCAGACGTCGCCGTATTCAAGGATTGTCGTGCTCCGAGCGGCGCGAATCATTCCGCAATCGTACGTTCAATGTCGGCCACGCGACCGACACCCGGCTCCTTGGTGCATTAAATCAAACAAGTGCAGGGGTCCGTGGTGTGATCGGCGCGAAGTAGCGGATGTACCCCCGACAGTAGCGGCGGCGACTGTCGGGGACTCTCCCGCAACGAGTCCGGCAATGGCCGAATTGATTGTGGTAGGTCGCCGATGGTCACGCCACGAACTGCACGGCTCCGCCAGGCGCCAAAGGCCCTTATCCAAGGCGGGGCCGTGCTCGTTAGATCTCCAAGGGCACCAAACGCTAGCGGGGCTGACTGGTAGCTGGGCCAGTCACCGGCTTCTTTTCTTGTTCGCCCACGCTCACGCCTCCGGCTTTTCCGCCGGAGTCGCGGGTCGCACTGCCGGTACCCGTCGTTGTCTGGCTGCTTTTCGTATCCGGTTGACCGGGAGCATGGCTGGAAGCGCCGGGTCTTTCCTGTTCTCCCACATATCCGGACTCTCCGGAGTTGCGAGTCTTGACGCCCTTATCCGCTTCATCCTGCATCTGTGTTTGGCTGGATGGTCCTGTCGATTGCTGAGCCAGTGCTGGCACAGCGATTACGGTTCCAAAAGCGAAAATGGTGGCGAGAATTGAGGTTCGCATGACTATCCTCCTATCGTTTCCCTAATGGTAGAAACGCACGAACTACCGAAGGTTTCCCCAAGGCGCCACCGGATCGACGAGTAAGCTTGGCGGCGTGCATCCAAAACGAGGATCGATAAGCCCGATTGTTCACCCGGGGTTTTCAGAGAGGGTTTGTCCAGGGCACGGATGCTTGAGCGGTGGGGAAAGTCGCAATTTTCGTCGACCTTTTTTCGATATACCAATGCCCCACCACCAACATTACCGCGGCGAATACCATCGTCAGTAAGGCGCTGGCCAACTGATGGACTCCGTACATTCTA
>WNGL01008697.1_pt1 | contig 11838 bp, 16 predicted proteins | sample 5400591 | NCBI WGS metagenome assembly WNGL01 (sample SAMN13153377, study PRJNA577476) | soil metagenome | isolation source: 80 cm soil or saprolite under Garry oak tree replicate 1 | place: USA:California | collected 2016-06-15
CCTCCTCGCCTGCCTGCTCGCCGCGGTGCCCGCTTTCGGGCAAACGAAAACGGTGCTGCGCATCTCCACGCCCGCGGTGCCCGAGGACTGGCACGTCAAGATGCTCTACGTTTTCAGGGACGAGCTCGACCGCGCGGCGCCCGGCCGCTTCGACGTGCAGGTGCATCACTCGGGGACCCTGTTTCGCCAGGGCGCGGAACCGGTGGCGATGCAGCGCGGAAATCTCGAGATGGCGCTCCTGTCGATGCAGGACATCGCGCGGCAGATGCCCGAGTACTCGATTTTCACGGCCGGCTACCTGATCCGCGATCCCGATCATCTCGCGAAAGTCTACGGCGGGCCGATCGGCGACGAAGTGAACCGAAGGATCGCCGCGGCGATGGGAATCCAGCTGCTGCAAGCGGTCTATCTCGGCACGCGACACGTGAGCCTCGCCCAGCCGAGGTCGGTCAGGACTCCGGCGGATCTCGCCGGAGTGAAGCTGCGCATGCCGGGCTCCAAGGAGTGGCTCTTTCTCGGGCAGGCGCTCGGCGCGAATCCGACGCCGCTCGCTTTCACCGAGGTCTACCTCGGCTTGAAGACCGGAACCATCGACGGCCAGGACAACCCGCTGCCGACGGTGAAGTCGGCGAAGTTCTACGAGGTGACGCGGCAGATCGTGCTCACGGGGCACCTCGTGGACGCGCTGCAACTCGCGATCTCTTCGAAGACCTGGCACGCGTTGTCCGCGGCGCACAGGGCGCAGATGAAAAGGGCGGCGGCAAAGGCGGCGAAATTCAACGACGAAAACCGCGTGCGCGAAGAAAAGGAGCTCGTCGAATTCTTCCGCGCGAAGGGCATCGAGATCACGGTGCCCGACGTGGCCGCGTTCAGGAAGACCGTGCAGGACGCGTATCTGAAGTCCGAGTACGCGGAAAAGTGGCCGCGCGGACTCCTAGCGCGCATCAATGCGGTCAGGTAGGGGACGGACCACGTTCTCCGGGAAAACGTGGTCTGTCCCCGGTTTTTTGGGCCGTTGGGCCGATCTCGCCGGCGCGGGCATTTTCGCGGTTCTCTTCCTCGCCCTCGTCGTGCAGGTGGTGCGCCGCTTCGTGTTCGGCGCGCCCGCCGCGTGGACCGAGGAGCTCGCTGCGATCGCCTTCGTCTGGGTGATTTTCTGGGGGACCGCGTTCACCGTGCCGCTTTCCGCGCACGTTGCGGTGGATTTCGTGGTGCCGCGCTTCGCGCCCTCCGTCAGGCGCGTGTCGTACGCGCTCGGGCTCGCCGCGCTCGGGGGCTCGTTTCTCTGGGCGCTGCCCGGAATCGCCGATTACCTGCGCTTCATGATGCGCGAGCGGACGCCCGTGCTCGAGTGGCCCTACGGCTTCGTCTATTGCGTCTTTCTCGCCGCCGCCGTCATGGTGGTGCTGCGCTGCCTCGCCGCGATCTTCCGCCCCGAAGCACCCGACAAGGCATGAGCGCCGCCTTCGGGCTGATGCTGGTGATATTCGTCGTCATCGCCCTACTGCGGGGCCCGGTCGGCCTCGCGATGATCGCTGGCGGAATCGCCTATCTCGGCGCGACCGGGCAGGACATGGGCCTTGCCGCGGAGCAGATCCTGAACAGCCTCTTCGGGAGCTTCGTACTGATCGCCGTGCCGATGTTCATCTTCGCGGCAAACGTGATGAACTCCGGCACCCTGAGCGAGCGCCTCTACGCGCTCGCCCACGCGCTCATGGGGCGGTTTCGCGGAGGCCTCGCGCACGTCAACGTGCTCGCGAGCGTGATCTTCTCGGGCATGAGCGGCAGCGCGATCGCGGACGCGGTCGGGCCCGGAATGGTCGAGATCGAGATGATGTGCAAGAACGGCCGCTACTCGAGGCCATTCGCCGTCGCGGTGAGCGCGGCCTCGGCTACCATCGGGCCGATCATCCCTCCGTCGATTCCGATGGTGCTCTATGCGCTCGTCTCGGGCGCGTCGGTGGGCGCGCTCTTTCTGGGAGGCGTGGTCCCCGGCCTGCTCATGGCGGCCGCGATGATGCTCGTCATCGTCCGGATCGCAAGGCGGCGCAATTTCCCGATGGAGGCGCCGGTGCCGTGGTCGCAGATCCCGCGCATCTTCGTGCGCACCCTTCTCCCTCTGCTCATGCCGGTCGTGCTCCTCGGCGGAATTTATTCGGGCGTGTTCACCCCGACCGAGGCGGCGGCGGCCGCCGCGCTCTATGCCCTGGCGCTCGCGCTCTTCGTGTACCGGGCACTGGACTGGAAGGGGCTCGTGTCAGTCCTCGCCGACAGCGCACGGTCCACGGCGGTTGTCGGGATCATCATCTGCGGCGCGTTCCTCTTCAATTACGCGCTCGCGACCGAGCAGATGCCTGCGCGCCTGGCCGGATGGTTCCTGTCGCTCGATCTCGGCCCGCTCGGATTTCTCATCGTCGCAAACCTCGTCTTTCTCGTGCTCGGGTGCCTGCTCGACACGACGACTCTGCTCCTCGTGCTGGTCCCGCTGCTCCTGCCCATCGCCAGGGCGCTGGGCGTCGACCTGGTCCATTTCGGCGTCGTCATCGTCCTCAACATGATGATCGGCCTGCTCACCCCGCCTTACGGGGTGCTCCTCTTTGTCCTCTCCGGGCTGGCCGGAACGCCGGTGAAGGAGATCGTGCGCGAGCTCGTGCCGTTCATCCTCGCGCTCATCGCCGTGCTCTTTCTCATCACCTTCGTCCCTTCGCTTGTTCTCGCGCTTCCCGAGCTCGCCGGGTATGTCCGCTGAACGCGCCCGCGGCGACCTGAGCTCCAGGAGGTAACTACATCGGGTGGCAGTTTACCGACTCGATTCTTTCCCACTCCTGCCGCAACACGATCTTCTTCGAGGGATCACGCCCGTAAGGCCTCGGACCGCTGCTCAGGGTAAGGTGCCCGCCGTTCACCTCGAGGTCGCGCGTCTGCTGGGTGCCGTTGAAGATCTCGTTATAGGAGACGTCGGGCGAGATGACGATCTTCTTGCCCTCGATGCGGTAAAGTCCCGCGAACGCCGTCAGCGATTCCCACAGCCCCGCCTTGTCTGCGTCCGAGGTGCCGAATTTGCGGTCCTGCAGGGTGTAGAAGACGGTGTAATATTTCGGCGTGATGATCAGGTATCCGTGCGGAGGCTTGGTCCTGTCGTCGCGGAGCTTACCGTCGATCTCGGCTTTTATGGATACCAGCTTGTAGGTTCCGACCAGCGCCCCTTGCGCGAGGCAGGAGGCCGAAACGAGAAGTCCGGCAAGCAGAATTCCCAATGGTTTGTACATGTTCTCCTCCTTTGTGGAATTCATATTACCGACGCGTCCGCTCGGCGGCAATGCGGCGCGGGCACACCGGGTCACACTTGCCCGCACCTGCCGGTATACTCGACAAAAGCAATGAAAGCATTCACCGTCGCCGCGACCGCACTCGCGCTGCTTCCTCGCATCGCCTGGGCCCATCACTTCATGGGCGGAGGGCTGCCCCAGACCTTCGTGCAAGGCCTGCTCTCGGGCCTCGGGCACCCGGTGATCGGCTTGGACCACGCGGCGTTCATCGTTGCCGCGGGATTTTTCCTCGCCACGGTCGAGGGCGGGATGTGGGGCGTCCTCGCCCTCGTCGTCGGAGCCCTGCTCGGCGCGGCGCTGCACCTCGCTGGATTCGGCTTGCCCGGTGCCGAAGTCGGCATCGCGCTCTCGGTGATCCTGATCGGAGGCCTGGTGATGGCGCGGCGCCGGGTCGCGCCGTCGTGGCTCGCAGTTGGTCTCGCGCTCGCAGGACTGCTGCATGGGTACGCCTATGCGGAATCCATATTCGGTGCGGAGGCGGCGCCGCTGGCCGCGTACCTGATCGGCTTCTCTCTCGTGCAGCTCGGCATCGCCGCAGCGGCCTTGCTGTTCCACCGGCGCCTGATCGCCTCCCGCGAAGCCTGGGCGAGGCTCGTCTGCTCCGGGGTTGGCGCCGCGGTGGGAACGATAGGCGCGGTGTTCCTCGTCATCGACCTCGCAGCTTAGGGAGTCATGAGCGACCATCACGACGATGAGCACGCGCGCGAGCACGACCGCCCGCTTTCCGGCCCGGCGCTGCGCGCCAAGGCCCTCGAGTCCTTGCTCGTCGAAAAAGGCCTCGTCGATCCGAAGGCGCTCGACGAGCTGATCGACACCTACGAGACGAAAGTCGGGCCGCGCAACGGCGCCCGTATCGTCGCGCGCGCCTGGGTCGATCCGGCCTACAGGAAGCGCCTGCTCGAGGACGCCACCGCCGCGATCGCCGAGTTCGGTTTCATCGGGCGCCAGGGCGAGGACATGGTCGTGCTCGAGAACACGCCCAAGGTCCGCAATGTGGTGGTGTGCACGCTGTGCTCCTGCTACCCGTGGCCCGTGCTCGGGCTGCCGCCCGTCTGGTACAAGTCGGCGCCGTACCGCTCCCGCGCGGTGATCGATCCGCGCGGGGTGCTGAAGGAGCTGGGAAGCGAGGTCCCGGAGAATGTCGAGGTGCGGGTGTGGGACTCGACCGCCGAGCTGCGCTACCTCGTGCTGCCCGAGCGCCCGGCGGGAACCGAAGGCTGGAGCGAGGACGAGCTCGCGGAAATCGTCACGCGCGACGCGATGATCGGCGTGGCGCAGGTGCGCGCGCCCGACCGGAGCAAGCGATGAACAGCGTGCACGACATGGGCGGCATGCACGGCATGGGGCCGGTCGAGATCGAGAAAAACGAGCCGGTCTTCCATTCCGAGTGGGAGGCGCGCGTGCACGCGCTCAACATCGCCTGCGGCTACCACCGCAAGTGGAACCTCGACGTGGGTCGCCACTCGCGCGAGCGGATCCCGCCCGCCGAATACCTCGCGTTTTCCTACTACGAGAAATGGCTGCGCGGCCTGGAGATGCTGCTCGTGGAGAACGGCCTGATCACGGCGAAAGAGCTGGAGGCCGGGCGTGCCGAATCGAAAGCGGGCGGAGCGAGCGCCCTCCGGGCGTCTGAGGTGACGAGCTTCCTGCGCGTGCGCCGCCTCGCGCGGCTGGACGACGACGTAGCGCCGAAGTTCAAGCCCGGCGACCGCGTGCTCACGCGCAACGATCACCCCGTCGGCCACACGCGCCTGCCGCGCTACGCGCGCGGCAAGCGCGGCGTCATCGACCGCGATCACGGCGTGTTCATCTTCCCCGACACCCACGCGATGACGCGCGACAAGAAGCCCCAGCACTGCTACAGCGTGCGCTTCGCCGCGTGCGAGCTGTGGGGACCCAAAGCTCCCGCGCGCGACAGCGTCTACGTCGATCTCTGGGATGACCACCTCGATCCCGCCTGAGGCGGACCTGCGCGCCCTCCCCGCCCTGCCGCGCGACGAGGCCGGGCCGGTGTTCAAGGCGCCGTGGGAAGCGCAGGCGTTCGCGATGACGGTTTCGCTGCACGCGCGCGGCGCCTTCGCCTGGCGCGAGTGGGCCGACACGCTCGCGGCCGAGCTCGCCGCGGCGAGCGCCCGCGGCGAGCCGGACGATGGAACCCATTACTACGAGCACTGGCTCGCCGCGCTGGAGAAGCTCGTCGCCGCAAAGAAGCTCGTTCCGGGCCGGGAGCTCGAGCGGCGCGTGGACGAATGGGACGCCGCCGCGCGCTCGACCCCGCACGGCAAGCCGATCGAGCTGCCGCGCCGCCGGTAGGCAAACCAGCTCAGTCGCAGCGGACGGTCATTCCTCCGTCGACGACGATCTCCGTTCCGGTGACGAAGCGCGCCTCGTCGGAGGCGAGGAACAGCGCCGCGTTCGCGGTGTCGCGCCCGTCGCCCTCGATCGCTAGCGGAATGCGCTTCTGGCGCTGCTTGAGCAGCTCCGTGACGTCGCCTCCGGCGCGCTGCTTCGCCAAGCGCGCTTCCACCATCGGCGTGTGCAGCTGGCCGGGGACGACCGTGTTCACACGGATCCCCTTGGGCGCGTACTGGACCGCGACGACGCGCGAGAGCTGGATCACGCCGGCCTTGGTCGCCGCGTAGCCGACCTGCGCGTTGCCGGTGAAGCGCAGGCCGGAGGTCGAGGCGATGTTGACGATCGCTCCGCCTCCCTGTCGCTCCATCACGGGCAAGACATACTTGCACCCGAGAAACACGCTCTTGAGATTGAAGTCGATCTGCGCGTCCCAGGTTTCCTCGGACATCTCGGCAGGACCGCCGGGAGCCGAGCCCCCGACATTGTTCACGAGCACGTCGACCCGTCCGAAGGCCTTGACGCATGCGTCGACCATCGCGGCGACGTCCGCGGCTCGGGTGACATCGCAGAGATGCGTCGCGATAGTGCCGCCCGCCTTCTTCACCCCGTCCAAGGTCTCGCGTAGCCTCTCGGCGTCGCGGTCCACGGCGAAGACCTTCGCGCCTTCCTCGGCGAAGCGCACCGCGGTCGCACGACCGTTCCCCCAGCCCGGTCCCACCGAGCCCGCGCCGGTGACGATCGCAACCTTGCCATCGAGACGACGCGTCATCGCTTGAACCGGTAGAAGTGCCGCGGGTTGTCGACCAGAAGCGCCTTGCGCGCCTTCTCGGAAGGCGCGATTTCAGCGAGCAGGTCGACGAGCACGCCGTCGTCGGGAATTGCGGAGAGATTGGGGTGCGGCCAGTCGCTGCCCCAGAAGCAGCGGTCTCCGAATTCGGCGGCGAGCTTGCGCGCGAAGGGAATCGCGTCCTCCCACGGCGGGGGCTTGTGCGAGATGCGCTCCGCGCCGCTCACTTTCACCCGGAAGCGCGGATCGCGCATGAGATCGAGCAGGCGCCTGAATGCCGGCTGCTCGATGCCGAGCGACGCGTCGACGCGCCCCATGTGATCGATCACGACGGGAACCGCCGAGCGCTCGAGCCAGGGAGCGAGCTCGTCGATGAAGGAGCCTTCGAAATGCACCTGCAGGTGCCAGCCGAGCTTTGCGAGGCGCGGCGTGAGCGCGATCGCCTCCTCGATTCCCGCGCCCTTGCCGAGATGGCTCATGAAGTTGAAGCGCACGCCACAGAATCCCTGCGAATCGAGGCGCTCGAGCTCGGCGTCGTCAATCGCAGGCGGAACGAGTGCAACGCCGCAATAGTCGCCGCCCTTCGCTGCGATCGCGTCGGCGACCACGCGGTTGTCGAAGCCGTGGCAGGTGGATTGGACGATCACGCAGTGTTGGACGCCCAGCATGGCGTGCAAGGCGAACAGTTTCTCCTTGGGCGCATCGGCCGGCGTGAACGGCCGGGGCTCCGCGAAAGGGAAGACTTTTCTCGGACCGAACACGTGCACGTGCGCATCGCACGCTCCTGCAGGGAGCTTCAGCTTTGGCCGGCTCGGTGACGCAAGAAAGGACGGCTTGAGCTCTGCCATCGTGTTGCCCTAATCCTCCTTGAAGCCGATCGCCTTGATGATCGTGCTCCACCTCGCCTGCTCCTCGGCGAGGAAGGCGGCGTACTCTTCCGGCGTCGACGGAAAGGCGATCCCGCTCACCTTGGCGAACTGGTCGAGGAGCGCGGGGGAGCGCAGCGCCGCGACCGCCGCGCCGTGAATGCGCTTGAGGACGGCGGGCGGCGTCCCCGCCGGGGCGACCAGTCCGTACCAGTTGTCGGAGATCACCTTCGGGTAGCCCACTTCGGCGGTGGTCGGGACATCGGGCAACGACGGCGCGCGCCTCGCGCTCGTCACCGCGAGCGCCTTGAACTTGCCCGAATGGATGTGCGGCAGCACCACCGGCACGTCGAAGATCCCCATTTGCACCTGGCCGCCCAAGAGGTCGCTCACCGCGGGCGCCGCGCCCTTGTAGGGTACGTGCAGCACGTCGACGCGCGCCTCGGCCTTGAGCAGCTCGCAGGCGAGATGCGTGATGCCTCCCGCACCGGCGGAGCCGAAGTTGATCTTGCCGGGATTCGCCCTGGCGTGGGCGATCAGCTCGGCGAGACTGGACACAGGGAGCGAGGGATTTACGACCACGACCTCGGGGACTTTCACCACCGTGGTGATGAGTGCGAGATCCTTGTTCGGGTTGAAGGGCATCCTAGTCAGGGCGTACGGCGCCATCGACACCGAGCCCTGGTTGTTGAAGCCCAGGGTGTAGCCGTCGGGCGAGGCTTTGGCCACCGCGTCGATGCCGAGCACGCCGCCCACGCCGCTCTTGTTCTCGACGATGACGGTCTGGCCGAGGCCGGCGCTCAAGCCTTGAGCGAAGGTCCGCCCGAAAATATCCGCCGGGCCTCCGGCCGGAAACCCCACGATCAGGCGCACCGGCTTGGACGGGTAGGATTGCGCAGGGGCCGTGCCGGACAAAAGGCATTGCACCGCGGCGAGCGCGAGTGCGGCGATCGGACTCCTCATCGGGTGTTCTCCTCGGGTCGACTCATCGGCTCTCGTTCAACGGCGACCCGCACAAGCATACAATAATGCGGCTCGCGCCCTGCACGGGCGCTCTCACGAATCGAGCGGTAGCCCGACATGAACGACCGATCCGCACGCAAGTGCCGCGGCGCAGCGCCGATAGTGCTCGCATTAGGCATGCTGATCGCGCCGCACGCCGCGGCGCAGCCGGCCGATCCCGTGTCGCCCACTTTCGGCAGGTTCTACGCCTTCGGCGGCATTGGCCTGCTGGCTCCGCAAGGAAATACGCAGCTCCAGCGCGAGAAAGTTGGGCCGGGCGTCCTCGCCGGCGGCGGCGTCAGGTTTTCGCGGCTACTCTCCGTGGAAATGACGGTCCTGGGCACGATCCATAGCATGGATTCGCCGGCGGCGGCCGCCCCCGCTGCGGGAACATTCAAGGCCGGAACTCTGAAAACGGATCTGAGCACGGGCGGGTTGAATGTCGGCGCGAAATTTCACTTTCCTCTCGACAGGTTCGAACCGTACGTCGGTGCCGGAGCCGGGATTTACGCGACGAATTTCAGCATGACCAGCGAGGCTTCCACCTGCCAGCAGAATTGCTTCGACACCGGCCCCAGGGTCAGTTCAACATCCTACGACGCGGGCTATCACGCAATCGTCGGCCTCGACTACCATTTGCGGCCGAAGGACGTGCTCGTCTGGGAATTCCGTTACCTCAGGCTCAAAGCGAACTTCAACGACATCAACCTGGGGAACGTCAACGCCGGTGGCGGCCTGCTGTGGGCGGGATATCGCCGCTATTTCTGATTTCCGCCAACCCGCACGAGCGCGATCGATTTTGCGGAGGGTTTAAATGAGCGCACAACAAACCCGGAACCGGGGTGCAACCAAAGCGGGCGACGGCCGCTTTCTTTTCGATTTCGCCGAGCTCGCGCGAATGCAAGTCGGCGAGGGGTATTCGACCGCCGAAGGGCCGGTGGTCGAGGGCGAGCGCATGTAGGTCGGCCTGATCACCATCAAGCGCGGCACCCGCTCCCGCCCGCATTCGCATCCGAACGAGCAATGGACCTACGTGCTCAAAGGCAGGGCGCGCGTCTCGGTGGGCGGCCAGCCGGAGACGCTCGCCTCACCCGGCACGCTGATCTACGCTCCCGCCAACGTCGTGCACTCGGTCGAGGCGCTTCCCGAAGAAGACCTGGTGTTCTTCACCGTGAAGGACCTCTCCCACGGCATCGTCGGCACTCCGGCGGGCTAGGGAACGTTCCCATTCAGCCGGCTCCGCGCAAGCGAATGTTGGTTTTCCTGCTGATGACGAAGTGGTGCGGATCCATTTTCTGCTCGGTCGCGGCGATGCGATACTCCTCCTCGGGCTGCCGGCCGGGAGCCTTGACGGTACAGGATACGAGCTTGCCCTCGGCATTGAGCTGCGAGAGCTCGAGCCCCATGCGCTGCACGCCGACGCCGAGCTTCGCCGCGATAGCCTTGATGCGCCAAGCGGTGGGGTTGGACGTCATGAAGGCGAGCACGCTCTCGCGCAAGGACGGGCCTGTCATGAGCCGATTCCCTACTTGTGCCATGAATCCGCCTTGAAGGGGAAGATGACACATACTACGCTGAACTCGAGCCGGACAAGCGAATTTCCCTCGTTCGGCCTCGCGGAAGACATGGAATCGAGGGTCGCAAGGAGACCGCACATGGACGCCGAATCGAAATGGAAGCACCGCGGCGTGCGCGTGGTGCACGCGAACGAGCTCGATATCAACACTCCGCAAACGCCGGGCATGAACCGCGCGGCGGCGATCACGAACGCGCGAGCCGGCGCGGAGAAGCTCTGGGCCGGGACGGTGGTCATCCATCCCAAGGCGAAGACCGGCGCCCACCATCACGGCCCGGTCGAGAGCGTGATCTATGTCGTCTCAGGCGGCGCACGCATGCGCTGGGGCGACAGGCTCGAGTTCGTCGCCGAAGCGGGGCCGGGCGATTTCATCTACGTGCCGCCCTACGTCCCGCACCAGGAAATCAACGCGAGCGACGATCAGCCGCTCTCATGCGTGCTCGTCCGGAGCGGCCAGGATCCCGTGGTGGTGAACCTCGATATCCCGGTGGTCGACAAGCCTGAGGAGGTGCATTGGGTGGACAATATCCATCCGGCGCCGAAAAGTCGCTAGCGAAGGCCATCCACGGGAGAAAGGTCACGATCATGACCGGAACGCCGGCATACGCGAAGAAGACGCGCTGCATGTTCGCGGGGGTCATTCCAGCCTCAGGTTCTTCGAGAAGTCGTAATCCACGGAGCTTGCGCTCTCGAACTCCCAGCGCACCTGTCCCTTGCCCGGCCACCTGCCCCCGAAAACATCGCCGAGAAACGCGAGCAGCATCCCCCAGGCTTCGTCCGCTTCCTTCGCGCGGTAGCGGCCCGGCATGGTGTCGTTCAACCAACCGTGCGGCATGCCCGAGAACACCTTCATGCGGTAGCTGCACCGGCCCTCCTCCAGTGCATCGCGCGTGCGGCGCACGTCGGCGAGCGAGATGGTGTGATCGCGCTCGCCGTAGACGAAGAGCACCGGCGCCGAAAGCGAGCGCATCATCTCCTGCATCGGCTCCGGCTGCAGATCGGACACCTGCCAGTCGCGCTGCTGCGAGCCGCCGTAGAACACCACCAAAGCCGCGAGATCGCGCCGCCGGCTGCCGATCACGATCGGATAGCGCCCGCTCTGGCACACGCCCATGAGCGCGATGCACCCCGGCGCGACGCGCGGATGGCCTTTCAGGAAATCGAGCGCCGCGTCGATCACCGCGGCGACCTCGGGATCGGGCAGGACCACGCGCGCTCGGCCAGCGCGCAGCGCCGCTTCGTCGCCCCTCCAGCGCGAGAAGAGATTCGGCGCGAAGGCCGCATACCCGTCCCGCGCGAGGCGTTGCGCCAGGTCGAGCGTGTGCTGGACCAGCCCGTAGCGCTCGTGCAGGATGACGACTGCGCCCGCCGGCGATTCGCTTCGCGGCAAATAGAGAAAGCCCTCGCAGTCCCCGCCGAAGCGCAGCTTGTGCGGGTCGCTGGCCACGCCTATTTCTGCCCTTTCAGGAAGAGCGTCTGCCAGCGTTTTTCCCAGATGTCCCACTCGTCCACGACCGGCGCGAGGTCGACGATGCGGAAATCGCGCTGCTTGAACGAGCTCTCGACCTTGCGATTCACCGGCACGCGGCTTGCGGCCATGATGAAGCGCTGGCCTTCGGGCGACAGCACGAAATCCACGAATAGCAGCGCCGCGTGCGGGTGCGGCGCCCGTTTCGCCACGCCGATGCCGTCGGCCCGGCCGAATGCGGGCGGCAGCGGCTTCCAGTCGATCGGCGCGCCCCGCTCCTTCAGCTTGTCCACCGCCTGATTGTAGAGCGTCAGCACCACCGGGATCTCGCCCGCGGCGACGAGCTCCGTCATGAGCGTGTGGCCGCTGCGGATCTGCGGCCTCATCGCCGCCAGTTTCCGGAAATAGGCGAGGCCTCTTTCCTCGCCCATCGCCTTCGCCACCGCGGCGAACCA
>WNGL01009417.1_pt1 | contig 11838 bp, 9 predicted proteins | sample 5400591 | NCBI WGS metagenome assembly WNGL01 (sample SAMN13153377, study PRJNA577476) | soil metagenome | isolation source: 80 cm soil or saprolite under Garry oak tree replicate 1 | place: USA:California | collected 2016-06-15
GGGTTTTGACAATCCGCCGGAACGGCGGTTCTCTGGCGCTGCGCAAGGGTGGCTCGGTGCTGCCGATCGGGAAAGGAAGCAGGCGACGATGACGGTGATGGACGAGACCCGGGCCCCCGTTCTCGCCGCGCCGCGGCCGCCGCAGCAGCGCATGAGCTTGCGGCAGTTCCTGCGCACCGTGCGGGACAGCTCGATTGCGACCTTCCCGGCCGAGGCCTACGAGAAGGACATCGTCGCGCGAAAGCTGCTGTGGCGGCGGACCTTCATCGTCAACGAGCCGCAGGCGATCAAGCACATCCTCCTCGACAATTCCGCCAATTACGTCCGGGCGGACATCGCGCGGCGGCTGCTGGAGCCCGGGCTCGGCCGCGGGTTGCTGACCAGCGAAGGCGAGCGCTGGCGGCGGCATCGTCGCATCATGGCGCCCTCGTTCGATCACCGCAGCATCCTGGGCTATGCGCCGATCATGACCGAGATCGCGTCCGGACTGGCGGACCAATGGGACCGCCTGCCGGAGGCCGCCGAGGTCGACGTCGCGGCGGCCATGATGCATGCCACCCTGCACATCATCTCGCGGGCGATGTTCTCCTCGGATTCCGACGACATCGTCGATACGGTGGAATACGGCGTCGCAGGGTACCAGAACAGCGTGCGCCCGGGGTTGTTGGATCTGCTCGGCGCTCCCGACTGGCTGGCGCGGCTGGCGAGCCCCAAGCGCGGCCGCGGCTTTCTCAGCGATTTCGACAAGGCCATCGATCGCCTGATCTTCATGGCCGGCCATGAGACGACCGCGCTGGCGCTGACCTGGACCTGGTATTTGCTCTCGCAGCACCCGGCGGCCGAAGCCAGGCTCCATGCGGAGCTCGACGCCGTGCTCGCGGGAAGGCCGGCGCGGCACGAGGATCTCGCCCGCCTACCCTATGCGCGCATGGTGATCGAGGAATCGATGCGGCTCTATCCGCCGGCGCACACGATTTCGCGCCAGGCGATCGGCGATGATGCGGTGCTGGGCCATCGCATTCCCGCCGGCTCCGCCGTCCTCATCGCGCCGTGGCTGCTGCATCGAAAGCCGGCGATCTGGGAAAATCCGGAACGCTTCGATCCGCAGCGGTTTTCGCCCGAGCGCAGCGCCGCCCGCCATCGCTTCGCGTACATCCCGTTCGGAGCGGGGCCGCGGATCTGCATCGGCATGGCGTTCGCCATGACCGAGGCCGTGCTGATTCTCGCGACGATCGCCCAGCGCTATCGGCTCCGCCTCAAGGCAGGCCATCCGGTCGAGCCGCAGGGCCTGATCACGCTGCGCCCGCGCTACGGCATGCGGATGAATTTGTTGCCGCGGCACTGATCGTCGTTCCGGGGCGCGCCAAAGGCGCGAACCCGGAACCTATGAACACCGATTGCGATAATTTTGACGGCGCGGAGAGATGCTCACCCAATCCCCAGCGCCTTGAGCTTGCGGTGGAGCGCGGAGCGTTCCATGCCGACGAACTCCGCGGTCCGGGAGATATTGTCGCCGAACCGGCTGATCTGGGCGAGCAGATATTGCCGCTCGAACACTTCGCGCGCGTCGCGCAACGGCAGCCCCATCAGTTGCTCGCCGCCGTTGCCGTTCGGCATGCTGGGAACCATCGAGCCCACGTCCTGCGGCAGCATGTTGGCGCTGATCACCGCGTCGGGCTCGCCGCCGGCCAGAATCATCAGGCGCTCGACGTTGTTGCGCAGCTGCCGCACGTTGCCGGGCCAGTCGTGCGACTGCAGCACCGCGATGGCGTCCTCGCCGACGCGGCGCTTGGGCAGGCCGGTGGCGTGCGAGATCTGTTCGATGAAATACTCGACCAGCACCGGAACGTCCTCGCGGCGCTCCGCGAGCGGCGGCACCCGGATCGGAACCACCGAGAGCCGGTGATAGAGGTCTTCGCGGAACCTGCCAGCGGTGACGTCGGCCTCGAGATTGCGCCCCGTGGAGGACACGATGCGCACGTCGACATTGACCCGAGCGCTGCCGCCGACCCGCTGGAAGGTCTGGTCGACCAGGACCCGCAGGATCTTGTTCTGGGTTTCCCGCGGCATCTCCGCGATCTCGTCGATGAACAAGGTTCCGCCGTGCGCCTCCTCGAGTGCGCCGACCTTGCGTCCGTGCGAGCCGTTGGAAGCCTCGACGCCGAACAGCTCCTCTTCCATCCGCTCCGGCATCATGGCGGCGGCGTTGATGACCACGAAGGGCCCCTCCGAGCGGCCGGAGAGCGCGTGGATGGTGCGGGCGGTGAGCTCCTTTCCGGCGCCCGAGGGCCCGACGATCAGGATGCGGCTGTTGGTCGGCGCCACCTTGTCGATGGTCTGCCGCAGCTGGTTCATCGCGGTCGAACTGCCGACGAGCGTCGTGGGCTGCGGAGCCAATTGCTTGAGCTCCTTGACTTCGCGCCTGAGCCGGAACGTCTCCAGCGACCGGCTGGCGACCAGCACCAGGCGATCGGCCTTGAACGGCTTCTCGATGAAATCGTAGGCGCCGAGCTTGATCGCGGAGACCGCGGTCTCGATGTTGCCGTGGCCGGAGATCATCACCACCGGCAGCTCGGGATGTTCCTGCTTGATCGCCGCCAGCAATTGCAGGCCGTCGAGCTTGCTGCCCTGCAGCCAGATATCCAGGAAAACCAGGCTGGGGCGCCGCGCCGCGACGGCGGCGAGCGCCTCGTCGCTGTTCTTGGCGGTACGCGCCCCATGGCCCTCGTCCTGCAGGATGCCCGCGACCAGTTCGCGGATATCGGCTTCATCATCGACGATCAGGATGTCGGAAGACATGGGGCGCTCCTATCGATCGCTGGCGGCTTTGCGGATTTCGACGGCAGTCTCATCGTTGACGACGCGCTCGGCGGTGAACCTGAGCCTCGCCCAGGCGCCGCGCCCGCTGCCGTCGGGCGGATCGTCGAGCTCGATGCGTCCGCCGTGCTCCTCGAGGATGCGGCCGACGATGGCGAGCCCGAGGCCGGTGCCCTTCTCGCGCGTCGTCACATACGGTTCGAGCAGCCGATTGCGGTTTTCCTTCGGCAGCCCGGTGCCGTTGTCGATGATGTCGATCACGATGTCGGTCTCCTCGCGCGCCGCCGAGATCTTGATGCGGCCGCGGCCGAGCTGCTCCGGCGGCACCGCGGCGATCGCCTCCGTCGCATTCTTGATGATGTTGGTCAGGGCCTGCGAGATCAGCCGCCGGTCGAAGCGCGCCGGCATCGGATCCTCCGCGGTCTCCACTTCGATATCGACGTCGGGATGGCCGACGCGCATCAGGAACACCACCTGGCGCACCGTATCGGCGAGGTCTTCCGACGTGATCACCGGTTTGGGCATTCGCGCGAAGCGCGAGAACTCGTCCACCATGCGTTTGATGTCCTCGACCTGTCGCACGATGGTGTCGGTGCATTGCACGAACACGGCGGGATCTTCGACGATCACCGCGCTGTACTTGCGGCGCAGGCGCTCGGCCGAAAGCTGGATCGGGGTCAGCGGATTTTTGATTTCATGGGCGATTCGTCGCGCAACGTCGGCCCAAGCCGAGCTGCGCTGCGCGATCACCAGCTCGGTGATGTCGTCGAGGGTGGCCACGTAGCCGTGCTCGGCCACGGCCGACTGCTCGGTCGTGAACCGAACCGACAGATTGCGCTCGCGCCCGCCGCGGCTCATGGTGATCTGGCCCTGGACCAGCCGTTGCGTGCCCGAGCGCGCTTCCTCCAACAGCGGCGCGAGTTCCGGCACGATCGCCGCGAGCGGCCGGCCGAGGATGTCCGATTGCGTTCGTGCGATGAGCTTCTCGGCGGACCGGTTGACGATGCTGATGCGTCCCTCGGGATCGACGCCGATGACGCCGGCGCTCGCCCCCGCCAGCACCGCTTCCGTGAAGCGGCGGCGGCTGTCCATGACGTCGCGTGCGCGCATGAGATCGTCGCGCTGGGTCCGCAGCTCCTGCGTCATATTGTTGAACGTCTCGCCGAGCTGCGCCAAATCCCCTTCGCCGGGCCGGATCGGAACTTTCACCTGCAGGTTTCCGGTCGAGACCTGATTGGCCGCGCCGATCAGCCGGCGGATCGGCGCCACCAGGCGGTTGGCGAAATTCAGCCCGATCCACACCGCCGACAACAGCACGATCAGCGCGACGACCGTGTACATCAGGGCGAAGGCGACCTGCACGCCCAGCCGCCGGGCCTGCAGGCTGGCATATTCCGCCACGCTCTCCTGGGTCGCCTGCAATTGTTCGACCACGCGCGGATCGACCGGCCGCGCCACGTAGAGATACGCATCATCGTAGCCGCGCAGCTTGAGCACCGCGGCGACGGTCTTGGCCTCGGCGAGCAGCGCGATCTGCGGCTCGCTCTCGCCTACTTCCTTGAGCGCGCCGCTCGAAGGCGCGACGAAGTCGCCGCCGGTCTTGAGGTCCGCGCGCTCGATGATCGACAGATCGCCGCGGACCATCAGCGCGTGCGGCAAGCCGCGGATCGAAGCCTGGGCGTTGAGGAACTGGCGGAACCGCTCGCGATCCTGATCGAACAGCGGCCGCGCGCGCCCGATGTCGTAGCCCATCGCCAGGATATCGCCGCGAATCATCGCGGCGTGCTCGCGCAGATAGGCTTCGGCAACGGTGAGCGAGTTCTCGATCACGGCCCGGGTGCGGGTGGAGAACCAGCGGTCGAGTCCTCGCTCGAGCGTGATGCTGGCGATGACCGCCAGGAGCACCGCCGGGACTGCGGCAATGACCGAGAACAGCCCGACGATGCGCACGTGCAGCTTGGCGCCGGCGCGCCCGCGCCGCCGCGCCTGCACGATCTTGAAGACTTCGTAGGCGATGATGCCGAGCAGCACGAGCATCATCGCCCCGTTGGCCAACAGGACCCCGGACACGACATCGTGGGTCGGCACCACCGGGGTGAGGCCGGTGAGCACCAGGAACGTGACCACGGCGGAGAGCAGGGCCAAGCCGACCGCGACCGGCCCGATGAGCCGGCTTGCGAGCCGGGATGACGGGCCGCCGGTTTCGGCGGCCTCCGGGAGGGCGACTTGTTCGGCGCTCGTCATGGGTGCTTGCGGACCGGCGGAATTCGACGCGAGCGGTACGCAGCGGACCTGAAGACCCCCGCCCCCTGCGCTTTCGGCTCCAACTGATGCTTTTCTACAACAATGTTGCCGAATTACGACTATTCCGCGGCGCGATCCGGCTTTCCGTTCACAAACTCTCGGGCCCCGATGGTCAGCCGGAGGAACGGATCACCTGGATCTCCAGCTCGCGGATCTTCTTGCGGAGCGTGTTGCGATTGACGCCCAGGAGATCGGCGGCGCGGATCTGGTTGCCGCGCGTGGCGGCGAGCGCGGCCGACAGCAGCGGATATTCGACCTCCCGCAGGATCCGATGATAGAGGCCGGGCGGCGGCAAGGAGCTGTCGAAATTGGCGAAATATTTGCTGAGGTACCGCTCGACGGCGAGCGAAAGCTTCTCCTCGGCTGCGGGCTCCTCCTCGGCCAGCGCCACAAGCGAGGGTTGTGCCAGCTCCGAATCCATCACCGCCGTGGTGATGATCTCCTGCGGATAGAGCGCGGCGAGACGCCGCGCGAGGTTCTCCAGCTCGCGAACGTTCCCCGGCCAGCGATAGCGCTTGAGTCGGTCCAGCGCGCCCTGATCGAGCTGCTTGAGCGGGAGCCCTTCGCGCTCGGCCTGGGCGAAGAAATGCCGAATGAGGTCCGGCACGTCCTCGATCCGCTCGCGCAGCGGCGGCAGCCGCAGCGGCACCACGTTGAGACGGAAGAACAAGTCCTCGCGAAACAGGCCCTGCTGGATCAGGATGCGAAGATCCTTGTTGGTCGCGGCGATGATGCGCACGTCGGATTTGATCGGCGTGCGGCCGCCTACCGTCGTGTACTCGCCCTGCTGCAGCACCCGCAGCAGCCGGGTCTGCGCCTCCATCGGCATATCGCCGATCTCATCGAGGAACAGCGTGCCGCCCTCCGCCTGCTCGAACCGGCCGGAGCTGCGGGTATTGGCGCCGGTGAAGGCGCCCTTCTCGTGGCCGAACAGCTCGGATTCGATCAGGTCGCGGGGGATCGCCGCCATATTGATGGCGACGAAGGGGCCGGCGCGGCGCTTGCCGTAATCGTGCAGCGCTCGCGCCACCAGCTCCTTGCCGGTGCCGGATTCGCCGGTGATCATCACGGTGAGATCCGTCTGCATCAGCCGCGCCAGCAGGCGGTAGATCTCCTGCATGGCCGCGGAGCGGCCGACCAGGGGGATCCCCTCCCATTCCTCGGCCTTGGCGGCGGCCGCGGGCCGCTCCTTGGGCTGCGACAAGGCGCGGCCGACGATGCCGATCAGCTCCTTGAGATCGAACGGCTTGGGCAGGTACTCGTAAGCGCCCCGCTCGGAGGCGCGGATCGCGGTCAGGAACGTGTTCTGCGCGCTCATGATGACGACGGGAAGGTCGGGCCGCATCTTCTTGATGCGCGGCACCAGGTCGAAGGCGTTCTCGTCGGGCATCACCACGTCGGTGATGACGAGGTCGCCCTCGCCCTGGCTGACCCAGCGCCACAAGGTCGCAGCATTGCCAGTCGAACGCACTTCGTAGCCGGCTCGCGACAGCGCCTGATTGAGGACGGTGCGGATCGCTGCATCATCATCGGCGACCAGAATGCTTCGACCGCGCATGGGATCCTCTTCAGCCAAGTCCGGCGAGCCCCGCGGCTTCGGCCGGCCCGGCCAGTCCGGTTTCGGTGAACATCGGCATCAGCACGCGGAAGATGGTGTGACGCGGCTGCGATTCGCATTCGATGATGCCGCCGTGGTCGCCGATGATTTTTGCGACCAGCGCCAGCCCGAGCCCGCTCCCCTTCGGCTTGGTGGTCACGAACGGATCGAACAGATGCGGCAACAGGTCTTCGGGCACGCCCGGCCCGTTGTCTCGGACGCAAAATTCGAGCGGCAAGGACACCCGCGATTTGTTGCCCGGAATCGACAGGCGCATGCCCGGGCGGAACGCGGTCGTCAGCTGGATCTCGCCTTCGGGCGCCGCTTCTCCGATCGCCTCCGCGGCGTTCTTCACCAGGTTGAGAAACACCTGGATGAGCTGATCGCGATTGGCGAGGACCGGAGGCAGCGAGGGATCGTACTCCTGGACGAACTTGATGTGTCGGGCGAACCCGGTCTGGGCCAGCCTCTTCACGTGATCGAGCACCACGTGGATGTTGACCGACTCGCGCTCGACCGGCCTCTGGTCGGAGAACACTTCCATCCGGTCGACCAGTTTCACGATGCGGTCGGCCTCGTCGCAGATGAGGCGCGTGAGCGTGCGATCGTCATCGCCGGCCGATTGCTCGAGCAATTGGGCGGCGCCGCGAATGCCGGACAGTGGGTTCTTGATCTCGTGCGCGAGCATCGCCGCCAGCGCGCTGACCGAACGCGCCGCGCCGCGATGCGTGAGCTGGCGGTCCATCTTGTCGGCGATGGTCCGCTCCAGCAGCATCACCACCACGTGGTCGCGGCGCTCCGGCACCGGCGCCACGTGCAGGTCGACGATGCGTTCGCCGGAGTTGCGCGGCGTGCCGAGATCGACCCGATATTCGTTGACCGGGGCGGCCCGGCCGCGGACCTGCTCGATCAGCGCCAACAGCGGGCTGCCGAACGGCACCAGATCGCGCAGCACGTGACGGCGCAGGACCGGCACGGAGATTTCGAAAAAATCCTCCGCCGCGACATTGGCCTCGGCGATCCTGCCGTCCGGTGCGACCATCAGCACCGGATGCGGCAGCGCGTTGAAGACGATGTCGGCCGACCCGGGCAGCAGAGAAGTCGCTTGCGGCTCGATGGCGTTCATGCCGCGGCCTTTGCTGACAAGACGGAATAGGCGTCGGCGAGCCGACGGATGACGAGGCCGGGGTCCTCCACGGTGAGCACCTCGTTGCGAAAGCGGTGGAAGGAGGCGCAAGCGATCCCGGCACTCTCGGCCGCAACGTCGAGCGCCCATTTCAGGTGCTTGCGGGCGTGCCGGCGGCCGACTTCCTTGCCGTGATGGTGGAGCATTTCCCCATAAAGACCGGCCGTCAGCGCATGCTGCTTCTGGATCGGCGGGGCCGGCGCGCGAATTCCGGATTGCAGATAACGGGCGAGCTGGCCGGGAAACCATGGCCGGCCCTCGGCGCCGCGCCCGACCATGATTGCGTCGGCGCCGGACGCAGCGAGCGCGGCGTCGGCATCCTCGAAGCTGCGGATGTCGCCATTGATCACGACCGGGATCGAAACCGCCTGCTTCACCGCGCGCACCGCGCGCCAATCGGCACGGCCCTGATAGAACTGACAGCGCGTGCGGCCGTGGATCGTGATGAGCCGAACGCCGCTTTGCTCGGCCCGGCGCGCCAATTCCGGTGCATTGATCGAGTGCTGGTCCCAGCCGAGTCGCATTTTTAGCGTCACCGGCACGGCGACGGCCGCGACCGCCGCCTCGATGAGGCGTGAGGCGTGGTCGAGATCGCGCATGAGCGCCGAGCCCGCATATCCGCTGGTCACGCGCTTGGCCGGGCAACCCATGTTGATGTCGATGATGTCGGCGCCGCTCGCCGCGGCGATCCGCGCGCCCTCCCCCATCCAGTGCGGCTCGCATCCGGCGAGCTGGACCGCGTGGAGCGCAAGCCCGACGCCTGCGGCCCTGAGTTGTGCTTCGCCTTCGCCCGACGCCAGCGCGTCACTGGCGGTCATCTCCGAGATCACCAGTCCGGCGCCAAGCTGCACCGCCAGCCGCCGGAACGGCGCGTCCGTGATACCCGACATGGGCGCAAGCAGGACCCGGTTGGGTAGATTGACGCCCCCGACCGCAAGGCCGGTGGAGTGGCGGAATGGCACAATTTGGGCGCTCACGCGATCCCTGCTCACGAATTAGGCGATTTGCGTCAGTGCATACAGTTTAGACAAATTCCGGCAGGGCGCAAGTGCTGCAATGCAGCAATCCCCGCTAGTCACAAAATCGTTTTGCCGGCTGGCAGCCGACGCGGTAAGTCGGTCGCAGCGTTCGACCCAACGAAAGGGGCAAACATGGCGTCCAGCGTCGCGGCGGTCGTGGTCGCTGCCGGTCGCGGCGTGCGCGCCGGTGGGGATTTTCCCAAGCAATACAAGGAAATAGCAGGCGAACCGGTACTTCGGCGCAGCCTGCTGCTGTTTGCGCGGGATGCCCGGATCGGCGCCGTTCAACCGGTCATTCACCCAGACGATGATGCCCTGTTCGAGCGAACCGCCGATCGTCTTGCGCTCCTGCCGCGGGTTTACGGCGGCGCAACCCGGCAGGCCTCGGTCCGTGCCGGCCTGGAGGCGCTGGTGTCCCATGGGCCGGAAATCGTGCTCGTCCACGATGCGGCGCGGCCGTTTGCCTCCCCGGCCCTGATCTCTCGGGCCATCGAGGCCGTCACGGATGCGGATGCGGCAATCCCCGGAATTCCGGTCTCCGATACCGTCAAGGCGGTCGATGACGCCGACCAAGTGGTCGAAACGCTCGACCGTATGCGCCTTCGCATGATCCAGACGCCGCAGGCCTTCCGGTTTTCAACGCTGCTCGATGTCCACCGGCGCGCGGCGGCCGAGGGGCGCGAGGGTTTCACCGACGATGCCGCGCTGGCCGAATGGGCGGGGCTCAAGGTCTGTGTGTTCGAGGGCGAGGCCGGCAACATCAAACTGACCACGCCCGAGGATTTCGCGCGCGCGCAGAGCGAGCCCATGCTGGCCGACCTGCGCACTGGCACCGGCCTCGATGTCCATGCCTTCGGCGAAGGCGACCACGTCGCGCTCGGCGGCGTGCGGATCCCGCACGGGCGCGGGCTGATCGGCCATTCCGATGCCGACGTCGCGCTCCATGCGCTGACCGATGCGCTCTTGGGCGCGCTCGCCGACGGCGATATCGGCGTGCATTTCCCGCCCAGCGACCCGCAATGGCGCAACGCCTCCTCCGACCGTTTCCTCGCCTTCGCGGCCGAGCGGGTGCGCCGGCGCGGCGGCCGCATCAACCATCTCGACGTGACGATCGTGTGCGAGGCGCCGCGGATCGGCCCGCATCGGGACGCGATGCGGACGCGCATCGCGGAAATTGTCGGCGTTGCGGTCGACCGCGTCGGGCTCAAAGCGACGACCAGCGAGAAGCTGGGTTTCACCGGGCGCGGCGAAGGCATCGCCGCGTTCGCTACCGCGACGATCCGGCTGCCGTGGTCGCCAGGATGATGAAAGCGTGATCGACGAGGAACTGCGCGCCGCGGCGCGCCACGTGCTCGACGCCTGCCGCGCCCAAAACCTCAAGCTCGCCGTTGCCGAATCCTGCACCGGCGGGCTTCTGGCGGCGGCACTGACCGAGATTCCCGGTTCGTCCGATGTGCTCGACCGCGGCTTCGTCACCTATTCCAACGCGGCCAAACAGGCGATGCTCGGCGTTCCCGCGTCGGTATTGGAAACGCGGGGCGCGGTGAGCAAAGAGACCGTCGAAGCGATGGCCGCCGGCGCGCTGGAACGCTCCGGCGCAGACCTTTCGGCCGCGGTCACCGGCATCGCCGGACCGGGCGGCGGCACGGCGCAAAAACCGGTCGGTCTCGTGCATTTCGCGGCGGCGCGCCGCGAGGGCCGCCTGCTTCACCGCGAGCGGCGCTACGGCGATCTCGGCCGCGCCGAAATCCGCCGCCGCTCCGTGCTCGATGCGCTGGCGATGCTGGCGGAGCTGGCGTCGATTTAGGCGAACACCGCGTCGGCGCGGCGCTCGAACGCCTCGGCGAATTTGCGGAACGCCGCGTCGAACACCGTGCCCATCAAGACGCCGAGAATGCGGCTGCGGAACTCGTAGGAGATGAAGAACTCGATCTCGCTCGTCTCCTCCGAGATCGGGCGGAAGATCCAGCGGTTCTCGAGCTGGCGGAACGGCCCGTTGAGATATTCGACCAGGATGCGCAGCCGCGGCCGGTCCAGCGTCACCTTGCTGGTGAAGGTCTCGTGGATCATCTTGTAGGCCACCGTCATGTCGGCGGTGAGCATTTCGACGCCCTCGGCCTGAACGACGCGCCGGCGCACCCTGAGCTCGCGGCACAAGGGGACGAATTCCGGATAGCGCTCGACATCGGCGACGAGCGCGAACATATCGGTCGCCGCATGGTGGACGCGATGATTGGTCGAAAATTGCGGCATTCAGTCAGTGCCCGCTCCTCGCCTGCCGGGCCGCGCGCAGACGCGCGAAATCCTCGCCCGCATGATGCGAGGACCGCGTCAACGGCGATGCGGAGACCATCAGGAAGCCCTTGGCATAGGCGATGGTCGCATAGGCCTTGAACTCGTCCGGTTCGACGAACCGCACGACCGGGTGATGGCGCCGGGTCGGCTGCAAATATTGGCCGATGGTGAGGAAATCGACCTCCGCGCTGCGCAGATCGTCCATGAGCTGCAGCACTTCGTTGCGCTCCTCGCCGAGCCCTACCATGATTCCCGATTTGGTGAACATCGGCGGGTCGAGCTCCTTGACGCGCTGCAAGAGCCGCACCGAGTGGAAATAGCGCGCGCCCGGCCGCACATTGAGATAGCGCGACGGCACGGTCTCGAGATTGTGGTTGAACACGTCGGGCCGCGCCGCGACCACCATCTCGACCGCGCCGTCCTTGCGCAAAAAATCCGGGGTGAGGACCTCGATGGTGGTTCGAGGATTGCGGGCGCGGATGGCGGCAATCACCTCGGCGAAATGCAGCGCGCCGCCGTCGCCAAGGTCGTCGCGGTCGACCGAGGTCACGACGACGTGGCTCAGGCCGAGCTTCTCCACGGCCTGTGCCACGTGCTCGGGCTCGGCGGGGTCGAGCGGT
>WNGL01015943.1_pt1 | contig 11838 bp, 13 predicted proteins | sample 5400591 | NCBI WGS metagenome assembly WNGL01 (sample SAMN13153377, study PRJNA577476) | soil metagenome | isolation source: 80 cm soil or saprolite under Garry oak tree replicate 1 | place: USA:California | collected 2016-06-15
ACAATAGGGTCTATTGTATTTTCGGATAGCTCAAAATCCTGCTTCAATGCTGAAAAGTATTCCTGGCAGTGTTGTTGCCGCTCTCTATCTTCTTGTGTAAAAAGTTCATTCATGATACCCACATTCCTTCACTGCTCATTGCTTCAATAACTATTAGTGTTTTCTCGTCATGGCTAAACGTGTGCTTATCAAGGCTTTGATCAATTAACCATTCGGCTACGTCTATTCTTAGACCCTTTAGCACAGTGGCTAGCAGTAAGTTTTGCCCCCGATATTCTTTCCTAATACTCTCTTGAAGATAGACAATAATTTCTTCACGCATCTCTCACCTCCTGCAAAATCTTTCCTATTTCAGTGTCAGGATATTGGCATGCTTGCTGGTAAAGTAATTCTACAGTGTTTCTCATGAAACTGCTGGATAATCCAGTTCGCTGTTCAGCCAGATTATAATCAGGCCACCTGGAAGTATTTATTGTATACTCGTAACCATACTTTCTTGTAAAATCTTTCTGATGCTTCGTAATTTCTTTTTCATATGTGGTATAGTTTTCAACATATTGGTAAAAGCTTTCCACAAATTCCAATACCTTTTCTATAGGTAGAGCTGGATGAAGCCGTTTATGTACAAGGATTGCGGCAAACTTATGATACTCTTTACATAAGCGAAAACCGTACAATTCTTTTTTACTCATACCTATTCTTCCTCACTTCTCAATTCCCTATAAGCACGAGGTCCAGACCATACTTCGTATCCGGCCTTATCGAACATGCTCTTTGAGAACTTTTCTCCAACATGCCAGCATTCATACTGTTCTACCAGGGAAACAGCATTGGCTTGTTCTAACCATTTTTCAACAGAAGATAAGAAGAAGTATATCCCAGATTCCTCTTTATCATCTTCAAGCGCATAGATCGAATTAACATGCATTTCCGTTTTCCCTCTGAAAGGAACATCTCCCAGATGCTTCCATGCCGGTTCCTTCACAGGACCAAATCTTTTCATATGTTGTGCAGCACCTTCTGAATGGAACAATACTGCAAGGATATATTTATGCATCGACTAAAACCCCTTTTCTGAATAAGATCGTAACCTGGCAACTTTTAAAGCTTTTTCGTACGTGGTTAACCAGATTGCATGTTCTTGTTCCATCTTTTTCCATGCTGCTCGATCTTCATAACGGATTTCCCAACAATGAAGCAATTTTGCTCGAATAGGGCAAAGAGTTGAAGGAGCATCAAATGAATAGGAGAGACGTTGATTTAGTCTTGTTAGTTCTTCGACTACAGGTTTTCCATCTTCGTCAAACCAATCAGTATGTATCCAGGTGGCATGTACTCCATACTGATCGAGCACTACCCAGTCCACCACTTTTTCAATATCACCGATATACGCATTTCTAAAGATACTGGCCTGTACACGGGACCCTGGTGTATTGTTTCCAGACATGGAACAATGGAACTCGTGACCATCTTCCTCGTCCCAACGGCAATTACAAAATCTATTGAGCATGTGAAATACCTCTTTATGTTTTATTTGTTTGACCTACACACAATATAACATATTTTAGCATAATTGTCAAGCAATATTCCACAGATTTATGCAGAACGAAAAAATTCATCTCTTTCGGGAAATGCAGTATCACTGCAAAAACGTTGCCTATTGCACTATTCTTGGTAGTGTTACGCGAGAAGTGGTCATACAGCATCCAAATGGGTCAATGTACCAGTGGGGCAAGGAAAACGTGTAGGAGTCATTCTGGAGCGATTATGAGCATTGGAGTGTTTTCGTATGGAAAACGTGTGGTGTTTTTAGGGTAAAATATGCGTTTTTCACATATTTTGAACATTCTGGTGAATAAGGGGTACAGTAAATATGTAATTGCAGTATATACATACATATATATATATATATATAAAGAGGGAGAAAATTCTCCCTCAATTCAGTTCTACTCGGTTGGATATTCTAAGGCCACATGTAGTATATCACAAGCCGATGCGATCTGTTCTTTGTGGATCTGGTTTATTATCCATAAGCCATCCTTTATAGTCACAAATGGCTGCAACAATCGGGTACGTTCCACCACCATTATACCCATCAATCAGCCTTCCAACCAGGTCACCACGTTTTGTGACTCCATACTTTTCAACAAGGATTTGAATACGCTCTATCAGTTCTTTTGGAACCGGGTTAATTCCTGGAATAGAAATCATATCAGGGATAAAGGTGATATCCCCCCGTCGCTTCCCAAATGCCTGGTCAATATTTGGAATATTCGGTAACACGGGTTGTTTTTGAATGCTTAACGGGGGAGGCACGATACTTTTCTTTTTTATCGGCTCTCCCTCTTCTGGAAACCTGCTTGTTTCGTGATCTCCGATTGGATCAGGCTTTCCATCTTCATCTGTCGGTACTCCAAAGAGTGTATATCCATCTTGATTGCTGAAGAATGGAGTACGTCCACGATAAATCGTACTTTTATCAACACCAATTAGCACAGTTCCTTTATTTCCAAGACCACGAACATCATATATTTTCTCAAAAAGTGCTTTACTTGATCGTGGATTTTCATCAAGCAAACAGCGTACTTTATAGTTCTCACGAAGATCGGTATTCCCCCCCGTTGTACCAACCAATGCTCCCTGGCTTTCTACTACAATATGCATATTGTATTTCGCTACTTCTCGTAAGAAGTATCCAAGAAGTTCTTCAGCACCTCGAATACGTTTTACAATGGCAGGCCATTCGAAGAGAAACAGATAGCGATGCTTCCAGACCTTTGGAGTCGTCTGGGATTGTTTTTTCAAGCTTTCATACAGCGTATTAAACCAGTTCATCAATTCTTCAATATCAGCAATATCCACTGCTGGATTTTTCATGCCAGGATGCTGTGGAAGATGCTTTAAGACCGTCCTCCAGTCTTCCACCGTTCCGCGATTAAGCTTAATTGGTGCAAAACTAATGTCAGCAATGTATACTTCAGCACCAGCATAGAGAAACTGATTTAGGAAGAAACGACTTTCATTACCTTTTCCAGAACCAGTTGAACCAAACTCTCCAATATGTGGCATTTCTGCTACTGGACGATAGATTGGACCATTTAATGTATCCAGCAACATAATTTCTGTTTTCGATGGCCTCCAACCAGTTGCAAGAAATTCACCAAAATTCTTTGGTTCAGGATATTTCGGTGGTACAAGTCCTTTTGGATTGTCAGCTTCCGGTCCAGGCACAACGATTTGGATCTGCTCTTCTTCCTCTTCATAGTCTTCCTGGTCATGAACAGTAGCTTGATTAGCTACACCATAGAGCTGTTCATCTTCCTCATCCTCTTCAGGGTCATCTAAAGTGATTTGTGCTGCAACTGGTGTGCTTATAGGCTGTCGAAGCACAAGTGGTTGTGTCCGAGGTAATTGTGTTGCAGATTGTTGCAATGATCCAGTTACTTCTGGTACTTTCTTTTCTTTTGGAACAGGAGGTGCAATTGCTATTGTTCGTTGAGAACCATCCAGTAAAACGAATTGACCACCGATCTTGTGATACTTCCCGTCTGCCTCAATAGCTGAATGATTTTTATGGAACTTGATAGCAAGAATAACTCCGAGTGTCAGAACAAACAGCGCTGCTCCACTCATCACCGCAATAACACAAATTGCAAATACCTTTGCAATAAGCGGTGCATAGGGTTGCACATAGGCAGAGATGACCTGGTAGAAAACAAGACCAATGGCTATCGGAATGATTGCAGCCTGAAAGAGTGCTAAAACCATACCTGCTGGTTTTAGCACTTCCACTTTCTTGACCATACCAGAGAAAAAAGACGTATTTTTGTGAAGCGGCTTTGCCTGATTTTTCGTAAATTTTGAAGCAATCGAGTTCATAATGCACTATCCTCCGTAACGAATATGCCATTAATAGCATCTATCTCAACTTGAGACTTTCTTCCAGAACGCTTACGCGGCTTTCTTATAGGAGTAACTCCCCTCGTCTTGCCATCTTCTATTTGCGGGTCCATGATTACATCTTTTGGAGCATCGAGAAGTTTTTGTTCTGGAATTTTTGGTGCTGTGATTTCCACATAATCAGCTTCAATAATGTCGCGTATATCTGAACGAAATCGTGATTGAAATCCTGGCATGAGTTCAGCAAGTTGCTTAAATGCATGTGGATCGTTAGGGTTAAGATTGTAAATCTGATTCTCCAAAATCTCAGCACCCATTTGATACGCGGCACGAGCAGCACGTCTAGCATACCTTTCATTCTCTTTTACGTCCCGCTCTATCTCTTCTTTTTCCCGTAACAATTGGATAGCGGTTCCAGGAAGTGCTGGTACCAGTACCAGCAGTGTTACAGCTATGGCAAACAACCACTGCTGTACCGTTTGATTCTTGAAATCTACGAATATAGCAACACGACTAGCGAATTCTGCTGCAATAAGAATAGCAATAGCAATCCCTACCTGAATCTTCACCTTTTTCTGGTACTTATTAGTTTCCTCTCCTATATGGTAAAGTTTGTGCCAGTTCTTGAGAATAGATCCACCAACAAGAACCACAACAAAAACGATGAAGACTTGAAGAATAATTTTATCTGCATGTAAGAATGCAGCGTTCTGATCTTTGTCGTCTACTTTCCATATTTTGTCGATACCTGTCCAAAGGGACCAACCAGATAGAAGCATACTAGCAACAATACCTGCATTAAAAATGATCATATCGTTAGAAAGAAAATCAAAAAATCCTTCTCTATTTTTCCGTTTGATCTTCTCTCCTCCAGAATGTGCAGAAACTACATCTTCTATTTTCACACTCTGGTAATTTACCTGAGTAGTATTTTCTTCGTCCACCAATGTACTCCTCTTTTATTTTCTAGATACATCTGTATCTCATCCTATTATTGCAAACTTTTAAAAAAATGTCAATGTAAAACACTATAGATTTTCGTTTACAAAATAATACGAATAGATTCTCATAAAGAAAAAGTAACGTGTCCGAAGATTGTAAAATGAAAATTTGTGTGTCTGTCTACCGTAAAAATAAAAACATATTCTTCTCTGTCCTGGTGCAAAAATGCAAAATAAAAAATTTTCAGGTTGCGAAAACGGATAAAAAATAAAATCATTTTCACACAAATGCGCAAAAAATAAAATCATTTTCACACAAATGGTCTTCGAGGTACCTAAAAGTGCCAAAGTTTGATAGTGTTGTTATAACGCCTACCATATTATTGTATTTTTGTAAAGGACAAATGATCTAATTTTTAGTGTGGAAAAAATCAATTTTGTGCAAGTTAGACGAGGAAAATATTCTGTACTATATGAAATGGGCCTGACTGGGGTCGAACCAGCTACACCGTACTTTGTGAAAGTGGTGCTCTGCCGATGAGCTACAGGCCCTATACACTATACGAAAATGAGCATTTCCACGTTTCTATTTCTGCGTTTCTGCATTTCCATATTTCTGTATTTCTGCGTTTCTATACATGTTTCTGCGTTTCTATGCCGGAAACGTGGGAAACGGCATGCAGAGCCATTTCTCAGCATTTCTGCATTTCTATTTCTGCATTTCTGCCACGGAAACGGTCTAAAAACAGTCGTTTTTATTTCTTTTATTTTTGCTGGAAATGCAGAAACGCAGAAACGTGCAAAAACTAAAATTGACAGATGTTCTTTATAGAGGATAGCGGTCTAAAACTTTCTGTGCTCTTCTGATAGCTTCTTCGTCGCTTCTAACAGCACTCCTGGACCAGCGTGAGCACCTATGTGGTTCTCGTGTGATGATGAGGACATACACTCTCTCATACTTATAGAGTAGTGCCCCTGTCTCTTGATCACGAGCAATACTGGTGTCTCCTTTTATGAAAGCAACAAGTTCTTCAAAATCTGTTCTTTGAATTTTTTCCAGCACACTTCTCTCCTTCCTCTTCTGTTATCCGCACATCCAGATAAATTTTCGGAAAAACAAGTACCTGCTAATTTTCACACAGCTTGTGAATATTTTTCACACGTTTTCACACATTCCGATTTTTCTATGGAAAACTACTTGACAGATAAGCTCATCATTTGTTATATTTTGTGAAAGAGATGTGAAAGGAAAAAACTGTGGACCCGATACTTCTACATGTAGGAACAATTTCAGCAATATGCATGTTACTTTGTATTGTAGTGTATGCCTATAATTTTAATGAACCAAAAGTTGTTCCGTATCGTTCACAGCAATTTCACACGCATTACGTTTCTTTTGTGTTCGGGAGAAATGCTGTAGCAACTGGCTACACTGTAGAAGTGACTCTTCCAAATAAACCGCTTATTGATTTGGTACGCAGAAAAATATGGCTATAATTTTCACATGGTTCCGTGAAAAGTTTGTGAAAGATCCAGAAGACCCTGAACGACTAAGAAAACTTCAACCAACTGTCTACTACACCAGGGAAGATGTTCTGGTGTATATGAACAAGATACGGGGGGTGGCTGTTGATGGTTTACTTCTGAGTGAATGGGAAATTGTAGAAGAGAACGATCTGTATTTTAAAGTAGAAGTTACCTGCAAAGATTATCTGAGCACAACAACAAATGATATTATGAACTGGTATTTCTTCAAAAAAGAAGAAGAGTCGTAGACTGCTCCACGACTCCTAACCACTAGTCACCCTGGTACTTTTTCACCAGGTCTTTTATCGCCTCTAGCAAAAGATCATCCGGTGTCCTCTTCAGTTTGATAGACAATTCCAGCAAATAGTGATATTTTCGAAGCATATCTCGTAGTGCTTCATTGAGTGCATAAACCAGTGGCAATGGCCTTCTTTTTGTTCCCAATTTCTTACGAAGTTTCGTAAAATCTTCCTTCAATTTTTTGTCTACCCACGAACTTAGGTGATCGTTGACTTCTTCAAAATATTCACCTTTTTGCACAGCCTGCTTGCGGATAGCATCAGATGGGAGACTGGACCACTCATCTTCTGTAGACGTATTCGTATACGTTTGTGAAATTGACAACTTATCCACATTATTAAACGTTTGTGGGTAAGTATCTGAATGTGTACCGGTGTTCAAATATCTAGACATATCCATTTCTGGAAGAGTGTGTGATTTTGTATCTGTCACATGAGATGTTTGCGAAGACATTTCCTCCGTTGATTGCATAGACGACTCTGAAAGTGCTTTCTCTTTTATTTCTGGTTGCGATTGATCTATCGACTTTGTAACTGTTTCACTATCTGGCTCTGTTTTTGCATACGGAGATGAGAGAGCTTTTAGACGATCTAGTGGATTCACAAACGTATCTTTTTCACTTTTTTTCGGCACGACGAATGACCTCCTCTGAAGCTAATGAATAGGCAGCAGCACCCTTACTTCGAGGGTACATGGTATACAGACATCCTTGAGCATTATGCGCTTTTTCAATGTCTGCATTTTTGGGAATGGAGAATGGAAATACCTTATCTTTAAAGTGTTCCTGTACAACGACGAGTGATTTGTTGCTAACAACTGTACCATCATGAAGAGTTGGAAGTACACCAAACACAGGAAGGTCTATTTCCATATTATCGCGAAGTTGCTGTGCAGTTCGTTCCAGGATGGTAAATCCAACTAATGCGAATGTATTCAAAGCGACGGGTAACAACATTCCAGTATCCCTGGCCGCATACATAGCATTTACTGCCAACAATCCGAGATGCGGATTTGTATCGATGAGAACATAATCAAAGTCATGTAAAACGGGAGAGAGTGCTCGTGAAAGTATGCGTTCACGTCCGGCCAACCCCCCAATTTGAAGGTCTGTTGCAACAAGGTCAATAGAACTTGGAGCGTACCAGACATTGGGAGCCTGTTTTGCTTTTTGAATAATTGTATAATCCAGCAACACTCTTCTTAAGGCAGTTGTTCCTGGTACAGGAATACCAATCATCACATCAAGCATACTACGTTCAAATACAATGGTACTCTCAATAGCGTATGATGTGTTGCATTGTGGGTCCATATCAACAATCAGGACCTTCCTTCCAGCAAATCCAAGACCATAGCCAACATTTAAGGCAGTAGTAGTTTTAGCCACACCACCTTTGACATTCAACACAACAATTATTGCAGTCATTGCATCGTTTACTCCTTCTGCTGTATTTCATGATACACCTAAACTGAGCATACCAGAAAATCCACTAAAAATACAGAGACATGTGCATATCTATGCTTTAGAAGCTTATTTTTACCTTACCGGGTTGTGGCGGCTAAGGCCGCAATAAATAATGAGCTTTTTTCCTTGCGTATATCGATACGTAATGATACACTTACTTCAGCACTGCGCAACAAACAGCTTAACAGACACTCTCAAGAAGTCTCCAGGGACCACACAACCCTGGAGATTTTCTTATATTCATTTGATCCCTATGCTACACTTTTCATGAGAGAACTACAGCTTCAAAACACAAAGCAATTACGAGAAAGCTCCAGGACGTCTTGTAAATTGTCTATTTATTTGCTATACTGCACGTATAATGCTTTTATAAAGACGGGAAAGGGTACTGGCCTACCTCCCCCGTCTTTTGTTATGTTGTGAGGGGATGAAATGAGAAATATTGTTTTATCTATATTACCTTTTATTGCGTTAATTATAGCACTTTTGCTTAACACTCCTGCTCATGCAACAGGAGTAAATGGAAACCCGTGGAACTACACCTTTGTTGCAGCCGGTGGCAAGCGTATCTATGCACCTGATCCAGCATTTTGTGGGCAGTACTTTCATTGTATTCCGAACTTTCTACGGGGGAAGGGCTATGTTATGCAATGTCGTGATGGAATGTATAGTAAAAGCGGTGGATTATCAGGGAGTTGTTCCAGGCATGAAGGTGATGGGTCTGTCCTATATGCGCATGATGCTATTCCAGTTCAGCCCGTACCAGGCAGCAGTGTTCCAAAAATGTCACCAGTTCTTCCCTTGACCGGGAGCGATCCATCATTGCTACACCGGTAAAAACATGTTACAGTTACTAGTAACTGCCATGTCATGGTAAAGGCAACAAAGAAGGGTTTTCTTTAGGATACTATTGCCGGGAAGTTCTGGGTATCTTAAAGAAAACGCTATTTATTTGCACGCTGTTGTATACTAGAAGTGGTGGTAACCTATTCCTATAGAAGTTCATTAGCAACACGTGAACGGTGCCATAAAATATGCCTTTCTAAAAAACAATACATGAACGATGCCTGGAAAAGAAACTCGCCTATCACTCTCCCATCCTTTCTTCTCCAGGTTTCTTTTTTTTATGCTATACTTCTTGTGTGATTCATGATAATTTCCACTTTACTGGAAATTTTTCCGAATAAAGGAAACCGATAAGATAGTAAAGACGGATATCTTTTTCTATCAAACAAAAGAACTACTCTTCCTTGAGACGAGTAGTTCTTTTTTATCTGGCATTTTTTCCAAATTCCTGCTATACTGAAACTACCTTTCTTTTTAAGAATATAGGAAAGAACCTGGAACACCGCAATCTTCCAGGTTCCTTTTTTCTTTTAAAATCGATACGACCTGCTATAGTACGAAATAACTGGCCTAAGCGCTCTTTCGGTACCTACTTTCTACGAGTGTCAAACTTTGGTAGGCGGAAGAAGCACTTTTAGAGATTGTACAGCTAACGACGCAGCAGACTCTAAGAAAAAGAGTAGGAATTTACCCATACTCTTTTTCTTATATCCATTTGACACTCTCGATATAATTTGGTACGCTATCTAAACATTACGAAGCAGCAAGTCCACAGAGCTTGACATGGCAACAGGGTGGACGAACAGACCGCTAAGATACAACTACGGGCTGCTCTTGCGGTAAGGAACACCTGTGATCTGCCTTATCGTTTGGAAGTCTACTAAGCAACGGATGCTTCTCAACGATAAAACCCCTTGCAGGTGGGCAGGGCAAAGCCAATAATGCCAGAGTAAAATGTCTACTCAAAGAAGAGCACTGGAAGGAATTCCAGTGCTCTTCTTCTATTACTATTTCGTCTATCCCGTTATTGATTTAACAGAGCTGCATACTTCTGTAATGTTGAAGCATTTGCTGTAGTAAAGTTCTGTGAAAAGATTAAAACATATTTCGCTTTATTAGCTATGGCTGCTTGAAAATCTTTCTCTAGTTCGGTAACAGAAGTGGACGCATTTCTTTGTTCCATCAGCAAAGTAGTCTTACTCCAGGCTGTTCCCTTCAATACTTCTCCAGGAACAAGACCATCTTCTTGCAACCAGAGAGGCGGGTTAAGACCTACAGCATAATCGAGAACTGTCTGTTCACTAAGTGTCTTTGTCCCACCAATGAAAGAAGCATTAGGGAGAAGCATCAAGGGTGTTTGCTTAAAAGCAGTACGATAGATCGTAATAATCTTCTGAATCGTATCCCACCATATAGCATCAGTATAGCCAATGGCCTGCCAACGCTTGACGACATTCGAGTCCTTCTTCGTATCCACCTTGGTTTCAGATCCGTCTCCACATGGAACTACCACACAGAGCACATTTGGATCTCCATCGTATTTTGCGGCAAGAGCAGTCGCAAATTCGGTGAGTGCTGCAAGATAGGCAGTATTCCAATACTGAGGTTTTTTCGAACCATCAGAAGCGGTAATAGACTTAACACCTTTCGCATAGACCCAATCAGGGGTCCAACTTGGTGTTTTAGGTGTTACCCAACCATTCCAACCTGACCAGGACACACGAAGCATACACTGCTTTCCCTGGTCTATCCATGGTTTCATGTCGGTATCGATCTGATCAAACGTATACGTTCCTTCAGCAGGATTCATCCAGGAAGCAGGATAGTTCAAATGCTTTCCAACAACTGTTGGATTTGTCGAGCCTGTAGCACTATTATCCCCACTAAAAACAATGATACCACCGGTTGTGATCGGTGGTGTTACTACGGGCGAGGGAGCAGTTGCTACACCTGCATCCAATTGAAGTTGTGCCTCTTGTTGCTGTAAAAGGCCATCCAATATAAGTAGATCAGTCGGAGACAGTGTCAAAACTAGAGTAGGTGTTGAAAGTGTCCAAATCGGGTTATTGTTGTTGTCAAGCGTTCGCTGTATATTCATAAAATTTCCTCCTCACACATACACATCATCTCCTGGTATTGTATCTTACTTTTCTATGCTATACTAGCTTCCAAAAGGACCAGACATGCCGTTCGTAGTAACATGGATCGTGGTTGTGGTTGGATGTTCTTTCTACTTAGTATTCCTCTCCACAAACAGGACAAAGAAAGATTTTTAGTGTGTTGGATCAAATACTGCTTTCCCATGGACACCCTGTACTTTTTGTAGCCCTATCCGGGTCACGAGCATATGGATATTTCAAAGATACATCAGACTACGACATGATAGGGGTACATCTTATCCCTCTTCGTACAGTTCTTGGATTTCGTACAGGGGAAGAGACACTAGAAAAGAACTATCCAGGACATCGTATTGAACTAAAAACGTATGACTTGAAAAAATTCCTGCTTCTCGTGTTGAAAGGAAACGGGAATATGTTAGAATGCCTGTACAGTCCAATAATCATTCTTGATAACCCTCTTCGCACACACATTAAAGAGATTGCAAAAGAGTGTATTACAAGAAGAACGGTACTCCATTACATTCACATGGCCTTACATCAGCAAAAAGCCACAGCACTCCATCCAACAAAAAAGTTGCTCTGTAGCTATCGCTGCTTTCTTATGGCATTACATATTGCCTTAAGTGGGGAGATATGGTTGAATGTCCAGGATCTTGCTGAAATGTATGGGATGGATGAAGTACAGGACCTTATCTACTTGCATCAACACGATGAAAGAGTTGCGAATGAGTTGCCGTATATT
>WNGL01011012.1_pt1 | contig 11837 bp, 10 predicted proteins | sample 5400591 | NCBI WGS metagenome assembly WNGL01 (sample SAMN13153377, study PRJNA577476) | soil metagenome | isolation source: 80 cm soil or saprolite under Garry oak tree replicate 1 | place: USA:California | collected 2016-06-15
GTCGACCTTGATATCGAGCATGAGCTGGAAGTGCTCGGCGATTCGGACCGGCGCATGGGTCGTCGGCAACGCATCGACGTAGGTGACGTCCGATAGACGGGCGAGCGCCGTCACGTAATGCTCGACGCTCCGTGCAAAATCGACCGCCCCGGCAACCAGCAGCGCGGCTTTCTGGCCGGGACCGATTCCCGCTTCGCTGCGCAACTCGCGCACGGCGCCGATGAGCTCCTTCAGCAGCAGCATCTCCTGCTCTGCGCCCGGATCGTGTCTCTCCGGCCGCGCCTGCGGGAACGGTTGCATCGAGATGGTCTCCCCGGCTTTGCCCGCGAGAGGCGCTACGTGCTGCCACAGCTCCTCGGTGATGAACGGCATGAACGGGTGAGCGAGCCGCAGTGTCGCTTCGAGCTCGCGCACCAGCGTGTAGCGCGTGCCGCGCGCGGAAGCAGTGTCGCTGCCGCTGTCGGCGCGTGAGAGCTGCACCTTCGCCAGCTCGACATACCAGTCGCAATACTCGTCCCAGACGAATTCGTAGAGCGCCTTCGCGGCGAGATCGAACCGGTAGGCCTCGAGGTTGTCGCTGATGTCGCGCTTGGCCTGCTGGAGCCTTCCGAGCAGCCAGCGATCGACGAAGCTCCGCGTACGAGGTTGCGATTCGTCGAGCCCGACGTCCTTGCCCTCGACGTTCATCAGCACGAAGCGCGTCGCGTTCCAGAGCTTGTTGCAGAAGTTGCGATAGCCGTCGCAGCGATTCAGGTCGAAGTTGAGCGTGCGGCCGAAGGTGGCGAGGCTCGCGAACGTGAAGCGCACCGCGTCGGCGCCGAACGCGGGAATGCCTTGCGGAAACTGCCGGCGCGTGCGCTTTTCGATGGTTTCGCGCTGCTTCTCGAGCATCAGACCCGAAGTCTGCTTGGCGAGCAGGCCCTCGAGATCCGCGCCGTCGATGAGATCGAGCGGGTCGAGAATGTTGCCCTTCGACTTGGACATCTTCTGTCCGTCCTCGTCGCGAACGATCGAGTTGATATACACGTCGCGAAACGGCAGCTTGCCGGTGAAGTAGGTCGTCATCATGATCATGCGCACGACCCAGAAGAAGATGATGTCGAAGCCGGTGATCAGCACCGACGACGGAAGAAAGGCCCGGAGCTCCGGCGTGTCCTCTGGCCAGCCGAGCGTCGAATGACACCACAGCGCGGAGGAGAACCAGGTGTCGAGCACGTCTTCGTCCTGCCGGAGCGCGCTCGCAGGTTTGCCGGCCTTGCGCGCTGCTTCGTCGGCGTTGCGTGCCACGAAGACGTTGCCTGCATCGTCGTACCATGCCGGAATCCGATGGCCCCACCAGAGCTGGCGCGAGATGCACCAGTCGTGCACGTTCGCGAGCCAGTTGTTGTACCAGGAAGTCCAATGCTCCGGCACGAAGCGGATGCGCACTTCCCGGCCCGGGTGATCCACGTCGGGCAGGTTCGTATTCACGGCGGCGAGGCAGATGTCCTGGAACGACCTGCTCGCGAAAAACGGATGATTCGCGGGCGCCGGCTTGGTCATCGCCACGAACCACTGATCGGTCAGCATCGGCTCGACGACCTCGCCCGTGCGTCCGCAACGCGGCACGACCATCTTGTGTGCCTTCTCGTCGGCCACGAGCCCCGCGGCGCGGGACGCATCGGCGAGCACCGGGATGCGACGGCCGGTCAACGGCAGCTCGACCTGTCTGCCGACCAGATGGGTATAGCGTTCGTCGTCGGGATTGACCGCGACGGCCACGTCGCCCAGCATCGTTTCCGGCCGCGTGGTGGCGACCGCGACAAAGCCGCTGCCGTCGACGAGCGGATAGCGGATCTCCCAGAGCTTGCCGTTCTCTTCTTCCTTCTCGACCTCGAGATCGGACACTGCGGTGCCGAGAGCCGGATCCCAGTTGACCAGCCGCTTGCCGCGATAGATGAGCCCGTCGTCGTACAAACGCACGAACGTCTCGACCACGGCGCTGGACAAGCCCTCGTCCATGGTGAAGCGCTCGCGCGACCAATCGCCCGATGCGCCAAGCCGTCGCATCTGGTTAGTGATCGTCGAGCCGGACTCTTTCTTCCACGCCCAGACGCGCTCGATGAACCGCTCGCGCCCGAGTTCGCGGCGCGACCTGCCCTCGGCCTTAAGCTGATTCTCGACCACGATCTGCGTGGCGATGCCGGCGTGATCGCTCCCGACCTGCCAGAGCGTGTTGTCGCCGCGCATGCGATGCCAGCGGACGAGCAGGTCCATCAGCGTCTGCTGGAAGGCGTGCCCCATGTGCAACGTGCCGGTGACGTTCGGCGGCGGGAGCTGGATGCAGAACGCCTTTGCACCGGGCTGCATCGACGGCTTGAACAGCCCGTGCGATTCCCACCAGGCGTACCACTTGCCTTCGATCGAGCGCGGCTCGAAGCTCTTCGCGAGTTCCATCGGAGGGAGGATCGACAAACCGCGAATTATAACGGAACGATCCGCGCCGCCCGGGGCACGCCGCTCCGGGCGATTCTGCTTCGGGAAGCTACGTCTAGTGGGACGGCGGGCCGACAGACTCGGCGTCGGTCATGCGGTAGAGCACGCCGGCGGGGTCGTCTTTCAGCACCGCAAACCGGCCGGCGACGAGGATCGGCTCGAACCCGTACGCCAGCGGCTTTTTCGCGTGCACTTCGACGATTGAGTCCGGCCCGGCCGGAAGACAGAACGGGCAGTGCGGCGGCACGGCCGAGAGCAGGAAGTGCGCCTGCTTGTCGCCCATGTCGAGGGGAATGATGAAGCCCTGAACGCGGACGTCCTTTTTGTCCAGACCGAGGATGTCGCGGGAGAACTGCGGAACCATCTTGTTGCCTTGCTTGACGGGCTCCACCTGCGCAAGCGTCTTCCAGGACACCACACCCGCCAGCTCCGGCAGCACCTGCGCACTGTAGTCCGATGCGTTCGGCAGACCGGTCGCGGGCACGTTGGTATCGAGTGCCGCAACGGGCATCGCCACCGCAAGCAGCGCGGCGCCAGCGAACGAAGTGAGGTGGCGAGTCATCGAATTAGCCTTTGGCCAGGGTCGCTGCGACATCGAGGCGATACGCTCGCCATGCGGGCAGCAATGCCGCCAGTATACCGCCCGCCAGCGCGAGCGCAATCACACCGATCTCTCCGGGGAGAACGCGCGACGCTCCGCCCGCCAGCGACGAAGCCGCGGGAAGCCACGCTCCGATCAGGGCGAGCAGCGCATGTCCGAGCGCGACGCCGACGATCGCGCCGGCGGCCGCCAGCAGCAGGCTCTCGAGCAGCAACATCGCGCAGACGCGACCGCGGCTCGCACCCAGCGTGCGCATGATCGCGAGGTCGTACTGACGCTCGTCCATCGCCTGATAGAGCGCGATGAACATGCCCGCGGCGGCGGCGACGATGAGAAACACCGCGAAACCCCTGATCACGTCGGTACCGACGCCGAACACGGTGAACAGACGCGCCGATTCGTACGCGGGCGACGCCGCCTGCATCGAGGTTGCGCTGTCGATCCGCCGCGGCACGCTGACCGCGGCGAGTGGCGTGGCGTACTTGACGAGCGCCATCGTCACCTCGCGTCCGCCGGGACCGATGTCAGCCGCGTGCGGCCCCGACTCGGGCTTTTCCTGCGCCTCCTGCGCTTCGTGCTCGTGCACTTTCCACACGCTCTCCACACCGGTCAGCACCAGGCGGTCGATGACGGTTCCGGCACTCCGCAGCACGCCGACGACCCGATACGGGTTGTCGGCGTGAACTTCGCCGCCCTCGGCCAGCCCGTGCGAGCCTGCGAAGCGCGCGCCGATCGCGAGCCCTGATTGGCGCGCGATGTCCGCCCCCAGCACCGCCTCCATCGGCGCCTGCCACAGCGCGCCGCTGGCGAGCCTCGCGTGGTAGAGGCCGAGAAACGTGGGCACGGTGCCGACGATATGCGCTCCGCGGAAGCTGTCGCCCATCGCGATGGGAACGACTTCCGCAATGAGCGGGTCCGCGCGCAGCGTGTCGACTTCGGCGAGCGGGATGTTCCCCGGAGGGACATCGACGTGATAGATGCCCGAGAGAACGAGCTGCAACGGGCTGCCCTTGGCGCCGACGACGAGATCGATGCCGGCCGCATCACGCCTGAGGCGTTCGTCAAGCGCCGTGGTGAGGAGCAGGAGCAGCGTGATCGTCGCCACCCCGAGGGTGAGCAGCACGAGATTCAACAACGTCGTCAGCGGGCTGCGACGGACGTAGGCGAGCACGATCCGGGCGAGGTTCATTCAGTTCCCCGGAAGAACGTAGGTGTGTGGAAACGCTCCGCTGATGCGCCCATCGTGCGAAGCGACCACCAGCGTCGCGCCCACCGCGTCGGCCTGCTCGGTCAGAAGCGCAATCGCCTGCGCCGCGTGCGCATCGTCGAGCGCCGCGGTCGGCTCGTCGGCGAGCAGCAGCAACGGTCGATTGATCACTGCGCGCGCAATCGCCACCCGCTGCGCCTGGCCTTGCGAGAGTGTCTCGGGCAGCCGAGGCGCGAGCTCGCCGACCCCGACTCTCGCCAGCAGCGACTCCGCCGCGGCCCGCTCGATCCCTGCGCCGGCGAGATAAGGCGCGAGCAGCAGATTCTCGAGCACCGAGAGACTCGCCACGAGATGCAGCCGTTGCGGGACATAGCCGACGTGGCGGCCGCGCCAGCGATCGAGCTCAGGACCGGACCACCGGGAGAGGTCCTGATCGCCGACGGTGACCTTGCCGGCCGTCGGCCTGAGCAGACCCGCGAGCACGCCGAGCAGCGTCGACTTGCCGCTGCCCGACGGGCCCGCGAGCAGCCAGCGCTCGCCGCGCGATGCCTGCCACGACGCCACCGCGAGCGCAATCCTGCCGTCATAGCGGTGCTCGATGCCGTGGAGCGCGAACATCTCGGGAGTATAGCGGCGCGAGCCCAAGGCACCCGGTTGCATCGCGGCCTGACGTTTACAAATCGCGCCCAACCGCGCGCGCGACCGCGCGAAGGGTTCCCATCAACGTACCGAACTCCGCAGGCGTGAGCGCCTGGTCGGCATCGCACCACGCATCGCACGGGTTCGGGTGCACCTCGATCAGCAACCCGTCCGCGCCCGCGGCCACCGCTGCGCAGGAGAGCGCCGGCACCATCCATGCCTTGCCGCCGGCATGCGAAGGATCGATGATCACCGGCAAGTGCGTTTCGCGCTTGAGCACCGGCACCGCGGTCACGTCGAGCACGTTGCGATACGCGGTCTCGAAGGTGCGGATGCCGCGCTCGCAGAAGATGATGTTGTGGTTCCCGCCGGCGGCGATGTACTCGGCGGCCATGAGCCACTCGGAGATCGTCGCCGACATGCCCCGCTTGAGGATCACCGGCTTGGTCGTCCGGCCGACTTCCTTCAGCAGGTCGAAGTTCTGCATGTTGCGGGTGCCGATCTGGATCACGTCGACGTCGTACTGCAGAAACGTCTCGATCATCCGCGCGTCCATCAGCTCGGTGACGATCGGCAGCCCGTGCGCGTCGGCCGCAACGCGCAACAGGTCGAGTCCTTCCACGCCCTTGCCCTGAAACGCATAAGGGCTCGTGCGTGGCTTGAAAGCGCCGCCGCGCATCAGCCGCGCGCCCGCCGCCTTCACGCCCGCCGCAGCGGCTTCCATCTGTGGGCCGGTCTCCACCGAGCACGGACCGGCGATCACCTGCACGGTCGTCCCGCCGATCGCCACGCCGCCGGCATCGATCACGGTGTTTTCCTTGTGCCACTCGCGAGCCACCATCTTGTACTGCTTGACGATGTGCATCGACTTCTCGACACCGGGCATCGGATCGAACATCTCGGGGTCGAGCTTGCGCTCGTCGCCCACCGCGCCGATCAGCGTGCGCTCGGTGCCACGCGAGATATGAACCTGCAGGCCGTGGGCGAGGATTTTCGCTTCGACGGCTTCGATCGCCTTTTCGTCGGCGTCCGGTTGCATGACGATGATCATGGGCGGGTCTCCAAAAAAAGTCGGGCGGCCAAAACAAATCGGGCGACCTCTTGGCCGCCCGACAGTGGTTGAAACTCTTTGCTTGCGTGCTATCGGTAAGCGCGGCCCTGGGCGGTCATCCCATAATAGAAATACCAGCCAAACGCGGCCGCAATCTGCGTAGCAAGATCGTTCATGACAGGTTGGACGCCAAGGGCGACCCGGGAGTTCATGACAGTCAGTCTAGCACAGGCCCGGCCGAAGGCGGGTCACCGATCGAGGGGAGCCTCGCCGGGGTAGGCCAGATCACTAACGTTGTTGCTGTCGCCACTGCGCGATTTCGCGCTCGATCGCTTCGGCGACATAGGCCCGGACGAGCTTCCCGACGTGATCGTTGATCGTCTCGACCAACTCGGCGCTGGCGCTAACGACGATGGGCTGGAGATGGGCCGCGAGTTGCGCCTTGAGGCCGGTATCGACAAACAGATCGAGCCGCTGCAGCACCTGCATCGAGATCTGCTCGGCGAGCGCGTCCCAGCGCGCGTCATCGCTCGCCGATACCGCGCTTGGCGCCTCGGTTGGCAACTCATTTGGCAACTGAGGGGGCATCGAGCCCGCCGCAGGCGTCGAGCCCTCGGGCGGCGGTATCGTCGCGGACCCGGCGGCGCGGAAGGTCCGGGTCGCCGTCGGATCCGGCTCCTCGGCCGACCCGGAGGTCGGTGCCGCGGCGCGCAGCATCACGGGGGGCACGACGGCGACGGTATCCGGCGCGGGCCCGGTGATGCTGTGGAGCGCCGGGTCGATCGTGTCGGGGCCAAGCCAGGGCGAAGCATCCTCTTCCCCCCTCTCCGCGGGCAGCGGCGCGAGATCGATCGCGAGCTCCTCGACAGCGTCGGTGAGCAGTGGGGGGTCGACGTCGGCTGGAGCCACCGCAGAATCCTCGGGCGCCTCGCTGACGTCCGCCGCATCGGCAGAGGTCCCCGCGGTCTCCGGGCGCGCGCCCGGCGACGGGGCCGCAGGCACCCGCAGCATCGCGCCGCTGCGTTCGGGCGTCGACGGTCCACGTCGCGCTGGCTCCGCTCGAGGTTCCGACACGCTCTCGGTCAATACCGGGATGCTGCTGTCCCCGCTGCGATTTCGGCGCATCAGCGCATCGGCTTGCTGGAGCAATTCGCGCGCGGTGGGCATGGGAGGTCAGCTCGGGGCGAGACTGTGCGAGCGCAGCTCGTAGCCGCGCTCGCGGTAGTAGCGATAGCGGTTGCGACCAGCCGCGACGTCGGCGTCGTCGAGGCCCACGATCTCGGCCACGCGCTCGAAACGGGAGAAGAACGACGGCGGCATCGGCTGCAGATTGATCAGCACGACCGCGGGGCCGGGATGATCGTCGACATGATCGACCCAGATCGGCGTCTGCCCGGCAAGCGCGTTCCCGACGCGGCAATGCGGGAGGAACGAGATCGGCGGCTTGAGCCAGAGGGCGCGATCGAGCGCGTCGGTGGTTGCCGGATCGGGAGTCAGTACGCGCACGCTGCCGTGCTGCGCGAACGCCTTGGCAACCAGCTTGGTGGCGACCTCCAGGCGATCGGCGACGTGCGTGTAGAAATCGATCGAGGTCATCTTCGCAGCGGCGGTGGGTACACTAAGCCGCTGTCTCCTGGGCGAGCAGCCATGTCGCCAGCAGCGGGACCGGTCGGCCCGTCGCGCCCTTCTCCTTGCCTTCCTTCCAGGCGACGCCGGCGATGTCGAGGTGCGCCCAGTCGTACTTCTTGGTGAATTTCGACAGGAAGCACGCCGCGGTGACGCTTCCCGCGGCCCGGTTGCCGATATTGGCGAAGTCGGCGAAATTGCTGTTGAGCCCGTCGTGGTAGTCCTCCCACAGCGGCATTTGCCAGCCGCGGTCGAAGGCCTCCTCGCCGGCGGCAACCAGGGCGCGCGCCAGGCTTTCGTTGTTGCTGAACACCCCACAGGCGATGTGTCCGAGCGCGATCACCATGGCGCCGGTGAGCGTGGCGATGTCGACCACGGCCGCCGGCTCGAAGCGCTCGGCGTAGGTCAACGCGTCGCACAGGATGAGCCTGCCCTCGGCGTCGGTGTTGAGCACCTCGATCGTCTGGCCGGACATGCTGCGGACGATGTCGCCGGGCTTGGTCGCGCGACCACTCGGCATGTTCTCGCAGGCGGCAATGAGTCCGACCAGGTTGATCTTCGCCTTAAGCTCGGCAATCGCGCGGAAAGTGCCGATCACGCTCGCCGCGCCGCACATGTCGAACTTCATGTGGTCCATGTCCTGCCCGGGCTTGAGCGAAATACCTCCGGTATCGAAGGTGATGCCCTTACCGACCAGAACCTGCGGCTTCTGCTTCTTGCCCGCACCGTTGTACTCGAGCACGATGAATTTGGGCGGCTCTTCGCTGCCGGCCGTGACCGAGAGGAACGAGCCCATCTTCAGCTCTTCGAGTTGCGGGCGGTCGAGCACCTGGCAGCCGAATCCAAGCTCTTTCGCGAGCGCTTGCGCGCGCTCGGCGAGGTAAGTCGGCGTACAGACGTTCGCGGGCAGGTTGCCCAGATCGCGCGTGAGATTCATGCCGTGCGACATGGCGAGTCCCCGCCCCGCGGCGGCTTCGCCGGCGGTGAGGTCGCTTCGCTGCGGCACCGAAAGCGTAAGCTTGCGCAGCGGCCGGCGCACCTCGGCCGGCTGGCTTTTCATCTCGTCGAAGCGGTAGACCGCCTCCATGGCCACGACCACCGCATGCTCGACGCGCCAGGCGACTTCACGCCGCTTGACCTTTTCCTCCGTGAGGTAGATTACGGCCTCGTACGACCCGGTTTCGTTGAGCAAATGCACGGCGGAGCGCATCGCGGTCCGGAACTCCCGCTCGCGGAAGTCGCGTTCCTTGCCCAGGCCCACCAGCAGCACCCGGTCGGCAAGCGTGCCGCGCACGTTGTGCAGCAACAGCGTGCTGCCCAGCTTCCCCTCCATGTCGCCGCGGCGGATGATCTCGCTGATGTATCCCCCCGACGCCCGATCGATCAGCTCGGCCGACAAGCTCGGCTTGCGGTTGTCGAACACGCCAACGACCACGCAGGCGCTTCGCTGTTTCTCCGGGCTACCGCTTTTTATGGTAAATTCCATCGACGCTCCCACGTCCGATTAGTCGGCCTTAGCATGGCCTTTGGACGCTATAAGCGGCATTATCGGCAAAACAGCCCGAAAAAGTCAAAATTTTTCCGTCGTCATGGTCTTCCGCCGAAGCCTGGTGCGAGAACTGACCGCGACCGCGGTTGCGCTCTTCCTCGTTCTCCTCGGCATCCTGTTCACCAATCTGGTGCTGCGGTTGCTGGCCCGCGCCGCGGGCGGAACCATCGCCGCGGAAGGCATCCTGGCGCTGCTCGGCTTCAATGCGCTGTTCTACTTCAACATCCTGCTGTCGGTTGCGCTGTTCGTCACCGTGCTGCTGACGCTGTCACGCTGGTACCGCGACAGCGAGATGATTGTGTGGTTCACCTCAGGCCAGGGGCTCACCGCCTGGCTCAGGCCGATCCTGCTTTTCGCAACCCCGTTTCTGATCGCCATCATCGTCCTGTCGCTCTGGCTTTCGCCGTGGGCTGAGCGGCGGCGGCTGGAGTACGAACGGCAGCTCGAATCGCGCAACGAGGTCGCATTGCTCGCGCCGGGACTGTTCAAGGAGTTCCGTCAGGCGCGTCTGGTCGTGTTCATCGAGAGCATCAACAGCTTCGACAACACCATCCGCAATGTCTTTCTGCACTCGATCGACAACGGCAAGGACGTCACCACCGTCGCCCGCTCGGGCTACCTCGAGGACGCGGCGAACGGCGATCGCTTCATCGTGCTCAGGGAGGGACGGCGCTACGAAGGCCAGCCCGGAACCGCGGAGTTCCGCAGCATCGAGTTCGAGAACCTCGGCCGGCGCATCGAGCCGGCCGAAGTGCGCGCGCTCCCGCTGTCGGTCAAGGCGCTTCCCACCGAGGCATTGATCGCGAGCAGCGGCGCATCGGAGCGAGCCGAATTGTTCTGGCGACTGTCGGTCCCGATCAGCGCCTTCGTGCTGTTGCTGCTTGCGATCCCGCTGTCCTACGTCAATCCACGCATGGGTCGCTCGTTCAATATCATCGCGGCGGCGTTCCTGTACATGGTCTACAGCAACTGCCTGAACCTCGTGCAAAGCGTCATCGCGCAGGGGCGGCTGTCGATGCCGGGCGGGCTTGTCCTCATCCACACGGTGGCGATCGCCGGGGTCATCCTCCTGTTCTGGAACCGTTTGTCGGTGACCGGCATCTTCCACCGCCGCCTGGCGCGCGCATGAAAACGCTGTCGCGCTACATCGGCCGCGAAGTTTTCTACGCGACGATCCTGATCTTCGTCGCGCTGTTGAGTCTGTTCGCGTTCTTCGATCTGATCCACGAGCTCGGGAATGTCGGGAAGGACGGCTACCCGCTCGGGCGCGCGTTGCTGTTCGTCGGCCTGTCGATTCCCGGTCACGTCTACGAGCTGGTGCCAACGGCGGCACTGATCGGAACGCTGTTCGCGATCGCCCAGCTGGTGGCCAACTCCGAATACACGGTCATGCGCACCTCCGGCGCCTCGCTCACCCAGATCACCTTTTCAATCGTCCGCGTCGGGATCCCGCTGGCGATCGCTACCTTCCTGGCCGGCGAGTTCGTGGCGCCGCCCGCGGAGCGCCTCGCGCAACAGGTACGGGTACAGACGCAGGGCCAGATCAACCGGATCGTTGCGCAGCAGTTCGAGTCGGGCTTCTGGTTCCGCCAGGACGCCCCGGTATCGACATTTGTCAACATCAGAAACCTGGTGAGCGACGCCGGGGAGACGAAGCTCCTCGGCGTGCGCATGTACGAGTTCGATCGCGACCTTCGGCTCAAGGCGCTGCGCGTCGCCGACTCCGGCACGTTCGTCACCGACGGGCTGTGGCGCCTCAGGAACGTGCAGACCACCACGCTCGGCCCAAATGGCGCCACGGTGGCCCGCGACGATCAGTTCGACTGGGAGACAGTGCTCAAGCCCTCCATCCTCACCGTCTATCAGGTCGCCCCGGAGAAGCTGGAGTTGCCAACGCTCTACGACAACATTCGCGTCCTTGGGAGCAACCAGCAGAAGACCTCCCGCTTCGAGATCGCGCTCTGGAACAAGCTGTTCTACCCGGCCGCGGTCGTGGTCATGATGGTTCTCGCGCTGCCGTTCGCCTACTTCCAGCGGCGCGCCGGCGGCATGGGTTTCCGCATCTTCGCCGGGACCATCCTGGGGCTGGTGTTCTTCCTGCTTGGCCGGCTTTTTTCGTACGTCGGAGTGATCAACGACTGGCCGCCGCTGTTCTCAGCCGCGTTCCCGGTATTCGCCTTCGTCGTCGTCGCGACGACGATGCTGTGGTGGCTGGAACGCCGGTAGACGATCGAGGGTCGAGCGGAGCGGTGTGGCGGCGTGGCAATCACGCTGGACGCGCGGACGCCGGACGAAAAAATCCCCGCCGCAGCGGGGACTCTCTTGACCGCTCGCCGGAGCCGCTCAGGATGCCGGCACGATGCTGACGATGGTCTTCTGGTTCGCGCCCTTGATGCTGAACTCGACCTTGCCGTCGACGAGCGCGAACAGCGTGTGGTCCTTGCCGATACCGACGTTCACGCCGGGATGGACCCTGGTCCCGCGTTGTCGCACGATGATCGCGCCGGCGCTGATCGGCTCGCCGCCGAACGCTTTCACGCCCAGCCGCTTGGATTGGGAATCGCGGCCGTTACGAGAGCTGCCGCCTGCTTTTTTGTGTGCCATATCGAACCCTCGATTCGCCGCGAAGTCTTAACCGACGATCCCGTCAATCTGGAGCTCGGTAAATCCCTGACGGTGACCCTGGTTC
>WNGL01008702.1_pt1 | contig 11835 bp, 7 predicted proteins | sample 5400591 | NCBI WGS metagenome assembly WNGL01 (sample SAMN13153377, study PRJNA577476) | soil metagenome | isolation source: 80 cm soil or saprolite under Garry oak tree replicate 1 | place: USA:California | collected 2016-06-15
TGTCACGAACTGGGATCGTCGCCGCTATCTGGAGCTGATCTAGTGGTCTTCCTCTTCGAGCCAGCCATGGGCTTCGCGGAAGTTGAGTCCATGTGCTTCTGCCTCCTCCTCTACCAGGTAGGGGAGGAGGTGGCCTACAAAGGGCTGCCTGGCTTTATAGCGTTCCAGGTTCTCCCATGCCCGCTCAACCATCAGCTTGAGGCCGTGCTCCGGGTCTCCGAGCGTTTCTTGTAGATAGTGCCACACCTCTTCTGCGGGACGCATGGCCGATAAATCGGCGGTGGGCGGCGATAAATCGGCCCCTACATTGGGTGCAATGAATTGGGCTCCTACGCTCAGGTAACGTGATACGGCAATCAGGTCTTCGTCACTGAGCAATCCAAGGTGTTCCGCCCATAACCTCACCCGTAAACCGAAGGCCAGTTCTGCATCAAGCGTGGCAACATTCATTTCTGTATCGTCACGCATCCCTCGATTGTTTAGATTGGCAGAACCAACCGTTGTCCAGATATCATCAATAATCGCAACCTTTGCATGAACATAGATCGGACGATAGTGCTCTCCGTCTTCTTTCGTGCCGGAGGCTCCCAGGCAGAAGGCTTGCAGTCTTCCCTGTGCTACTGCCTCTGGTGCGAGTGAGCGTAAATGCTGAAGGCCGGCATCACTGAAAGCTCGCCCAGGTGCTGGATGGTCAGGCAGGAGGATAATGACTGTAGCACCACGTCGTAGTGCTTCCCCCAACTTGCGCAAGTTCGTTTCCATATCGGGACTATCAGAACCCAGCAAAGGGATATCGACCCCACTGTAGGCACGGAGCCAGAGATACTGATTCTCCAGGTAAACAAAGTGTTGAATATTGCTGAGTGCGTTTTTATATAACTCGGCAATGCCCTGAATGATGAGAGGTTCAAAGCTATAGGTATGTTCAGGAATGGTCCGGGCTACCTGTACCAACGAGGGCGACCGCAAGGGCCCACCCTGCCCTACACCACCGCCCTCGCCCCTGCCCAACCGCAGTGATGCCGATTCCCGATCGGGAGGGGGAGCCGGGTGGTCGGGTACAAGCAGGTCGGCATTCAACCGGTGGCGTTGTACAACATCATTCCAGCGCTGACGGAAATTGAGCTCAACATCTGCTGCTGCTGGTCCTTCGATCAGAGCGTGAGCGTCGTGCCATGGATGTGGAGAGGTGTTCCCAGGTGGGGCGACGGAGTGGCGACGAAGCGGTGTCGAGTAGGGATGCGAGTGAGTGTCCCAGCGGTCAAATTCGCTGCGTGGCTCGATCATGGGGTCAACGCCACCAACAAAGGCATGGGTGCCATCGACAATCGTGATTTTTTGATGGAGGGATTCGATAGGGTGATGGAGAATACCACGCGCACTATCGTCCAGGAGGCAGGTCACACCTATCTCTGTGAGTTCCTTATGTGCTGCCTGCGCATCATAGTGGGAGAAGACATATTTATAGCAATCCCAGAGCAATACCCTGACTTCGACGCCTTTGCTCAGCGCATAGCCCAGGGCCGCCTTCAACGAAAGCGCGTGAGTACACCAGAACTCAATTTCTGCCTCTGATAGGCCCTCAGCTCGTAACCCGGCAAGTAGCGCCTGCTGTTCAGGACTGCCATCTGGCCCTGCACGATGATCCGAGCCACGCACCAGTTCTATACCGGGCGTCACGCCCCAGTTTGCCAGGTAGATGTATCGGCGTGCCCTGAGAAAATGACGGCACATCATCAGCATGACCATGCGTCCATCGACAAAATAGGTGACGCGAGAATCTCTTCGGACAGGTGTGTCACCACTTGCCCACCAGTTCGCTACTCTTGCTTCGTCAGAGATTGACATAGCTCTTCTCTTGTCTGATAATCGGCGATGGGCGCGATCATGGATGTTGGCAAAAGAATCGGACACTCCAGGGCGCGATAAATCGGTCTGGCCGCAGGAGTTTGTCAATTGGCATAATCGGCCCCTAGTAGAACACGCTACTGGTGTGCAAAGAGTAACACGGCCGATCATGGATGTTGGCAAAAGAATCGCACAGCGACTGGCCGATAATGAAGATGAACGAATGAAGTGCCACACGAGAGAGCCGACTTCGCGCCACCATTCGCCTGCCCTCTCGTGCTTGCATCAGGAGATGGGACTGAACAAGTTCCTCTTCATGATCGGCTGCCACCAGTGACCATCGGGGGAACCCTCTCGCCTTGCCAGAGCGCAGCGGGAAGGGAGAGCCCTGTCACCCTGAGCGAAGCGAAGGGTCTGCGAAGCGAAGCATCTGTCGGCCCATCGAGACAGATGCTTCGCTTCGCTCAGCATGACAGGGTTAAGCAACTTCGGGGATGCCTATCACCGCCGATTCTGAACCTTCACACAATAACTGCTCCACCATTCGGCAGAACGTCTGGGACTTCATCAGTTCATGTTCATTATCGACTCCTACGGTCTGGCCGTGGTATTTTGTCAATCTACATAATCGGCCCCGACGCACCCGGCATCGCTTCTCTCGCCGTCTTTGGATACTTCGCCAACAGTATCTTAATGTAGTTGTACCACAGGTGAGGGCAAGCTATGGAATATAATAAGATTCAGATCATTTTTTGTTACCTATGGGAGGAGTATCATGAACATTCAAACAATTAATCCAACCACGGCAGAGGTGTTGGAAACATTTGAACCATATAGTGAAGGGCAGATCAATGAAGCCCTGGACCAGGCACGCCGGGCCTTCCAGCAGTGGCGTGCAGCCACGTTTGCTGAACGGGCAAAACACCTGCACAGCGTAGCGAGCCATCTGCGAGATCAGAAGACCCCGCTGGCGCGGGTTGCAGTGCTTGAAATGGGCAAAACAATCACAGAAGCCGAGGCCGAAGTCGAGAAATGCGCCTGGAACTGCGACTTCTTTGCTGAGAATGCTGAGCGTTTCCTGGGGGATGAAAAAGTTGCATCCAATGCGACTGAGAGCTATGTCGCCTTCCGTCCGCTGGGCGTTATTTTGGCGATCATGCCCTGGAACTTCCCCTACTGGCAGGTCTTCCGCTTTGCTGCCCCCGCGCTGATGGCTGGCAACACCACGGTGCTCAAACACGCCTCCAATGTCTCACGTGTTGCCTTGCAGATCGAGCGCATCTTTCACGAAGCTGGACTCCCGCAGGGCGTCTTAAGAACCGTCCTTGTACCAGGCTCCCAGACTGGGCGGCTGATCGAAGATCCACGGATCGCTGCTGTGACACTCACTGGAAGTGAGGCAGCAGGAGTTGAGGTGGCTGGTACTAGTGGACATGTCTTAAAGAAGACCGTGCTGGAACTGGGCGGGTCAGATCCTTTTATCGTTTTAGAGGATGCCGACCTGGACCAGGCGGCGCAGATAGCCGTCACAGCCCGTTTCCAGAATAATGGTGAGAGCTGCATTGCCGCCAAGCGCTTTATCGTGGTGGAGTCTGTTGCCGAGGCTTTTGAGCAGAAATTTGCTGCGAACACAGCAAAGTTGAAGGTCGGTGATCCCTTGGAGTATGACACGAAGATCGGTCCGTTGGCCCGACAAGACCTGCGAGAGGCGCTCGATCAACAGGTGCAACAATCTATCCAGATGGGTGCCAGGGCCTTGATTGGAGGCAAGCCCCGCCAGGGGAAAGGCTACTTCTACGAGCCAACTATCCTGACCAATGTGACCCCGGAGATGCCTGTCTTCACCGATGAGACATTTGGTCCAGTTGCTGCTGTTATTCATGCTCGCGATACCGGGCATGCGATTGAACTGGCAAACGATTCCAAGTTTGGCCTGGGCAGCAACCTCTGGACGCGTAATATTGCGCAGGCCCGTGAACTGGCTGCCCATATCGAGGCAGGCAACGTTTTCATTAACGGCATGACGGCAAGTGATCCACGCCTTCCCTTTGGGGGAGTCAAACGCAGTGGATATGGACGCGAGCTCTCCTCCTTCGGTATCCAGGAATTTGTGAGTATCCAGACGGTCTGGATTGGGCCAAGGGTAGAGGGTGCGCCGACAAAAGCAGCAAGCGAATAGGCGAAGTCGAGGAGCAAACATATGGCGAAGAATCAGGCGTTGAGAAGGTGGTCGGAGCTACGTGGCTTGCCAGTCACTATCCCGAGCGAAGGGAGAAAAGCCGGGACTGTCGAAGATTTCTACTTCCAAACTGGAACGAATGCGATCTATGCATTGCGTGTAAATGTTGGCATATTGGGTTATCGGGTGCTGATGGCAAGTGCCATTAAAACGATTGAGCGAGATGCAGTCACCATCGCAAATGAGGAAATGTTGATCAAACAGCAACCCGGTGGTCAGTTACCAGAGGTATCAGGTCAGAGCTTACTCTCATATAAGGTCATGAGCGAAAATGGGACCTTCGTAGGAACGGTGAGCGATCTGCTGCTTGGTGTCGTTCCTCCCGTAGCTCTGCGGGTAGCCGCGTTCGAACTAGGGAGTGGCCCGGAAGGACGCTTCAGTCGACCCAAGATTGTTGATGCTGACGAGGTGGTACGTTATCAGGATAATGTGATCGTGATTCTTGACCAGGTTGCTCGAGGATTGTGAAGAGGAGGTTTTCGGGGACACCCCGACCCCCGGCAGGGAGGCTAGCCGCCTCCCTGCACCCTCGGCACTCCCGCTACTTTCGTAGCCTCAATGAATTGCTCACTACTGTTACTGATGAGAGTGCCATGGCAGCAGCAGCGAAGATTGGTGCCTGCTCCTTCAAGAAAGGAATGAGGGGCGAGAGAATAGCCATCGGAATCAGGATCACGTTGTAGGCAAAGGCCCAGAAGAGATTCTGCTTGATGGTGCGCAGCGTCGCCCGCGAGAGTGCTAACGCAGTCGCAACACTCCTCAGATTGCCCTTGACCAGCGTGATATCCGCAGCCTCCATCGCAATATCTGTTCCTGTTCCCATGGCGATACCTGCATCAGCCTGTACCAATGCCGGAGCATCGTTGATGCCATCGCCTGCAAAAGCCACCACAAGTCCCTGAGCCTGCAATCGCTTGACCGCATTGGCCTTGTCTTCTGGCAGCACCTCCGCCAGAACGTGTTCGGCGGGAATCCCAACCTGGGTGGCAATAGCCTGAGCAGTACGCGAGTTATCGCCAGTAATCATCCAGACCGCCAACCCCTGTCCGTGTAACTGCCGAATCGCCTCAGCAGAGCCAACCTTGACAGTATCAGCTACCGCAAGCAATCCCACCACTGCGCCATCGATGGCAACAATCATGGTCGTTTTGCCCTGACCTTCGAGCGACTCCAGTTGCTGCTGGAGAGCTTCATAGCTCATCGAACGCTCGTTGAACAGGTAGCGTGTTCCGATCAGCATGGTATGTCCTTCTACTGTAGCTTCAAGCCCACGTCCTGGTAGGGCAGTAAAACCTTCTGGCGAACTGCGAAGAGTTAACCCTCGAGCTTTTGCACTATCCAGAATTGCTGCCGCCAATGGATGTTCAGAGCCTTGCTCAGCCTCGGCAACCAGCCGTAATATCTCATGCGCCTGCTCGTCTTCCTGCTTGCCAGGAACGGTAATCACGTCGGTCAGTTCAGGTTTGCCCCTGGTAATCGTGCCGGTCTTATCAAGCAGGATTGCACGCACCGATTGGATGCGCTCCAGGCTCTCACCACCTTTGATCAGAATGCCTTGCTCTGCTCCTTTGCCCGTACCGACCATGATGGCGGTTGGAGTGGCGAGTCCCAGCGCGCATGGGCAGGCGACAACCAGCACTGCAACCGCGGCCACAATAGCCGTGATCCAGGGATTATTTGCCACATTCGCATTGCCAATGATCGCCCAAACGATGAATGTCAGGGCGGCAATCGTCAGTACAACCGGCACAAAGATACTAGAAATGGTATCGGCCAGGCGCTGAATGGGAGCCTTAGAACCCTGGGCCTGCTCGACCAGGCGGATGATACTGGCAAGCACGGTATCGGCACCAACTTTGGTGGCACGCATATGGAGTAAACCGCGCTGGTTGATGGTCGCACCAATCACCGGATCGCCCTCGACCTTTTCAACCGGGATGCTTTCGCCTGTAATCATCGACTCATCAATGGAGGAGTGGCCGGAGAGCACTATGCCATCAACCGGAATCTTCTCCCCAGGGCGCACAACCAACTCATCTCCTACATGAACCTGCTCAATCGGTAGCTCTACCTCTTGCCCGTTCCGTATCACATGAGCGGTGCGTGGCTGCAAGCCGATCAATTTCTTGATCGCCTCGTTGGTCTGTCCCTTTGCGCGAGCTTCCAGGTACTTGCCCAGGAAAATCAAGGTGACAATCAAGGCAGCAGTATCGTAGAAGGTCGTGCCACCGACAGTTTGGGGAAAGAAGGTAGCTACGACACTCATCAAGTAGGCAGCAGTTGAGCCGATAGAGATGAGGGTATCCATGTTTGCGCTCGCGTGCCGCAATCTGTTGATGGCTCCACGATGAAACTCCCAGCCGACGACTGCCCATACAGGTGTGGTCAACGCCAGCAGTAGGTAGTTCTCACCGGGGAACCTGTCCATAAAGAACATACTCAGGATCACCACCGGTATGGTGAGGACAATACCCAGGATCAACAGGTTACGCTTGCGAGTAATCTCGGCCTGTCTGCGCTCGCTCTGAGCATCTTCTTGAACGCCTGCAATGGTTATATCAGGAACGTTACTGGTGGGACGCATGGCCGATAAATCGGCGGTGGGCTGCGAAGGAATTGATACGCGCTCCGCAAGCTCCGCTGAGGCCCCTACAGGATGTACCGGAGGAGCGTGTGGGATGGCTTTGTACCCTACTGTTTCCACCTTCTGCACCATCTGCTCTATCCCTACTTGCTCAGGATTGTAGGTGACAGTGGCCTGTTCAGTAGCAAGGTTGACATTCGCATCCTTGACACCTGGTAGCTTCTTCAGTCCCTTTTCGATTCGCATGGCACAGGAAGCACAGGTCATGCCCTCGAGTGCGAAGACAGTATGACTCTCTTCACCTGGCTGATTTTGAGAATCAACTGTGTTTTCTATAGGTTGTTTCGCTTCTGTGGCCATGGCTTTTTCCTCTTGTCTTTAGGATGTGACGAGCCAATTCATTGCTCTCTACAGATAAATCGGTACTCTATATTTCTTGCACCCATACCCCCCTGGTGGGGGTATATATTAAAGTATAGCCTATTTCTTCTTCCTTTGTCAAATGTGCATAAATCCTGTTGTCGTCAAGCAGGAGCTTCAACGCCTTGCCAACGCCAGGTCTGCCATCAACCTGAGTTTTTGGCAACCCGGGCCTCAGCATACCTATCGGTGGCTAACGCCGAAGGGTGCAACGATTCCAACAACAAAGAGGTAAATAGCTGACGGCTATTCGTGATGGTCCATATGCTCATTATGGCTCATCATCTCTGCAATATGCCTACCTTGCTTCTCATCTCCCATCTCATGACCCTTACATCGCTCACCCTCTATCCTAGAGGTAGGACTAATATCCTAACCAAATTGGTAACTCTTCAAGTACCCACCTCTAGGAGTTCTTGCGATTTGTTACCCGGTTAGCTAGCAACACGTTCTCACAATGTGGATATTGCCGACGAAGTACAATAATCCTTCTAAGGGTGCATATCGCCTCTTTTGCCGACACGATCAAATGTGTTTAGGATGTCTTAACTTGAAAATTGTGGAGCGTTCATGGAACAGTCTTTGTTAGAACATAATCTGGAAGATTCCGACTCGTTAGTTATGCAGGAGGTGGCACCTGCCCCTCGTTTACCAAGTTACCACCCAACTGCCTGGGCCTTTGTCAATCGAGTGCTTGATATCGTCGACACTATAACAGGTGGGCGTGCGACCTGGTGTCAGCGCTTCTTCATGTATGCCTTTATTGGCGGATTCGCTGCCCTCGTCAATATAGCAGTCTTTTACCTGGTATTCTATGTCATTGCGCTGCCCGTAAATGAAACGATACATAATGTCATTGCCGCTGTGCTTGCCGCTGAAATTGCAATCATGGCAAACTTTGTGCCAAATGATTTTTTTACCTTCCGTCATCTCCCTGGACACCAGCGATCCTGGGTTGCGCGTTGTATGCGTTTCCATATTACCTCTGTTGGTGGCAACGTCCTTACATTTGTGATCCAGTTTACTATCAGCCATCTGTTGCATATGCAGCCTATTATCGCACAGGCGATAGCCCTGATTCTTGTGCTGTTCTATAATTTCTCGTTTCATCACATATTTACCTATCGCCGCGTAAAACCTGCTGCCAGTCGGGTCTAGTGATGTCGCCTCTTTCCACGTCAATAAGGCATGTAGCATTAGTGGGTCACTACCTTATTTTATTTGATTTAGACTGCTAAGAGAGGTTCGATTATGTCCTTGATCTATTCACCTGTCAATGATCCAAATTTGCCCTGCATGCAAAGGGAGTCCGCATCCTCCATGAAACAGAGACAGAAACATGTGGTGATTATGGGGGCAGGCCCTGCTGGCTTAACGGCGGCCTATGAGCTGGTGGTACATCAGCAGGTGGGTGTCACTGTCTTAGAAAAGGATCCCCGATATGTCGGCGGCATCTCACGCACCATCGAACAAAATGGCTATCGTTTTGATATCGGCGGCCATCGCTTCTTTTCCAAGAGCACCGAGATCGAAGATCTGTGGTCCGAGGTTATGGGCAATGATCTGCTCGTCCGCCCTCGCCTTTCCCGCATCGTCTATAAAGGCAAATATTTTGATTATCCCCTCAAAGCCCTCAATGCCTTGCTCAATCTTGGCCCCATCGAGACGATTCGCTGTATCACCAGCTATGCCAAAGTTCGCATCGCTCCCAATCGACATCCCAAGAGCTTCGAAGACTGGGTGACTAACCAGTTCGGCAAACGCCTTTGCAATATCTTCTTCAAGACCTATACCGAAAAAGTCTGGGGGATGAGCACGAAAGAATTATCCGCCGACTGGGCCGCCCAACGCATCAAAGGACTTAATCTGCTTGAAGCCATCAAGAACGCTTTGCTTCCTCAAAAACCCAAAAAAGGCGGCGAGGTGATCAAAACCCTGATCGATGAATTCCGCTATCCGCGTCGCGGTCCCGGCGAACTATGGGAGCGGGTGGCAGCGATCATTGGCCAACGGGGCTACCCCGTAATGATGGGGAAAGAGATCGTCAGTATCCAACATGATGGCAATCAGGTCACTGGCATCGTCATACGCGATACCGATGGCAACACAAACCTGGTACGCGGTACCCACTATATTTCGACATTGCCCATGCGCGAACTGGTCCATGCCTTCGATCCTCCCCTGCCTGCTTACGTTCGCCAGGCGGCTGATGGATTGAAATATAGGGATTTTCTGACGGTAGCGCTGATCGTCAACCAGGCGGAGATGTTCCCCGATAACTGGATCTATCTGCATGATCCCGATATTGTGGCCGGGCGCATCCAGAACTTCAAAAACTGGAGTCCCGACATGGTGCCTGATGCCAGCAAGACCTGTCTGGGACTGGAATACTTTTGTTTTGAGGGTGATGGCTTGTGGACATCGAGCGACGAGGATCTCGTGAAGCTCGGTGGCAAGGATCTGATGAAACTCGAGTTGTGCAAGTCCGAAGAGATTCTCGGAGGAGCCGTCGTGCGCCAGCCAAAAGCATATCCTGTGTACGATGACGACTATAAGATACATGTGCGCACGATCCGAGATTACCTCGAAGCGCAGGCTACCAATCTGCAACTGGTTGGCCGCAACGGCATGCACCATTATAATAACCAGGACCATTCGATGATGACCGCGCTGTGCGCTGCGCGCAATATTGCCGTCAACGCGAAACTAGACCCCTGGAGTGTCAACACTGATGCCGAATATCATGAAGGAACGCGTGACGTCGAAGATAAATCAGGACGCCTGGTGCCACAGCGCGCTATGGCTGCTGAAAAATAAACAAACATGGTGATGCATGTTCGCCGTATCACCATACGCACACCGCTTGACGATCTTATCATTGCCATTACCTTTGGTTTTGGCATGCTAGTCTTGCGGCTCTGCCTGGGTGGCAGGGTATGGTTCACTGCCCAAATTATCAGCATCTTTGGGTACCATGATAGCGCTCCATAGCACACTAAGCAGGTACAGGTGGGCATAAACTGAAATCGAGTCGATACTCTGGTCAGAAAGCCATTTGCCACTGTTTACTCGGATCGTATTTGCGCCCAACTGTACTTAGAAAGGCAAATGGTGTATAAAGATGAAGAGCATATTGTTGACCGGTGGTGCCGGCTTTTTTGGCGATATCATTAAGAAAGAGCTAGTTGATAACGGCTTCAGAGTTATTTCCATAGATCTGGAGAAAGATGGCTTTGTCCACGAAAATTTCACGGCAATTCAAGGTGATATTCGCGACTTCCAACTTATGGAGAAGATTGCTTCAGAGCATAGCTTTGATGCTATTTTCCATGTCGCGGCCATGTTAGCGCATGCTGTAAAGGATAAGAACTTTCTTTGGACGAGCAACGTTGATGGTACTCGTAATGTCGCTGAAGTTGCCAGGCGTTTCAACATACCGAAAGTGGTCTTTACTTCCTCCAATTGCCTGTGGGGGGAGAGTTTTGACCGGCCTGTGAGAGAAGATGATGCGCCTCGACCAGTAGAGATTTATGGTCAGTCTAAGTGGGAAGGCGAAAAAATCCTTCAGGAATACAAAGGCAGTTTTCACTCGGTTATTTTTCGTTGTCCGACGATTATTGATGCTGGTCGTCTGGGCTTACTGGCCATCCTGTTTGAGTTTATTGATGAGGGCCGTAAGGTCTGGGTCGTTGGTGGCGGCAAGAATCGCTATCAGTTTATATTCGCTCAAGACCTTGCAAATGCCTTTATTAAGGCACTGGATTATCACAAAAGTGCTGTGTTTAATATAGGTTCTGACAACGTGCCGACGTTTGCCGAAGCTTATAATGGTGTGATACACAAAGCTGGCACAAAAGCACGTGTTGTTAATTTGCCGCGAAGTATCGCTATTCCAGCGATGAAGTTTGCTTATGCATTGAAACTCTCCCCACTCGGACCATATCAATATAAGATGATAGCTGAAAGCTTTGTATTCGATACTGCTCAAATCAAGCAAGAGCTAGGCTGGCAGCCAACTCTTACGAACGAAGAAATGCTGTACAAAGCGTATCGGTATTACCATGATAATTTGAACGATATTAAGCATCGTACAGATGTATCAGCACATAAACAAGCGGCAAAGATGGGTGTTTTACGTCTTTTGAAATGGATTTCTTAGTGCCACAACGTGCCATTGCCACAGAAAGATAAGCAAACAGGTTATCGGAGGAGCATCAATATATGCAACAATTCTTAAGGCGCCGCTTGAATGATGGCATCTTCTTCGCCATTCTGATGGTTTTGCTTGGCGGATTCGCCCTATTGCTTAGCATCGATCCAACACAACAATCTAATGCTCCTCATTTAATTTTACAGGCACAAGCCTGGTTGCATGGCCATTTAGATATCGGAGTGCATTTTCATGATTCGATCATTGTCAATGGCAAGGTCTATATCATCTATCCCCCGCTGCCTGCGTTGATAATGGTACCATTTGTTGCCATTCTGGGTAATACATTCAGTGATGTCTGGTTTACCTGGGTGTTCGCGGCATTGAATATCATTCTGCTGTTTCGGACTCTTGAGGTGATGCGTGTCCGCCGTGTAACCTATCGCACGCCGCTTGAAAATCTTATCATTGCCATTACCTTTGGTTTTGGCACGATAGCCTTGTGGCTCTCCCTGGGAGGCAGGGTATGGATGACAGTCCAGACGATCAGCATCTTTGGGATCATGATCACACTCCATAGCACACTAAGCAGGC
>WNGL01008704.1_pt1 | contig 11835 bp, 11 predicted proteins | sample 5400591 | NCBI WGS metagenome assembly WNGL01 (sample SAMN13153377, study PRJNA577476) | soil metagenome | isolation source: 80 cm soil or saprolite under Garry oak tree replicate 1 | place: USA:California | collected 2016-06-15
ATGGCGTAGACGGTGGCTTTGAACCGCTCGTCGCGGGACAGCGTCTCAATTGCTTGATCAAACGACATCGGGGAGCCTCCGAGCGACCTCTTATCCTTTGCATGGTGCGCTTGCTGTTTGTTGGTGTCAAGAAGGCTTATTCACTGCGGCCGGGCCACCGATACCTGAAGGTTCTCGACTACGGGGCGAACGCGGCGGATGACCTCGCTGGCCCACAGATGGTTGCTCAGCAGGGTCAAGAAACCGTTCTCGAAATCGCAAACGGCGCAGAAGAAGTATCGTGGGAAGGCAGGGCGATAAGCGTCCACGCCGCGGCGGGCCAAGCCGGCTTCTAAGGTTGCATCGCCGCCTTCGAGCGGGCCGCCTGCGCGAATTCCGAAAGTTTCTCCTTCGAACCGTTTGAAAAGCTCCGCCAATTGTTCCGGCTCCGGCGCCGGCACGACGCAGCAGCGCTCGGCGGCGCCGCGAAACGGGATGCCGTGCAGCCGGCAAAAATCGCGGACGCGGTCCACGTGGCTGAAGAAATCGAGCACGCAGGGTTCCTTGCCGGCAATCGCCGGGAGAGCCGCGCTCCAAATCTGCGCTGCTTCCGGGCCGCGAAAAGGCTCGCGGCTCCCGGTCTCGATTAGTTCGAGCCCGACGGCTCTGACGTCTGCGCCGAGATCGAGCGCCTCGATCTCCAGGGAATAGGGAAGCAATTCCATGCGGCTTAGTCTTCTGCGGCGTGAGGAAAGCGCTTCTGGTATTCGGGAGACTGTTTGCGAAGCTCGATCCAGTCAAAGAACGCGTCGGGCGTCTCGAGCCAAATCTTGAACCAGTTCATCATCTCTTCCTTCTCGGCGCGTTTTTGCGGCTCGACCTTCCGATTGCGCGCAATCATTTCGGCGCGGCGCCGTCCGAGGCGGGCGACCTCCAGCACGCGCTCGGCGGCCGCCTTTTCATGCTCGGCGCGAAAGCGGCGCAGCATTTCGTCCAGCCGGATCAAGCACATCTCGGCCTCTTGCAGAGTTCCGAAGTGCAGCAGGTCGTGGAACTCTTCCTCGTAATGGCCCTCGGTGTCCGCCTGCGTGGACCACACCACGCGCAACCCGGCGGTTTCCAGGACACCGGCAATGTAATCCGGCGAAGTTTTTCCCGCCGCGCCGAGGTGCGTGATGAGCTGCCGGCGTATCTGCTCGACCTCCGCCGGAGTGAATTTCGGCGCGCGCATGCCGCGAGCGAGTTCCAGGATCATCTGCTTCTTGCTGGAATGGCCGGCGTTGGCTTTCGTCATGAGCTGTGCTTTCGGCGCACCCGTTTCTTTGGCGCGTCTTCGCTTGCTTCGTGCGGCGCACCGTCGGCGCTCTGTGCCTGCGCGGTCTGCCCCAGCAGGCGGTGATACCGCGCGACATTGCGATTGTGCTCGGCCAGCGTGCGGCTGAAGAAGTGCCCGCCTTTCGCGTTGGCTACAAAATAAAAGTAGTCCACCTGAGCCGGGTCGAGCGCGGCGCGAAGAGATTCCTCGCCGGGATTGGCAATCGGCCCGGGCGGCAGCCCGCGATTGCGGTACGTATTGTACGGCGAATCGAAGCGCAGGTCTGCCCGCGTCAGCCCGCCGTTGTACTTTCGCGCCAGCGAGAGCGCGTACGCCACCGTGGGGTCGCATTGCAGGCTATGCCGGGCGCGCAGCCGGTTGGTGAAGACTCCCGCAACGATGGGCCGCTCGGCCGTCACCGGAGTTTCCCGTTCGACCAGCGACGCGAGCGTCACCACCTGCTCGACCGTGCGGCCGTCGAGCGCGTGTGTGGGTGCGATTCGCTGCCAGACTTCGCGGAAATGATGCACCATCGAGGCCACGGCGTCCTGCGGCGTGGGATGCCGGGGGAAATGGTACGTCGCAGGAAAGAGGAATCCTTCCAAAGTCTGGGCGCCGGGCGCGAGGTCGCGGACGGAGGAAGGATCGCCCGCGGCGGCGAGGAACTCCTCGCGCTTCATGAAGCCTTGCTGCTCGAAAAGCTGCGCGATGTCAAACATCGTATAGCCCTCGGGCACGGTCACGATTTTTTCGAAGATCTTGCCGCTGGCAATCGTTTCGAACACTTCGCCCGGGGTTTGCGGATGGTCAAAGAAATATTCGCCTGCTTGCAACGGGCGGCGGGGATACCGCCGGGCCAGGTAGCGGAAAGTCAGCGCGCTGCGGACCACGCCGTTTTTCTCCATCAGGCGGCCCACCATTCTTCCGGTCGCGCCGCGCGGCACGGTGACAAACACGCCCTCGCTGGGGAAATTCATATACGGCTCGGTGAGCACCGTCCAGAACCATGCCACCGCGCCGCCCGCTGCCAGCAGGAGCATCAGCAAAATCCGGACGAGTGCTCGGCGCACTCCCGAGCCTCTGCGTCTGTCCGGGTTATATCTTCTCGCGCTCATGGTTGAGGTAGTCGCGCAAAATTAGGGCCGCGGCCAGGGCATCGATCGCCGGGTTGGGTTTGCGGCTTCCGGCGACAGCGCCATTTTTTGTTTTGCCGCCGCGCCCGCCTGGCGCCCCCTTCGCGGAGGGAAGCTCTCGCTGCCCGGGAGCGGACGCCTGTTCGAGCCAGCGCATCTCCCCGGCCATCTGTTCCGCTTGCCAACTCGTCAGGCGCTCGTCCACAAGCACCACAGGCAGGCCGAGCTGCTTTTGCAGACGGACGGCGAAGCGTTCCACTTCTTCCGCCATTTCGCCGCGGGTCCCATCGAGGCGCAGCGGGTGCCCGACGACGATCCTTCGTGCTCCGTGCGCGCGCGCGATCTCGCGCAGACGCTTCACGTCGTCGCGGCGGTTCTTGCGCTCGAGCGTCTCGAGCGGCCTCGCCACGAGGCCCATCTCGTCCGACACAGCAAGGCCCATCCTCTTCCGGCCGTAATCAATGGCCAGAATGGAGCCCTGCACGGGTGCTAGAAGCGGCGCGGAGTTCACCGCGGGGTCCGGAGACACTGCTGGCGTCCCCGCAGGCAAGGCTGCCGCTTTCTGAGGCGCGGTCATACGAAAATTATAGCGTGAAGGGTGCACATGGAAGGGAAACGTCCGCGCGGCGTGTGCCCTTTCAAGCTCTGTGGGCGCCTTCCTCACCAGCCATTGCGGAGTGTAAATGAATTGCGGATTCCGTTTGTGGGTCGGGCCTTACGGCTTTCTTCCGCGCGTTCCCTCCAGCCACGATTTCCAGTAGCCGAGAATCTGCATCTGCTTATCCACGCCGGTTTCTTTCAGCAGAGCTTCAATTTCAGGGCGCGAAAGCCGCTTGCCGAGCGGCTCGGCGCGGTCGGCGATTCCCCACGCGGTCACGGCCGCGAGCGCCGTGTGCAGCTTTAATTCGCGGATGTCCACCTTGTCGAATGTGTCCGACTGCGCGTGATAATTGGGCAGATAGTTTGCTTCCTCCTGGTTGGCGACCAGAGTCGGCACGCCTTCGAGAAGGAAATCAAAATTGTCGGTGCCGAACGAAGCGTCGGTAGTGTGGTTATTCGCGCCCCACGATTCGAGCGGCTGGAGAACTTCGCGCACGCCGGCTTCGAGATCCTTTCGCCCGCCGAGGGAATAACCGGTGACGCGGCCGATCCCCGAATCGAAAACAATCACCCCGCGGGTCTTGTCGAGCTCGGCGGCGTGCGACTTTGCGTAGGCCCACGAGCCCAGCGTGCCTTGTTCCTCGCCGGAAAACAGAATAAAGCGGATGGTCCGCCGCGGGCGCAGGCCGCTCGCGGCAATGGCACGCGCCGCTTCAATCACCAGCGCGGCATTGCAGCCGTTGTCGAGCGCGCCGGTGCCCAGCTCCCAGGAATCGAGATGCGCGCCGAGAATCACCACCTCATCGGGCTTTTCGCGCCCGCGAATTTCGCCGACGACGTTTTCCTGCTCGAGCGGGCCGCCAATTTTGTTGGGCATCGAAAAACGCACGCGTACACGCTGTCCGCTGGAGGCAAACCGCTCCAGGCGCATGGCGTCCTCGCGCGCGACCACCGCCTGCGGAATTTTGTCGAGTTCGCCGAGGAGCGCGTTGGTGTGGCGGTAGAGCAGCATGCGTTCGCGCGCCGACATCCACAGAATCGCTGCCGCGCCGGACTTCACCGCGCGGTCAATGATTGCCGGCGCGCGCATGTATTCGTTGAACAGGTCCGCCCAGGTCACGCTGACGTCGCTGTGCACCAGAAGAATCGCGCCTTTCGTTCGAGCTCCTGCCGCGGCGAATTCATCGGCGCTGCCGTCGCCCGTGTCCACCAGGTCCGCTTCGATTCCGCCCGGCGGAGTCGCGGGCGACCAGCCTTCCGCGACGAGATGCACCGGGAGCGGCATCGGCCCGAGGACTTCGAGGCGCGTCTCGCCTTCGGCCCACGTCACGGGCATCGTGTACTTTTCCGTGTGCACGTCCACGCCGGCGGCGCGAAATGCCGCAATGCCCCACTCGACCGCGCGCTTCATAGCCGGAGTGCCGGTCACGCGCCCGCCGACTTCGTCGGTCACGCGGCGCAAATTGCTTTCAAGAGGCGACGCCCCCATCACCATCGGCAAAATCTTTTCCGCGGCTTGTTCGCACGAGGACGGCTGCGTTGTCGAGCAGCCCGGCGGGCCCTGCGGCGCCTGGAGCGGGTTCCGTGGATTCGGGTTCGCCGGTGGAAGCTGCGCGGCCGCGGAAGACGAAAGAACGAGCGTGCAGAGAAGCGGAGAAAAACAGAGAAACGCGAGGCGACTCATGCCGGTTGCTCCTTGGGTGAAGAAGTCAGAACAAATCATTTCCACCGCAGAAGTGCCGCGCGGATTATAACGCAGCCTGCTGGCTCACGCTCTGGGTGAGAGGCGAGGGTCCAGAACGCAGTCGGCTACGCGGGCGACCTGCGCCATTTCCGCAACGTCGTGGACCCGTACGATATGCGCGCCGCCGAGAATACCGGCCGCGACCGTTGACGCCGTGCCCCAAATGCGGTCTTCCGGCGCAGCGCGGCGTCCGCCGCGCGCCAGCGTCGCGCCGAGAAACATCTTGCGCGAAGTTCCCACCAGCAGCGGGCAATCGAGCCGTGCCAGCTCCGGCAGCCGTGCCAGCAATTCGTAGTTCTGCCGGAAACTTTTTCCGAAGCCGATCCCCGGATCGAGGATGAGCCGCGAGCGCGGCACGCCCGCTTTTGCGGCCCGGGCGATCGCTGCGCGCAATCCCGAGGCAACGTCGCGGACCACATCGCGCGCGAACGGCCGTTTCTGCATGGTGCGCGGAGTGCCGCGAATGTGCATCAGGATGAGCGCCAGCTTGTGTTTTCGCGCGACCTCGGCAATGCGCGGATCGCTCCGCAGGCCGGAGATGTCGTTCACCATCTCCGCCCCCGCGGCGGCTGCGGCTTCGGCAACTTCCGCCTTCTGCGTGTCAAGGGAGATGGGAACGCGCACCTTGACGCGGAGTCCTTCGAGGACCGGCAAGACGCGGCGCAATTCTTCTTCCACGGAAATACCTTCCGAGCCTGGGCGCGTCGATTCGCCGCCAATGTCAATCAAGTCCGCGCCGGCCTGCTCCATGGCCAGCGCATGGGCGATGGCGCGGTCGGCATCCGCGTAGAGGCCGCCGTCGGAAAAGCTGTCCGGTGTGACGTTGAGCACGCCCATGACCAACGTGCGCTTGCCCAGCTCGAGCGTCCGCGTCGGCAGCTTCAACCGGAATTGTTTTCGCAAGATCATTTTCGTCGCGCGTGATTCGCCGCGGGTCAGTTTGCCGATGGCGGAACATAATACGCCGCGCGATACGTCAGGGCCGCATGACGGCCGGGCAATTCGACGCGCAGGGCGCGCCACCCGGGTTTCGCCGGTCCCGCCGAAGGATAGTAGCCCAGCGTGTACTGTTCGCGAAGCGTTTCGGCGATGCGGCGGTAGACATCGCCGAGCGTCCCCATTTCGCGGAGAAAATAAATTTGTCCGCCGGCGCGGCGCACGAGTTCCGTCAAATACGCCGTATACACCGGCACGGCGGCGCTGCGGGTTTCTTCCGCGATCAGTGTGCGGCCGCGATGCGCCGCCATCCACTCCGGCGTCATCGCGCGCGGATGCGGCTCCGTCGAAATCGCGTACACTTCGATGCCCTCCGCCGCGAGTTCGCGAATGACGTCCTCAAATGTCAGCCGCCCAGCCGTCTCTCCGGCGTGCGGGGAAGCGCTCGCGGGATTCCAGCCCAGGCCGAGGCCGCTGTCCTGCCCATCGGTCAGCAAGAGAATGGCCTTGCGCCCGCTGCGCCCCGTGAAAAGTTCGCGCGCGGTCAAATACACGGCGCGATAAATGTTTGACGTGGATTCGTTGGCCACGCGCGCGAGCTCCGCCGACTCCAATGCGCGCTCCAGTAGCGCGCGGTCGCGCGTCAGCGGCAGCAACAGATGCGCCTCGCGCGAAAACGCGACGACGCCGACTTCATCCTGCGGCGCAAGATTCGCCGCCAGCGAGCGCGCCGCCGCGCGCATCTCGCCGAGTTCGCGATAGATGCTCGGGCTGGCATCCATCACCAGCGCGATGGATGCCGGCTCCGTGGAAGCGTCGAAGTGCGCGATGCGCTGCTCGGCTCCGTCTTCGAAAACGTGAAAATCCTCCGCGCGCAGGCCTCTCATGGATTTTCCATCGTCGCCAAGGGCTGTGCAGCCGACTTCGACGAGGCTCACCCGCGCCCGGATCACATCCGGTGCGCGGGGCTTTGCCTTCGCCGCGTCCTTCGATCGCGCCGGTTGCAATTCGCCCGTTTCTCCATCTCGTTCGAGTTCGCCCGGGTCGAAGACGCGAGGTTTCGGCAACTTTGCGCGCTTGGCGGTTTGAGGCGGCGCTTGCGGGGGCGGCCCGCCTGCCGCCGGAGCGCCTGCGCAGAGGAGTAAAAACAAATTGCCAATGGCGCGTCGTTTCACAGAAAGAAAGTATGCCAGAGGAGGGAATCCCGCGTATCACTCGAGGTCGAAATCGCGAAGGGGCCGGTCAGCGGGCCGGTCTTTCGCTTTCTTCAGCGCCTCTTCAAATTTCCGGTTGAGCACATCTTCCTTTATCTTCTCGGCCTGCCACGATTCGCGGAACTTGTCTTCGCGGCGCTGCGCCTGTTCCTGCAAGATTCGCGCCGAGTCGTTGATGTCCACGTCCGGGGCAGCCCTGGGCGGGGCTTCGTGCGAAAGCACTACGGCAAGCCGCGCGTCCACCATCAGCTTGGCATGGCAGCACGGGCAGGTGACTTCAATCGGCGGCGCGGGCTCTTTCCCCATGCTTATATTCTACGCCCATTGCGCCGCTGCCGGTAAGAGCGCAAGGGCCGTGCATCGCGGCCGCGGACGGAAAACTGCCGGGCCGGGAGTTAGCGTAACGTGACACGTTGTTTCGAGATTTGCTTTTTTTGTGAAACTCCGGGTAATAATGCTCTTTTGGAGGTGGCCTCATGTTTCCCTCGCCTGCTCTTCAAACATTTCGATACACGATCGCCTGGTGCATCACAGCGGCTCTGCCTTTCGTTGCCCTGCTGGCCTGGGGAGCCTACGATTTCTATGAGAGCCGCAGCCTTGACCCGGCGTTGTGGTTGTTCGTTGGAATCTTCGCGCTGTTGTTTGCCTATGCCTGGCTATGGACGAAAACGAGGGTGACTCTGCATGAGGAAGGGATTTCATACAAGTCGCCATTCAAACAAACGGATCTTCGTTGGAACGAAATCACAGAGACCCGCTATGGCCAGCAGCAAATCAACGTCGCTCTCCATTTTGGGCTCATCGGATGGCTAGTGGCTGCGATCGCCCGCAGTAGTGGCAAGGTGATACGAACCTTGGAATTAATCGGGCCGCAGAAAATCACCATCGGCTCCAATATCCGCGGCGTGCAAGAGGTGGTGCGGTTGGTGCTGGCAGCCGTCAATCCGCGATTGCGCCAGGATGCCGAGCGCCTGCTCAACTCGGGAGGAACAGTGTCCTTCGGCAACATCTCGCTGGCGCCCGCTGGTGTGGTCTGGAAGGCAAAGGAGCCCATCCCCTACGCAGCGATTGCAAAGAGCAGAATCGATGGAGCGACCTTGCGTATCAAAGCCGAAGGGAAATGGCTTGACAACATAGCTGTCGCCGTCAAGAAAGTTCCGAATGTGTTTATCCTGCTGGACCTAATCGATGAAAAGCGTTCCACGCAAGGACAGAAGACTGTGGCGGTAATGGCAGGTTCCTCGGCCAACCAATATCTGTAATCTTGCGATTCAACTTGCTTTATGCAGGAGCGGGCTTTCCGCCCTTGGTGAATCCGGGAGCAGGACGGAGTTCGGGCCGCGCCGCGGGCTTGGGCTCGGTCCCAGGAACGGGCTGCGGCGGGATCGGAGGCGGCGTGCGCGGCTTTTCCGGCAGAGGCTTGCCTTCGATGAGGAGCTTCATTTCGGCGGCGTCGAGGACTTCGCGCTCGAGCAGCGCCTGGGCGATGCGCTCGAGAGCTTCGCGGTTGGTCTTCAGGATGTTGCGCGCGCCCTCGTAAGCGCCGGTAACAATCTGCCGCACTTCGCGGTCGATCTGAATGGCCGTGTCTTCGGAATAATCGCGGTGCTGCGCGATCTCGCGGCCCAGGAAAATGGCCTCTTCTTTCTTGCCGAACGCCAGCGGCCCGAGGGAACTCATGCCCCACTCGCAAACCATGTTGCGGGCGATTTCCGTGGCGCGCTCGATATCGTTTCCGGCGCCGGTGGTGAGGTGGCCGAGGAAAATTTCTTCCGCGGAGCGCCCGCCCATCAGGACGGTGAGCATGGAGAGGAGATATTCGCGCGTGTAGGTATGCTTGTCGTCGATGGGCAACTGCATGGTGACGCCCAGGGCCATCCCGCGGGGGATGATGGTCACCTTGTGGATCGGGTCCGCGTCGGGCGTCATGGCCGCGACCAGGGCGTGCCCGGCCTCGTGATAAGCGGTATTCCTTTTTTCTTCTTCGGACAAAATCATGGACTTGCGCTCGACGCCCATCAGGACTTTGTCCTTGGCCATTTCGAAGTCGACCATCATGACAAACTTGCGGCCCTGCCGCGCGGCCCACAGCGCGCCTTCGTTCACGAGGTTGGCGAGGTCGGCGCCGGAAAAGCCCGGCGTCCCGCGCGCGATGACGGAAAGGTCCACGTCGTCCGACAGCGGAACCTTGCGCGTGTGCACGCGCAGGATTTCTTCGCGGCCCTTGATGTCCGGACGCGGCACGACCACGCGCCGGTCGAAGCGCCCCGGCCGCAACAGCGCGGGATCCAGCACGTCGGGGCGGTTTGTGGCCGCGATCAGGATGACGCCTTCATTCGATTCGAAGCCGTCCATTTCCACCAGCAGGGCATTGAGGGTTTGCTCGCGCTCGTCGTGTCCGCCGCCGAGGCCTGCGCCGCGGTGACGCCCCACGGCGTCGATTTCGTCAATAAAGATGATGCAGGGAGCGTTCTTCTTCCCCTGCTCGAACAGGTCGCGGACGCGGCTCGCGCCCACGCCCACAAACATCTCCACGAAGTCAGAGCCCGAGATGGAGAAGAACGGCACGTTGGCCTCGCCCGCAATGGCGCGCGCCAGCAGCGTCTTGCCCGTGCCCGGAGGCCCCACCAGCAGGACGCCCTTGGGAATGCGTCCGCCGAGTTTCTGGAATTTCTGGGGGTCTTTCAGGAAATCAATAATTTCCTGGAGTTCTTCCTTGGCCTCTTCGATGCCCGCAACGTCTTTAAACGTGGCCTTTTTCTGTTGCGCGGAAAGCAGCCGCGCGCGCGATTTGCCGAAGCTCAGCGCCTTGTTTCCGCCGGCCTGCATCTGCCGCATCAGGAAAATGCAGAAGCCCACCAGGAGGAAGAGCGGCGCGGCATTGAGGAGGAACATGATCCAGTCGCCGCGCGTCACTTTCTTGACGTTGATCAGCACGCCCTTCTGTTGCAGGGTCTTCGCCAAATCCGGCGCGGATTCCTTGAAAATCGTGACGGTGAATTTGTTTGCGGGCTGGCGGTACTGTCCCTGGACCTCGTAGCTGTCGGGCGATAGATAAAGGGTCACTTCACGGACGTTTCCGGTCTCCACCTGGGCCATGAATTCGCTGTAGCTCGGCTCGAGCTCCCGCTGCGATTGCCCGTTTGCAGACACCATCTTCCAGAGCATCACGCCCAGGAAAATGATGAGCATCCAGAACAGAATGGTCTTGGCTGTCGAACTCGTGTTCACGATTCCCTCATTGGCCGGACTCTCAGTTTATCCTCCGCGAGTTTCGCGCGGCCCGCTTCCCTGCGGTTCGTCCCTTGCGACCCGCCTGCCCGGCTCCCGCAACATATGGCAGATTACGCCGTGCTCCGGCATTGCCCGGTAGGCCGTAACCCACCACATGATCATTAGATGCGGCGCGAAAGCCAAAGTAATCCGCCTGTAAGTCCACTTTACGCTCCTGCGACTTGTCCAGCAGCACCGCCAGGCGCAGCGAGCGGGGATCGTTTTCCAAGAGCCGCCGTATCAAGAAATCCTGCGTCACTCCGCTCTGCAAAACGGCGTCTACCAGCAGAACATCGCGGTCTTTCAAGACCGGCCGCTCGCTGAAAAAAATCTCCCGCCGCCAACGGCCGGCTTGTTCGACGTCGTGCATGTCGGCGCGGACAAAATGCCAAACCACCGGGCTCGAAATACTGCGCAGCAGATCCGCCGCAAAAATAAATGCATGCTGCAGCAGGATGACGACGTCCAGCGTCCGGCCGCGGTATGCCCGGGAGATTTCCCGGCCCATTCGCGCCACTTGAGTCCGAATCCGCGCCGAAGAATAGATGACCTTCAGCCCGGGTGTCACAGCGGTTCCTCCATGATCACCAAGCCTGCCCTCGTCCCTCGCCGCGGGGCAAACTCCGCAGCCACTGGAAGTCCCCTCGCCCAGACCAACGCTCCCGCGCTGGTCAAAACCGGCCAGCCGGTCCGGTCGCGCTGGCTCACCCGCTTTTCCAAAAGCAAGCGCTTCAGCTTGCGGGTTCGCAGCCGCCCCGCCGGCCGGAAGGAATCGCCCGGACGCCAATTGCGCAAGACTAGCGGCGCCCGGAGCAGGTCCTTGTCGAGAACTGCTGCTAACCCTTTAGTGTCGCTCGCGCGCGAAGGCCAGTCAATCATTTTCAGATGCAAGTAGATGCCGATTTCAGCAACTCGGAGCGTTGCGTTTCCGTCCGCGCCCAGTTCCACAGTGTACTCATAGGCGTTCCCGGGCCGCGTCGCCGCGAGGTCTTGCGATTCGCCCATGTCCCGGCCGGGGCGCGAGAAGATTAGGCGGTCAAATTCCCGCGCGGCTTCGATTCCCCCCGCCAAGTCCGTCCTTTGGCCGCTGGTTCCGTCGGACGCCAGGCGCATGACTTGGGCCACATGCTCCGCGGTCAATTGCCGGCGGTCTCCCTTCACGCCTTCGACCAGCCTTCGGATCAGCCGCTTGCTCAAAGCGGCCATGGCTTCGCGGTGTTCGCCGGGCAACTGCAACGGCTCGAGCAGGTCGGCGACGCGAATGCTCGGACCGGCGCTTTCGGGCCGCACCAGCGTCCGGTAACGGTCCTCGACAAGCGCTTTCCAGAACACTTCATCTTCCCGTGCCAATCCCGCCAAACGCGCCAACTGCTCGACCGCTGCCGGCTGAAACTCTCGCTCGAGCAGCGGCAGGAGTTTTTCGCGGATTCTTGCGCGCGTCCGCCTGGTGTCCAGGTTGCTCGAATCCTCGCGCCAGGCTTGCTTCCTCTTCTTCAAGTATTCGCGCAGCTCGATGCGGCGAATCTCGAGCAGCGGACGCACCGTGGTCCCCGCTAGGGGATAAATCGCGCCCAGTCCCGCCGGTCCGGTTCCGCGAAGCAAGTGCGCCAGCACGGTCTCTGCGTGGTCGTCGGCCGTGTG
>WNGL01008709.1_pt1 | contig 11833 bp, 7 predicted proteins | sample 5400591 | NCBI WGS metagenome assembly WNGL01 (sample SAMN13153377, study PRJNA577476) | soil metagenome | isolation source: 80 cm soil or saprolite under Garry oak tree replicate 1 | place: USA:California | collected 2016-06-15
TCTGGTTAGGCACTGTTCAGGTTACGACCGAGGCAGAAGGGCGCGCCGCGGTTCGGAGCCTCTCCAGACGCGGGGCAGATTTCATCAAGGTGTACAACTCAATTCCGCGCCCAGCGTATTTCGGAATAGCCGACGAAGCGAAAAGGCTGGGAATTGATTTCGCCGGTCACATCCCCGATTTGATCACTGCGGCGGAAGCGTCGGATGCCGGGCAGAAGAGCGTCGAGCACATGATAGGTATTCTGTTGTCCTGCTCCACCAACGAAGATGCGTTCAGAAGAGAGATTGCGGAAACCTACGACGACCCGAAGGCCCCCCTCACTCCGCTTGTCCGTGGTGACCAGGCGGTGCTCGCTTCATTCAGCAAAGAGAAATGCGCTCTGCTCTTCGCGCGCTTTCGCAGGAACGGCACGTGGCAATGCCCCACGCTGCACAACAACTGGCGGCATGCACATTCCTTTGATAGCGCACTCACGAACGACCCACGGGTTCGATATTACCCAAAACGCTTTAGAGTGTATTGGAACAGCAGGAGTCTTCAGGATCAGAGGCGGCCGGAACGTCAGGCGAGGCTCCAGGCATTTTACGAACGGCTGCCACAACTGGTGAGGGATATGCAGCAAGCGGGAGTCGGCATCTTAGCCGGTTCGGATGCCGGAGCCAACGAGTACTCTGTGCCAGGCTTCAGCCTGCACGACGAACTCGCCGAGTTTGTCGAGGCGGGGCTGACGCCGATGGAAGCCTTGCAGACGGCGACGCTGAACCCAGCCCGGTACTTCGGCATGACCGACGCGTTCGGCACTGTCGAATTGGGGAAGACCGCCGATCTCATCCTGCTTGAAGCCAACCCGCTAGATAACATAAGGAACACGCAGAAGATCGCGGGCGTCATCTTGAACGGTCGGCTCATCAGTAAAGCGGAGTTGCAAAAGATGCTGTCTGACGCGGAAGCCGCCGCGAATCAACAATGAGGAAGAACACTATATCCTACGGTGAACGGCCGGGCAGATGATTGACACTCTAGTCCAGGCACTTGGCTTACACCTTCGCGTGATGTCGAGCTAGGCGACCGAAGGCATCCTCGACGTTGAGGAGCGGCTCGTGGAAGCGCCCGAACTTGACGGGTCCAAGGTACAGATCCCACTCGCCGTCGTCGACTTCGAGCTGGGTCCCGCAGTGGAAGGGCCGCGTAGCCAAGCGATCGCCGCGAAGCTGACCACAGCAGCGCGGAGTTGCTGGGAAGGCAACGAGACCCTACAGTACGACGTGGAACGTGGTATGGTTGCTCGCACCGGGTCGGGGTTGCCGGCTGCTCATCGCGGTTAAGGTGCGGGCTGGGGCGGCGGCAATCAAGAAGACCATCCGGGGTGCTGGCCGCGAGGGGGACGGAGCCCGATCGGGCTTCGCAGACGCCCAAATGACGATCAAACAATTGACCAAGTGGCTCGCGGTGGCGCTGGGCGCTCTGGTGGGGCTCGTCGCCTTCGCCGTGGCGGCGGTGTACGCGGTCAGCGAGCTGAAACTGCGCAAGACCTACCCTGTGCCGCCGACGGAGATCGCGGTCCCGGCGGATTCGGCCGCCCTGACCGAGGGGCAACGGCTCGCAACGATCCACGGGTGCAACGGCTGCCACGGGCCGAACTTTCAAGGGGCAGTCTTCTTCGACCAGCCAGGCGTAGCTCGGCTCGTGGCGGCGAACCTCACGGAGGTGGCGCGCACGTACAGCGACGCGGAACTTGCGCGGGCCGTGCGCCACGGGGTGAAGCGGGACGGCCGGGGCGTCGCGGGGATGCCGTCGGCGATGTTCTATGATCTGAGCGACCATGATTTGGCACGGATCATCGCGTACGTGCGCAGCCGGCCCCGGGTCGACAACACACTGCCCCCACGTCACGTAGGGCCCCTCGGCCGACTGGGGCTCGTCCTCGGCCAGTACCATCTAGAGCCTGACGGGATCGACCATACGCGACCCCGCCTGGCAGCCGAGCCAGCTGATCGGGTCGCCTACGGGCGCTACCTCGCCAAAACGAGCTGCCCCGAGTGTCACGGCCCGAATCTGCGGGGTGAGCCGGGGCGGACGCCGAGCCTTGTCCTCGTCGTGCCGGCGTACCGCGAGGAGCAGTTCCAGAGTTTCCTGCGCACCGGCGTCGCCCTCGGCGGGCGAGAGCTACCGTTGATGTCGGACATGGCGCGCTCTCGCTTCAGTCACTTCGCGGACGACGAGGTCCGCGCGCTCTACGCCTATCTGACCTCGCTCTCGGCCGCGGACTCAGCGCGGTAAGGGCCAAGCGCCAGCGCGCCGCTCTGAACGGGAGCCCAGAGGGCGGCATCCGCCCCGACACCCGACTCAGTGACTTCGTCCGCTTGGCGAAATGCATCTCAGAACTGCGCGCGAACCGCCGCACCCCGGGCGCTCCTTTTAGGGGCGCGGGGGTTCTAAGCGGCAACCGCGTACAAGAGAGACCTGCCCGGCGTGATCCACTACGTTGCGCGGCAATTCGAGAGACACCTCGATCGCATTCCCCGACCGGCGAGAAGAGTGGACTGAGCAACCCCCGCTGTCCCCGGGCGCAAGCCCGGAGTTCATCGCCGCGGTTCCCCCAGCAGCCTGGCGAGCTCCGCCCGCACCTGGTCCACTTCCGGCTTCACGCTCGGCTCGGGATCTGATCGCAGGATGAGGTAATGCCGGTAGGCACGAACCGCCCCCTCCCGGTCCCCAGTGAGGGCAGCGAGGCGCCCTTCCTCGCGGAGGAACGTCGAGAGCAGGAACGGACCGGGATCCCAGTGATAGGGCCGCCGCCGCACCGCGGCCAGTGCGCTGCGTCGCTCACCATGACCCTCCCAGAGCCGGGCGACGACGAAATTCCCCCAGAAGCCGAACGGGGGGCCGAGCTGCTGGAGCGAATCGGCTCGCTCGAGGGCGAGAACGGCGCCGGGACGGTGCTCGAGGTCCGCCAGGGTAGCGTCAACCACGGCAGCGCACGTCTGGGCTCGGATGAGCGTGCGGAGGGAGTCCCGCACCGCGCTGGCACCGCGCAGCCGCGACATCGCCCGGGCCGCGGCGGCTCGGCCGCCATGCGCCAAGTGCCATAGGCCGGTCACACAGACGTCGTCGTACCACCAGTCGCGCCGGCGAACGTCCGAGGGCGACTCCCGCTCCACCCCAGCGACGAGGTCCCGTGTCGCGTCCCGGGCGGCAGCAGTGTCGCCGCCCCAGTCGAAGGAGGCGTCCATCACGAGCTGCCACAAGTGGGCGTGGGGGTTCGCCTCGACCCCACGCAGCTGGTCCAGCAGCCGTCGGGCCTCTGTTGGGCGGCCCCGGTTCATCGCCAGATCGTGTAGCTGGAAGAGCGCCTCCTGCTGCTCCTCGCGCGTTCCCGCCCGTTCGAGCAACGCCTGGCCCGCCCGCTGGACGTCCTCAAGGCCGACGCCGTCGAGCTGGCCGTATCCCACGATGCGCATTAGGCTCGCCAGGTTCACCCGATCGACCCCCGCGCGGAGGACCGCGAGCGTCGCGGTGTCGCCGAGCGCGATCGCCGTGCGCCAGCGCAGAAAGTCGGCGAGCTCGCCGGCGGAATCGGCCGCGAAGTAGAGCCGCGCGACGCGGTGGATTTCGGCGGTGTCGCCCTGCGAGATGACGAGCTGGAGCACATGACTGAGCGGCGCTGCGTAGCTCGAATCGAGCTCCAACGCCCGGCGGAAGCGTGGTAGGGCGCCGAGCTGGCCGTCACTGCGTCCCAGCACCGGTCCGTCATGAAACAGGTGATCCCCCGCGAGATACCAGGCCTCGGGCCGGTCGGGGGCGGCCGCGGCAGCGCTTTCGGCCGTCGCGAGCTCGACCGACAACCAATCGCTGCCCGGCGCGGCGGCGAACGCGTTCAGCACGGCCCGGTCGCGCGGGGCCAGGCGATCGCGCAGGGGCCGGGCCCGCACGAGCTCAAGACCGAACGTCTCGGCGCCGAGCCACTCACCAGCCGACACGAGCCCGAGCGCCGCGAGCGCGAACGTCGAATCGAACTGCAGCGCCCGGTCGAAGTCGTTATAGGCCTCCTGATAACGCCCGCGACGGTAGGCGGCCTGGCCTGCGAGATAGGCGCGCAGCGCCGGCAGTGAGGTGGATGTCACGGCGCCGAGCTGGCGGCCCTGCTCGCCCAGGAGCAACTGCCCCGCCAGCCGGTCGATGAGCACCGGCACGCTGTCGGGCGAGCCCTCGACAGTGGCGCCCGAGCGGCGACGACCACTCGGCACGCTTACCAGCGAGGCGCTGAGCACGAGGCGCGTAGGGGTGCCGACCACTTCACCCAGCAGGAGGTTGCCGGCCCCGACACGACGCGCGACCTCGAGCCCCCTGTCTTCGGGCAGGTCTTCGCCGTCTGCGCCGCCCGCGCGCCGCCACGCCGCGAGCACTGAGCGGGAATCCGAGGCCCGCGGGCCCCCCTCCCCCGTCAGCTTGGCGGCGAGCAGGTCCACCATGCCCTCGCGCAGGTAGGCGAGCGAAGCGTCGCCGCTCACCCGGAAGGGGAACACAGCGACTACATTCGCGTCGACCTGCCCGCTCGGGACGCGCTTGCCGCCGAGCTTCCAGACCGCGATCCCGGCGGCCGTGAGCGCCACCAGCCCTGCCACCACAGCGACCGGGAACAGGCGGCGAGCCCGCTCGACCGCCGTCACCGGCATCGTTCCGCCGGACGGCGTCGCCATCGCCTCGAGCAGGTGCAGCAGCTCCTCGGCCGTCTGGAAGCGATCCGCGGGATTCTTCTCGAGGCAGCGCATCACCGACTCGGCCAGCGCCCGCGGCACCGTGACCCGGTGCCTCGTCACTGGGGCCGGCTGCTCGTTCAGGTGCGCCGCGAGCACCGCCTGCGGCGTGGTCCCGGTGAACGGCGGACGGCCGGTTAGCATCTCGTAGGCGAGCGCCCCGACCGCGTAGATGTCACAGCGGTGATCCGTATGCGGATCGGCGGCGGCTTGCTCCGGCGCCATGTAGGCCGGTGTCCCGAGGGCGACACCGGCCGAGGTCAGTGCATTTTTGCCCGCGGATTCGCTCAGTGCCTTCGCCACGCCAAAATCGGTGACGACGGCATGGTGATTCGAGAGGAGGACATTGTCCGGCTTGATGTCGCGGTGGGCCACGCCATGCTTGTGGGCGTAGGCGAGCGCGTCCGCGACGTCGCGCAGAATGCGCACCGTGTCGCTGATCGGCAGCGCGCCCTCGCGGGCAAGCTTCGCCCGCAGCGACTCGCCCTCGATCAAGGGCATCGTGTAGTACAGCAGCTCCTCGGCCTGGCCGGCGGCGAGCAGCGGCACGATGTGGGGATGCTGCAGCGAGGCGGCGAGCTGGATCTCGCGCTTGAACCGGTCGACGCTCACGCCGGCCGCGAGCTCGGGCGCGAGCACCTTAATCACCACGCGCCGGCCGAGCTCGACTTCTTCGGCGACGAACACGCGGCTCATCCCGCCGCCGCCGAGCTCTCTCTCGATCCGGTAGGCGGCGCCCAGCGCGGCCTGGAGGCGCATCTGGAGATCGCTCACAGCTTCCTAAGATAGGGAGGAGGCGGGGGCAGGCGAGAAAGTCGGCGTGCGCGCTCGAGGACAGCTCGACGGCCTCGCCGAATAGTGGTCTCTCGTGGCCCCATCCCATACCCGCCCGGCCTATCGGAGGTTGGGGGGGGCAAATCGAAAAATGTCAAACGGACGGGATCGTCCCTTAGGCCGGCGACGCGGCGCGCCGCAGCGACTTCCCCTTCTCGGGGGCGCGCTACCGCAGACGCCCTCCACGCGCACGCCGTCGCCGCGTTGGACCGCACAGTAGTGGCACAGTCGGTCGGGAGGCTGCGGTACGACATGGGGTTACAAACGGGCAGCGGATGTTGAATCCGCTCTTCGGGCGCTCAGCTCCCGCGCACGCGCGCTCGCTTGTGCTCGGTCGACCTTACTTCCACCACCCCGACATCTTATGGCGTCGCCGTCTCGCGCGCGCGAGGCCCGTGCGACCTCCGCCCGCCGGCTATGTAGACGGCGCCCGTTGGACGGCCACCTTCGAGTCCGTACCGCTACCGCTGGGACTCCCGCAGCTTAGACTCACCGAATTCGAAGCCCCTTGAGTAACGTTCCCCGAGAAGCTGAAGACGCAGTTCGAAATCGATGTATTAGGAATTGAATTCACGGTGACAGTGAAGCTCACCGTATTGCCTGACTGGCTAAAGGATGTCACTTCACCGTCTACTCCAGCGGCAATGCGCAGTTCATAGAAATAGACCGATCCGGTGCAGTCCGTTCCATAGGCGTTGTTGCTTTTCGACTGACACCAGATCCAGAAGCCAAAGGGTGTGGTTGTTCCTGCAAAGGTACCTAAACCTGTACCGGCTCGGTCTTGGAATACGAGTTGCTGATTCGCGGAGGCCGCCGCGCTCGGTGTGGCAGTCACAGCACTCATACCTGTGGTGCCCACCAATGAGGGTTCAACCGGACCTTGGCCACTGCACGCCCCTGTCGCGAGCACGAGCACCGACATAGCGAAAGGAAAGTACCTATCCATTGGACCCCTGCTCCTTTCTTCCCTTGCCCTCAGCGGCGGGGATTCACTCAAAATAGGACTCTCAATTCCGCCACGGCCGGGGGCGTCCGCTTTTTGATAAGGCTCAACTTATGGCATGCGGCTAGCTGCAAAAACTACCGGCTCTACATTCGGAGTCAATGACGGCGGAGATGAGGGAGGGGCCGCGCACGCGCGCGTGCTTATGGGTCATTCGACCTTACTTCTACCACCGCATCACTTTTACCGTGTGGCCGTCTCGCGCGCGCGCGAGCCCTGTCGCGATCTCTGTCCAGCATCAGAACAGTTCGAGAGCGGCATAGCCAGGGTCGCCCTGTGGAATCATACGGGGTGGCTCGCCGCTCCACCAAACGAGAACACGACCGGACAGGGGTTCGTCGGTGATGAGCCGTAGCACCGCTTCGGCGATCTCGTCGAGCGTGGTGAGCGTCTCGGGCACGCCACCGGCGCGTCGCTGCTCAGGTGTGAGCGAGTCGAAGTAGTTCTGTACTTCCCCGGTCGCGACCCAATCCGGCACGATACAATTGACGCGGATGCGGTAGGCTTCGGACAGCCAATTCATGGTGGTCGCCAGCCTCGCCAAAGCGGCTTTTGCCACATCGTAGGCGGGTGTGGCGGAATGTTTTCGGCCGTGGCCGACCGCCGAGGTCGAGCCATAGTAGATGATCGCCCCGCCACTGCGACGCTTCATCGGCTCTATGGCGTGGAGCGTGCCGTAAATGGCGCCCAGAAGATTCGCTCGCAGCGTGTCCTCCCAACGCTGGAGCCGATCTCCGACGAAATACGGTCCGGCATTATTCACCAAGATGTCGAGTCCGCCGAAACTGCTTTCAGCGGAAGAAATGAGCGCACGTATATCGGCTTCGTTTCCTGCATAGTCGGCCTGCCAATCGGTGTCGTGTACGTGGCTTCCCGCACGGAGGAGGATGAGGGCATCGACTACTCTCTGTTGGAAGGCTACGAATTCCCTGAGGCGCCGGCAACCGATGTCCCGAACCGAGTGGGTACTCGACCGCCTGTTGCACGTACATGGGGTGGCCCGACTGCCTGAGCCCAACTCAAACGTAACCTTCTCTAAGAGAAGCGACCTCTTGGAGTGGATGCAGGAGGTCGTTTCCCTCTTTGTCGGCAAGGCGGGGCGACGCCGACGGCGATGTGGAGGACGGAGAGACGAGGAGGAACGCTGATGAATAGGGCCGCAGAATCTCGCAAATCTGGTGGATCTGAATCTAGAATCTAGGATCTGCCCTCAGAATCTAGATTCGCAGGCGCAGATTAGTGTGGATCACTGGCGTTGGGTTCTTCCAATACATCCACGGCCAGCGCGGCGCCGCCCCGGACGGCGTCGAACTATATCCGGTACTCAACGTCGAGTCTCCCTAAGGCACGGGCGGGTTGAAATGCGAGAACAGGAGCCCAATCCCTCTGGCGCGCCCTAGCGTCGGCCCTATGATGGAGTTGACCGAAACCTCCTGGGGCAACCCGTGGCCGATCTCTTCGCTCGCCTCCAAGCCGTCCTCGCTGACCGCTATGCGCTCGAGCGCGAACTCGGCCGCGGGGGGATGGCAACGGTCTATCTCGCCCAGGATCGGAAGCATCATCGCCCAGTCGCCGTCAAGGTTCTGAAGCCCGAGCTCGCGGCCGCTCTCGGCCCCGAGCGGTTCCTCCGCGAGATCGCAATCGCCGCCCGCCTGAACCATCCCCATATCCTGCCACTCCACGACTCGGGTGAGGCCGAGGGCTTTCTCTATTACGTCATGCCCTACGGCGAAGGCGAGTCGCTGCGCGGTCGTCTGATGCGCGAGCCGCACCTTCCGGTCGACGAGGCGCTGACGATCGCCCGCGAGGTAGCGGACGCGCTCAGCTACGCCCACAGCCACGACGTGATTCACCGGGACATCAAGCCGGAAAACATTCTACTCAGCAGTGGCCATGCGCTGGTCGCTGATTTCGGGATCGCGCGGGCGATCACCGCCGCCGGGGGCGACAAGCTTACCAGCACGGGCATCGGCGTCGGGACCCCCGACTACATGAGCCCCGAGCAGGCGGCAGGCACCGGGCACCTCGACGGGCGGTCCGACATTTACGGCCTCGGGTGCGTCGTGTACGAAATGCTGGCGGGGGAACCCCCGTATACCGGCCCGAGCGCCCAGGCGATCCTCGCCAAGCGGTTGAGCGAGCCTGTGCCCCATTTGCGCACATTACGCGATGTCCCCGAAGCGGTCGAGCAGGCAGTGACCAAGGCACTGGCCAGGGCGCCGGCAGACAGGTTCGCTACCGCGACCGAGTTCGCTCACGCGCTCACGGCGCCGAGCCCGACGAAAGCTCGGCCAAGGCGGCGGCGATTCTGGATCGTCGTGGCGAGTAGCAGCGCCATCGTTGCGTTCGGTTTTGGAGTGCTCGCGCTCGCGCCTCGAGAGAAGCTTGCCATCCTGCGGACTCTTATGACACGGAAGCCCGCCATCCTTCACGCACGGCGAGTGGTAGTAGCCCCGTTTGAGAATATGACCGGCGACTCGAGCCTGGCCCAGCTCGGGGATATGGCGGCCGATTGGATCACCCAGGGACTGATGCTCACCGGGGCCGTGGAGGTCGTAGACGCGCGCACGGCACTGGTGACAGCGAAGATCGTCGAGGCAACGCCACGTCTGCTCCGCACCGGGAACCGGGCCCTGGCGCTCGCCGAGGAAACGGGTGCGGCAACCGTGGTCTCTGGTCGCTACTACCACGATGGAGACACTCTGCGATTTCAGACACAAATCACGGACGCCGCGTCGGGACAGCTCCTTGGCGCAGCGGGCCCGGTGAGCGGACGCGCAACGGCACCGATGGAAGTCGTGGAACGGCTAAGGCTGCACACTATGGCCGCGCTCGCTCCAATCCTGGACACTATCCATCGGTCGTGGAGCGTCAATCTCGGCCAGCCGCCCACCTACGAAGCGTACCAAGAGGTGTGGCGAGCGGTTGAGAGCTATTTTCGCCTCGATACTGCAGCGGCGTTCATGCATGCTGCGAAGGCGGCCGCAATCGATTCCAGCTACATGACGCCGGTGGTCTTTGCTTCCATCGTCCGAGCAAACCTCCTCCAATTCGAGAAGGCCGACTCACTCGCGCGGCTGGCGGAGCGCCACCGCAAACAGCTGGGCCCAGTCGATCGAGCAGGGCTCGACTACGTGCAGGGTGGGCTCCATAGGAGCCCGGCTGAGGTACTTCGCAGTGCGTGGAACTTTGTGGACGCCACCCCCGGCTCGGCCGAGACGCTGCTAGGGGTGGCGGAAATCGCGCTGTACGAGAACCGCCCTCGCGACGCACTGCAAGCGCTGTCGCGGACCGATCCCGAGCGCGGGCTGAATCTCGTCGTCGACGGCTATTGGCACGCTCTTGCCTGGGCCCATCACGAGCTTGGTGACTACCGGGCCGAACTCAAGGACGCACGCAGGGGCCTACGCCAGGTCCCGGACGGCGTCCGAGTAGCAGTCGCCGAAGTCCGCGCGCTCGCAGCCCTTGGCAGGCTGGACGAAGTAGAGGAGGAAGCCACCCGGAGGCTTGACTCGTCGCAGTCGGGCCAGCGGGTTGCCCGGATCGCGGTCCGCGAACTGCGTGCGCATGGCTATCCAAAGGAGGCAAACCGACTCGGGGAACGCCTTGTCGCGAAACTGTCTGCCCTTCCTGCCGACACAAGCGCCCAGTTTCGATTTGGCCTCGCCAGACTGTGCTACTTCGCGGAGCGATGGAACGAGTCCTACGCTCTCTTCGCCAGGCTCGCTGCCGGCGACCCCGACAACGTCTCGTACCAACACTATCTCGGAGTCCTCGCCGCGCGGCGCGGTGACCGTCGCGAGGCGGAAAGGATCAGCAAATGGCTAGCGAGTCTGACACGTCCTTTCCTGTTTGGCGAGCACACGTACGCGCGCGCGAGCATCGCCGCCCTGCTCGGTGAGCGGGAGGCGGCAGTAGAGCTTCTCCGCGACGCGTTTCAGCAAGGATTCTACACACCTTCCTGGGTGCATGGCGACATGGATCTTGAGTCGTTGCGCGATTACCCGCCTTTCCAGGAGCTGGTGCGGCCGAAGGGGTAGCGCCGTTGGTCGATGACCTCTCACGGGGTCAAACGCATCACAGTTTGTTCCAGGCAGGGGAGAAGCGTCGGGACCTCTTCTCTCTTATCCCGAGACACGCTTCACTGCGAACCTGTACCCCATTTAACCAGGCTCAGGCGCCCGCATCCCTCCGGCAGATGAGAGAATGCGTAGTCCTGATTCAGCAGCAGGAGAGCTTATCCCGGACCGCGATCGCATGGGATTTCAAGGGCTCCGCTCCCCTCCCCCGCATCGCCCCTCATCGACAGTCATCGCGCGAAGGCCACGAGTTAGATAGGGTTGCGACGCCCCCTCGGCAACGATAGTCGCTGATACCCGACGATGACGAGGGTTTCTGAAGGGTTCCTGACGGTGTGGGCGTTTATTTGGGAAGCGACGCTGGCTGCCTTGTCCACAAGGGGCTTCAAATCCCTCAGCGCACCCACGCATCGGGCTGACACTTGGGATAAGCCCTCGCAATATCTGCTATCGCTGTCGACGCGGTCAGGTCAAAGAGGCGTATCAAGATCGTAGACAGCTGCTGGAAAACCATTGTTGGTGAGGTCATCGAGGAGACCGCGATGATCGACTTGGCCTCGATGCCCTTCTTCACGCCATCCTTGATGGCGACGAAATCAAGCCGGTGTCTCGTCCGCACGGGCACCTCTCGTCGCGTGGTGTGGCCGTCGCTCTGTAGCGCCCGCTGGACGTGGGCCTTGAATTCATCTTCGTTACGGAACACGAGCATGGTGGGAACGAATCTCGCTCAAGCGAGTCCCATTTCGCCAGCGACTACTGTGCTGTCCGCGTTCTTCGGACCAGGGATTATGCAACGACCATAGGGTGTCTGCCGTTCGTCCCGTTGTGATTCGTGCCGGCGAGGTCGGGCACGCCGACGCGGGCGCAGGTGGCAGCCCGCCCCGTCAGGTGCGCGTACAAAGCAGGGATCAAGGAACCCAGCAGCGCCGCCCTCGATTGTGAGGACGGCGCTGCGTCATCGCTCAATGCGCTGTGGCCATCTGCTGGGCGAAGTAACGCCCTCCCTCGTGCGGCACGCCGGCGTCGACAACGTCGCAGTAGACCATCGTCTGGTTGAGCAGCTGGTATGCGATCTCGCCGAACGTGAACGGCCCCGGCATGCCCACCCGCGCTCCGTCGAGCTTACCGTAGACGTAGTTAAGGGTGCAGTTGCAGGCGA
>WNGL01011483.1_pt1 | contig 11833 bp, 6 predicted proteins | sample 5400591 | NCBI WGS metagenome assembly WNGL01 (sample SAMN13153377, study PRJNA577476) | soil metagenome | isolation source: 80 cm soil or saprolite under Garry oak tree replicate 1 | place: USA:California | collected 2016-06-15
GCGCGAGGCACTACGGGCACCCCCGCGAGCCCGACGGCCGCGGCAGGCACTCGTCCAGCGGCACCGGCATCAACAGGTAGATGTTGTCGCCCGTCTGGTTCGGCAGCGCGCTCAGCCGGCCGTAGTGGCGCATGTCGATCCAGTGGTGCCCCCCTTCGAACAGCAAGGAGTAGCGCTTCTGCTTCAATAGGACGCTCAGGACGCTGTCGGGCGTCTGGGCGTCGAGGTTGGCGACCTCCGCCAGGCCGCCCGAGCGGCGGCGGATGAAGTTGATGTACTTCGCGGCCTCGGTGAGGTTGTTGAGTCCCAGGTTGGCTTCGGCGCGCAGCAGGATCAGCTCCTCGTTGCGGATGATGGGCACGGGCGACACGGGGCTCGCATACCGCGTGAAGCCCCAGCTCGAGCTGTGGCTGCCGTAAATCCGCACCGTCACCGGATCGACCTTGGCGAGGAAGCGCTTGTCCAACGCGGTCGAGGCCGCTTGCGTTTCCGCACTGTCCCGCAACGACGGATGGGCGTAGAGCTTGGCCGGCGTAGGATCGTACAACCCGTTGGTCAGGTCCCCCGAGCCGGTGGCGAAGGTGTGATAGGCGCCGACGTCGAGCGCGGCGGTGGTGTCGAGGAAGGTGACGCCGGCCGTACCGAGCAGATTCGCCGCCTCGGTGAAACAGGCGGCGCAGCTGAAGATGGCGCCCATGTACACCTCAACCCGCGCCTTGAGGGCGCGGTTCACCTGGAGAAACGCGGCCGGCGTGGTGAAGCCGGCGAACCCCGAGGGCAGCCTGAAGGGGAAGTTGCCGCCGCCGTTCTGGAGGTGCGTCTGCGCCGAGTCGAGCAGCCGGGCGATGTGGTCGAAGACCTGGTTGCGCGGCACGATGGGCGCGCGCGAGTCGAGCGGCAGGTCCACGGCGACGGGCGCGCCGATCGTGTCCCGCGTGTTGATCACCTCGAGAAAGTCGAGCGCCTGAAGCGTCTGGGCGAACCCCCGGGCGGCCTCCTTTTCGGCCGGGGTGAGGCTGTCGGGCTTGGTGTAGGGGACGTTGAGCGCCTGCAGCAGGATGTTCGCCGCCTTGATGTTCGCGAAGCGGGCGACCCAGAGGTTGCCGCCGAAGCGCGGACCGCCGGCGTCGAGCGGTCCAGGCCCCAGCAGCTCGGTCTCGAAGCGGTTGTCGCCGGGGTCGAAGATGTACGACTCGCGGCCGAACAGGCCGAGCTCGGACACGTACCCGTTGTACTCGGCGATGTTGGTGCGGGCGCCGACTAGGAGTCCCTGCGCCGTATTGGCGATCTGGACGGGCGACGGGTTTTTGAGCACGTCGTCGATGGCGCCGTTGTTCAGGTCGGGGACCTCGGGGCTGCGGCACGACGCGCCGAGCAGGACGCCCCACGCCGCGAGCGCAACAGAAGCGAGCGTCTTCATGGTGCCGGTCCTCGCATGTTGGCGGGTCATGGTCAGAACCCCACGCTGACGGTGAACCAGAAGGTGCGACTGCGGGGGTACGGCGCCACGTCGATGTTCCGCTGCACCGGCTGGTTGCCGAAGTTGCTCACCTCGGGATCCATGCCGTCGTAGGACGTGACCACGATGACGTCGTGCCCGCTGGCGCTCAGCCGGACGTCACGCGCGCCGCTCCACAGGGAGCCGATCAGGCTGGGCGGCACAGTGTAGGTCAGCGTGATGTCTCGCAGCTTCAGGAAGGTGGCGCTCTCGGTGTAGGTGCCGGTGTAGCTGCCGTACAGGTCCAACCGGCACACGCCCAAGAGGGTCACGTTCGCGCCCAGGACCGGCATCGCCGGACAGTCGGCGGTGGCGGGGATCTGAGTCGCGTAGTCCGACGTCACCTTGCCGATGTCGTAGATCACCTTGGTCAGGTTCACCACGTTGGCGCCGTGCTGCCAGTCCCACAGCATGCTCAGGCTCCACGCTCTCCACCTGAGGTCGCTCGAGAACGACATTTTGAAGTCGGGGTTGGCGTCGCCGATCTTGCCGAGGATGCAGCAACTCCCGTCCGAGCGCAGGCCCACATTGCCCAGGATCTGCGTGGCCGACTGTCCCGGTTGGATGAAGAAGCAGCCGTCCGAGCACCCGAACCCGCCGACCCGGAACCCCGCCGTGTCGGGCACTTCGAGCACGGTGCTGCGGTTCAGCCAGAACGACGACCGCAGCACCCATTGCAGGTCGGGACGATTGACCGGCGAGAAGCCGAGCGCCGCCTCGATCCCCCGGTTCCGCAGCTTGCCGGCGTTCTGGTAGCGGGCCACAAAGCCGCTCGAAGGCGCCACGGTCCGCAACAACAGCAGGTCGGACACGGACTTCTGGTACAGCGTCAGGTTCAACGTGGCGCGGCCGCTGCCGAAGACCGCGTCCACACCGCCCTCGATCTCGGTCTGCCGCTCGGGCTTGATGGTCGCGTCACCGGCGGTGTCGAGCACCACGTAGCCGGGCAGCCCGCCGATGGCCTGGCCCCCGAAATCGGTGAAGCGCTGGCCGTAGCTCGGACGGTTGCCGGTCTGACCCCAGGCGAGGCGCAGCTTGGCCTCGTCGAGTCCGCCCATCGGGTTGACGAAGCGATAGGACGCGGCCGCCTTCGGGTACCAGAAGAACTCGTGCTGGTCGCCGTTGTTGCTGGAGCGGTCGGCCCGCACCCCGGCGGTGAGGAGCAGCCGCTCGTCCAGGGCGAGCACCTCCTCTTGACCGTAGAAGCCGAAGTCCCGCACCTGCTCGCGCCGCTCGGCCACGCTGACATCCGTTCCCTCGTTCACGTTCTGCTGTCCCGGAATGAGGTTCTTGGTCACCGTGCGGGCGACGTCGAAGTCGTAGTCCTCCTCCTGGGAGCCGAACGACGTGGTCGCCGTGAACGCCCCGGGCCGGTAGGTGTGCACCAGGTTCGCGTTCCAGTTGGTGTTGAGATTCGCGCCGTTGGTGAGGAGCGACGTGCCCGGCTCGCCGTCCAACGGCTCGAATTGCAGCTGGGGGGGGAACAGCAGCGTATTCCGTTGCCCGAACCAGTCGAGGCCCGCGTTCCCGACCACCCGGAGGTCCTGGCGGTCGGTATTGATCAATTGGAACGTGCCGCGCATGCCGCTCAGATTGCGCCACACGTCCTCGTCGTTGACCATGAGGCCGGCGGTCTGGAGCGGGTTGCTCTGCACGTAGGGGTTGAACCCCCACGTGCCGTCCGACCGCTCGCGCAGGTCCACGAAGCTGGGCGTGAACTCGAGCGCCATGTAATAGCTGACACCGGCGTTGTCGTTGTTGGTGAGCCCGCGGCGGGCGAGGGTGTGGAGCAGGTTGCTGGAGAAGCTGAGGTTCAGGCGGGAGCTGATGCGCTGGTCGAGATTGAGGCGCAGCGACTGCTTGTTGTAGCCCGTGTTCGTCACTACGCCGGGTTCGTCGTGGACGAGCCCGCTCACGTAGTAGCGCGTCGCCTCGGTGCCGCCGCTGACGCTCATCTCCGTCTCGCCGGCCAGGTCCTTGCGGCCCGCCAGGAGCTGCTCCTGGTCGAAGACTTGCCCGGGCACGAACCCGGGCTGGCCAAAGTTCGGATTAGTGTTGTTGTTGCGGAAATACGCCGCGGCCGTGGGGCCGAAGCCGAGCTTCGGGTCCGCCGCCTCGACCGAATCCTTGAAGGTCCGCGACCCCAGCTTCTTCGCGATCTCGGAGAACCCCAGCCGCTGCGCGAGCTGGAAGCGCGCCGGGCCCACGGCGCCGCGATTGGTGGAGATGATCACGACGCCGTTGCTCGCCTTGGACCCGTAGATCGCGGATGCGGATGCGCCCTTCAGGATCTCGACGTTCTCGATGTCGTACGGATTCAAGTCTGCGACGCGATTCACCTGGCTTTGCTGCAACGCCGAGGGATTGGAGCCCTGGTTCGACTGCGTCACCACCTGCTGGTTGTTGGGAATGGCGGCGTCCGACACGATCACCCCGTCCACCACGTACAAGGGGTCCGCCGCGCCGAAGATGGACGTCGTGCCCCGGAAGGAAACCTGAATGCCGCCGCCCGGGGCGCCCGAGTTCGCCTGGATGTTGGCCCCGGGGACGCGACCTTGGAGCGCGGTCTCGAGGCTCGGCACGGGCACCTGATGCATTTCGGCGCCGCTCACGGTGGCGACAGCGTTGGGCGCGTTGCGCCGCGCGATGCCGGTTGCCTGGCCGGTCACGACGACCGCCTCGAGGTTGAACACGTCCTGCTCCAGCGCGACGTCCACCGACGTGTCCGCCGCCGGGACGCGGACGTCACGACGCTTGTAGCCGATGCGCCGGACGACAAGGGTGATATCGCCAGGGTGCGTGGTGAGGGTAAAGCGACCCTGCTCGTCCGTCACCGCGGCGGCGGCGGTGCCCGCCACCGAAACGTTCGCCCCGGCGACGGGCCCCCCTGTCGCCGTCGCGGTGACCCGTCCAGTGACATGACGTTGCTGCGCGTGGGCGTCCGCGACGCCCCCCAATAGCGCGAGCGCGACCAGCCAGGTGTGCGTGCGCACGGAGCCTCCGGTGGGGAAGGATGAAGGCCCACTCGCTGGCGCATCAAGTGTGCCGACTCCAGGTGCTCACCCGAGCCGTACAACGCGCGGCAGTGAGCATCCTCCCATCATTCGCGAAAGGGCGCAGGCACGGGATGTGTGGCGCCACAGCAACTGTGCGGAGCGATTTCGTGCTGCAGCGGCGCCACAGCTGATGCGTCGCAACCCGTCGTGTGGCGATCCTCGGCTGTGATCGGTGCAATTTTCTGCTCGGCGTAGAATATGCGAGCACCGAGGCTGCTACAGGGGGGGGCTGCTTTCCCTTCTTGGAGATTAGGCTATCGCATGGTGACGCACGTCTTTCCGGCCGCCCCGCAGGGTTGGGGGCGGCCGGAAAGCGTTCATCGCACCACGAACGCTTCCATCGCCCCGTACTCCGGCAGGCCGAGGCGGTCGGCGAGCGCCGCTGTCTCGAGGTTGCGGGCCTCGACCCGCTGCCAGAACTCGCGGTCGTCATGGGGGCCCGGGAACGGCGCCGTGTCCTTCTGGGACTGATGCTTGAAGATGGCCAGGACCTTGGCGCGCAGCTCGTCGTGGGAGAGGGGCACGAGGACGTCGGCTTCGGGGATCGACCATTCCTGCCACGCGCCGCGGTACAGCCACACGGTGGGCGCAGGGCCGGGGTACGGATCAAGCGCTCGGTCGATCGCCGCGTTGCACATCCGGTGCGTGCCGTGCGGGTCGGAGAGATCGCCCGCTGCAAAGATGAGATCGGGACGCAGCTCGTCGAGCAGCGCCCTGACGATGGCGACGTCCTCATCGCCGATGGGTCGCTTGCGCACCTCCCCGGTGCGGTAGAACGGCAGGTTCAGGAAACGGGCCGCGCTCCGAGGTAGCCCCACCGCTTCGAGCGCCGACACGGCTTCCGATTCACGGATCATCCGCTTGAGGGCCTGCACTACCGGCAGGTCCGCCTCGCCGGGCGCCTTGCGCTCGAAGCTCGCCTCCACCTCGGCGCGCACGCGAGAGACTGCGCCGCCGTCCACGCCCAGCGCCTCGCTCGCGCGCTCCACGAAGTCGAGGTGGCGCCGCACGTCGTGGTCGAACACGGCTATGTTACCGCTCGTCATGTAGGCCACGACGATGGCGTTCTCGTTCTCCCATAGCTTCCGCAGGGTCCCGCCCATGGAGATGACATCGTCGTCGGGATGGGGCGAGAACACGAGCACCTTGAGCCGCGACGGCAGCTTGCTGCGGCCGCGGATCTTGCCCTGCAGCCGATTGAAAACGGCGCCGTTCAAGGGCCCGGCGGCGCCGTGCTGCGCGAGGAGAGCGCTGAGGTGGTTATCGGCGTAGTCACGCGCCGTGAGTTTGAGAATGGCCTTGCCGGTCCGCTGCGCCAGCCACACGACGGCCCGGTCGCTCAGCGCCTGAGTCCACGTCACGCCGCCGAGGAGCCACGGCGTCTGGATGCGGGTGAGCTCGGCCGCTGCGGCCAGGTCGAGGTAGACCGTCGCGTGGGGGTGATGCTGGAGGTAGGTCGCCGCGACGTCCGGCGATGGATCGCCTTCCACCGCGCGCGCCACGATCGCGGCCTTGTGCTCACCGGTCGCGATCAAGACGATCTCCCGCGCCTCGTGGATCGTGGCCACGCCCATCGTGATCGCTTCGTGCGGCACGTTGTCTTCACCGAAGAAATCCGCCGCCGCATCCCTCCGGGTGATCGGGTCGAGGGTGACGAGACGGGTGCGCGAGTCGGGCGACGAGCCGGGCTCATTGAAGCCGATATGGCCGCTCTGGCCGAGCCCGAGGATCTGGAGGTCGATGCCCCCGGCGTCGGCGATCGTGCGCTCGTAGGCCGCGCAGGCGTCCGTCAGGCGCTCCCGCGGAACGTGCCCGTCGGGGATGTGCACGTTCTCCGGGCGGATATTCACGTGTGCGAACAGATTCTCCCACATATAGCGCCGGTAGCTCTGCGGGCTGTCGGCGGGCATCGGGTAGTACTCGTCGAGGTTGAACGTGACGACCCGCGTGAAGTCGAGCTCGCCCGCCTGATGTCGGCGGATCAGCTCGCGGTAGATGCCGAGCGGCGTGCTGCCGGTGGCGAGGCCGAGGACGGCGTCGGGGCGCCGGCGGACGAGATCGATGATGCGCTGGGCGACGACCTGCGCGATGTCCTCGGGGTCGGGGACGACCAGCGTGGGGATCCGCTCCCGATCGCGCGGGCCTTCGATCGGCGCCGCGATCCGCGGCGCGCGTCCGGCCTGGCGGTCGGAGGTGTCACGCGTCAGCATAGGGAGAAGCATAAACGCGAGGGTTCATGAGCGGGATGGTGCGGCGGGCGCTCCTCTACAGCGCCTGTCTCGGGATCGCGGGCTCGGGCGTGCGCGCCCAACAGCCCGAGCGGCTCTTCTATTACGTTGACGCCGAAGCGAGCTACACCAGCCTGGTGAAACACGTCGATCAGGTCTCGGTGCTCGCGCCCCAGGTGTTCACCGTAGACAGCCTCGGCATCGTGTGGGGGTCGGTGGATCGGCGCGTCCTGGACCTGGCGCGGCGCCACAGCGTCAAGCTCATGCCACTGGTCGTGAACGAGGGGTTAAACCAGCCGGCCCTGCGGCGCCTGCTGGCCGATACGGTGGCGCGGCGCCGCGCCACGCGTACCCTGACCCAATTGTGCCGCGACAACGCGTTCTGGGGAATTCAGTTCGACATCGAGAACGTGCACCTGGAAGACCGGGACCGGCTCACGGCCTGGTACTGGGATGCCGCGAGCGCGCTGCACGCCGCCGGCTGCAAGATCAGCATTGCGGTGGTGCATCGCATTGCGGACGTGCCGGGGTCCACGGCCTACGATCGCTTTCTCTACGAGAGCTGGCGCGAGGGGTACGATCTTGGCGCGCTCGCGCGCGCCGGCGACTTCGTGTCGCTCATGTCCTACGACCAGCAGACGCGGCGCACACCGCCCGGCCCGGTGGCGGGCCTGCCGTGGATGCGCGCGAACGTCGATTATTTCCTGCGCTTCGTTCCCGCCGACAAGCTGTCGCTCGGCATCCCGCTGTGGAGCGAGCACTGGTTCAGCCGTTACGACGCCTCGATCCCGGAGCGTGCCCGGTCCTGGTCCGAGACGGTGAGCTGGGCGTGGGGTGCGGGGCTCGCGGAGCGCAACGGCGCGGCAGTCCAGTGGGACTCGGTGCAAGGGGTGCCGTGGGCCATGTTCGAAAACGGGGGCGTGTTCGAGTGGGTGTTCTTGAACGACGTGCGCAGCTTCCGGGCCGAGCTGACGCTCGCGCGTGAGAAGAAGCTACGCGGCTTCTCGGCCTGGGTGCTGGGACCGGAGGACGAGCGCATCTGGGGCGTGCTCCGAGGGGAGGGGCAGGGGCGCTGACGCCTCAACAGCTAGCCGCTGGGTTCGTGGTGCACACCTGGAGCGGGGTAGGGAGGACCTGCAGGGCGGGCGTCGTGGTGATCCCCGTGCCGAGCCGCCGCGTATCCTCCCACCGCAGCCCCTGTTCGAACAGCTCGTAGCGCCGCTCGTACGCGATTTGGGCGAGGAGCTTCGCCTGGGTGTCGAGCTGGGTTGCCGGGTCCAGAGCTGGAAGGTTCGCGACCGGCTCGTCCACTGGCGCGCTCGCGCGAGTGCGGACGGCGTTCACGTAGAAGGCCGCCGAATCGAGCTGGCCGAGCTGCGTAAACGCTTCCGCCTTGATCAGCTGCATCTCGCCGGGGAGGTAGACCGGATAGGCGTCGTTCTGTCCCGAGTACTTCTTGAACGCCAGCAGCGAGTCGGGCGGATTACCCACCGTCGCGGCCGCGAGCGTGTCGATCCAGTAGCTCACCCGGCCGTCGCCCGGCTCGGCCTGATTCTTGACGGTCTTGAGCGCTCGCACGTAGCCCGCGACGGACGCGAGGTTGTAGACCGGGTTGAGCGCCGGCGCGGTATACGTAAACACCGACAGCACATTCAGTGGCACCGAGTCCGCCGCAGCGATCGCCTGCACGTACTGGCCCGAGACGAGGTAGTACCGTGCACGCATGGCGTCGATGGTCCGAACCACGTTGAATCCCGTACCGAGCACGCGGCCGTTGAAGGTGGCGAGGTCGGCGGCGGTCACGCTCGTGAAGTCGGCGCGGGCGGCCTCGAGGAGCTCCAGGACGGTGTCGAGCACCACCGCGCGCGTCTGCGGCACGCGCGACGATCCGCTCACCTCCGCGGGGACTGCGCTGTACTGCAGGATGATCGTGCCGAGTGCCATCGCCTTGTAGAGCTTGGCGAGGGACACGATGCCCTTCTCGAGTCCCGGCCCGAAGCCGACCAGAGGCGCGTGGGCGATCAGGTTGTTGGCCGACTTGATCGTGGCATAGGCGTCCGCCCAGGGTGCGTAGATAACGCCGTACGATGGGTCGACGTCCTGCCCCGTCAGGAGCGACCGGTACGCGGCCAGCGCCTTGGTTGTCGTGCCCCACTCGTCCGTGACGAGGGAGGGCGGGACGAGGAAGTCGGCCACCGCGCCCGCATACTGCGCCTGCATCCCGACCGCGACTGCGATGACCCCGTCCGGCGTGTTGAGCACGTCCTGCGCCGGCGGAGCGTTGGGGTTCGCGAGCGTGAGGTCGCAGGCGGCGAGCGCGGTCGCGGCGGAGAGCGCGAGACGCTTCATAACGTGAGGCTCACGCTGAGGGTAAACGTGCGCGGGATCGGCGTGTTGGCGAAATCCACGCCTCGCGACACGGTGCTCGCCGCGAACAGGTTGACTTCGGGATCGAGGCCGCGGTACTTGGTCCAGGTGTAGAGGTTGCGCCCCGCGAGGCGCACGTCCATCGCGTGCGCGCCGAACCATCTAGCCGCGCGTCCCTCGAAATGCACAGTCAGGGAGACCTCGCGCAGCTTCACGAACCCGCCGTCTTCGATGTACTCCTCGTAGGTCAGGAGACGGCTAGCGTTGAGGGTGTAGGTACGCGGGATCGTGTCACCGGTGATCTCGCCCGCCACCGCGCTCCCAGCGCCGAAGTATTCCTCGATCCTGCGCGTGAAGTTGGCGACCTTGTTGCCGAAGCGCCCCTCCAAGAGCACGGCCAGCTGGACGCGCCGCCACAGGTCGAAGGTGTTCCCGAAGGAGGCGACGAGCGAGGGGTTCGGATCGCCCAGCACGCGGCGCGCCAGAACCGCGGTATCCCGGCCCGCGATGGTCACGGTGTCGCGGGCGCGAAGCGGCAGCAGCACGGTATCGATCACGGTCTTCTTGGGCGCCTTCATCGTGTCCACCACGGGGGCGTACGCGATGCTGCCGTCGGGATTGCGCGCGTAGTAGCCGCCGAAGAAAACGCCGATCGGCTGGCCGGGAATCACGGCGTTCAAGTAGTCGAACACCAACGTGTCCGTGGCGGTGTTCAGCCTGTCCACTCGATTCCGGTCATGCGCGAGCGACAGCCTGGTGCGCCACGTGAAGTTCGGCCGGTTCACGTTCACGGTGGCGAAGGCCGCCTCCCACCCGTGATCCGAGAGCACGCCGACGTTTTCCAGCTCGAAGGCCTGGCCCGTGGTAGGGTCCAGGGGCACCTGGAGCACTAAATCGCTCGTCCGCCGATGGTAGTAGGTCAGCTCGGCGGACGCCCGCTCGTGGAACAGGCCCAGGTCGAGCCCGCCTTCGATCTCGCGCTGGCGCTCGGGGCGGAGGGAGGCTGGCCGCCGGTCTCGCCGTACGCGAGGCGCAACCGCAGCGTATTGGTGCCGCCCTCTTCGCCGAGCAGCCATGACGCGCTCGCCCGGGGATAGAGCTGCCACCGCTCGTCGGGCCCGAACGCCGAGGCCGCCTCGACGTTGAGGCCGCCGATGACGAACAGCCGGTCCGCCACGCTCATGCGCTCTTCCGCGAAACCGCTCACCGTTCGCAGGTCTGCGAGCGACTGCGACGCCAACGGCGTGGCGCCGTTGAGATCGGTCTGGCCGACCGGGAGGTTGCGCACTTCCACCGACAGCACGTCCGAGTGCGTCGAGGTGTAGCGATAGCCCAGCGTCGACGTGAGCCCGAGGGCGGACGAAATCCGCGCGACATCGGTCGCGGTGACGTCCATGTTCACGTCGCGCTGCTGCTTGATCGGGTTCTGAATGCTGCCCGTGAAGGTCGCGCTGGTCGAGAACGGCGGTTGCAGGTACTTGTCTTCCTGGCGGTAGTCGTCGAGGCCGACGAGGTAGCGCAGTGTCACGCCGGAGACCGGCTGGAATGACAGGTCGGCGCTGCCGCGGAAGCGCGTGACGTCCTCGGGCGCCTGGAACGTGTGCAGCACGGTGAACGGGTTGGGACCGATCACGGGGTTGTAGGGGTAGCGGCCGAGGTTGGGATCGTAGAACGGTTTCACGCTCGTGGGCGTGAAGATGAGGTTCGTGATCGCGCCCTGCGTCTGCTCGCCCTCGGGGAGGTAGTCGCTGTGGGTCTGGATCAAGTCCCCGCTCAGGCGCAGGGTGAGATTGTCCCGCAGCGCCTGAGACAGGTTGCCGCTCAAGCTCGAGTGATGGCGCCCTTCGGCCTGGATGATGGCCTGCTGCGCGTCATAGTCACCGGCCAGGTAGTAGGTGGTGCTGCCGCTCCCGCCCGATACCGACAGTCGCGTCACCGTGGAGGCGGCGGTGCGCCATATGGAGTCCTGAATGTCGTAGCGCTGTACCGGCGCCCCGAGCGAGTCGGCGCCGCCGTACACCACGTCGGCCCACCCGGCCTGCGGTACCATGTTGAAGGAGTAGCGCTTCGGGCTCTCGTTCAGGCCGGCCTCGGTGCTGATCGACACGCGGGGTGGTCCCTGGCGGCCACGCTGGGTGAAGATCTGGATGACGCCACTCGAGGCGCGAGAGCCGTACAGCGCCGCGGCCGCCGCACCCTTCAGCACCTCGATCCGGTCGATATCGCCCGGCGCGATGTCGGAGAGCCGGTTGGACAGCGCCGCGTTGCCACGGCCGGCGTTGGCGCCCAGGCTCACGAGCGCCTGAGAGCTGTTGTCCACGATCACGCCGTCTACGACCCACAGCGGCTCCGCGCTGCCAAGAATCGTGCTCGTGCCGCGCAGCCGCACGCTGATCCCGCCGCCCGGCACGCCGCTCGACTGGGAGATCACGGCGCCGGTGAGCTTTCCCTGGAGCGCTTGGTCCACTGTCGTCGCCCCTGCCGCGGCGTTCACCGCGTCGCCCGGCACACTCTCGATCGTGTTCCCGAGGACGCGGCGCTCGGCGGGCGCCCCAGTGCCGGAGACGACGACGGCGTCGAGGGTCACGGCGGCGGCGCGCAAGGCCACGTCCACTTGGACGGTATCGCCCGCGGTCACGACGGCGTCGGCCCGCGCCACCGCGAAGCCCACGCGGTGCACGACC
>WNGL01017400.1_pt1 | contig 11833 bp, 9 predicted proteins | sample 5400591 | NCBI WGS metagenome assembly WNGL01 (sample SAMN13153377, study PRJNA577476) | soil metagenome | isolation source: 80 cm soil or saprolite under Garry oak tree replicate 1 | place: USA:California | collected 2016-06-15
GGCGCCAAAAAATCGGCGCCGCCGCCTCGCAAGGGCGGGTATTCCGTTCAGATCGGGGCCTTCAAACACAAACGCGAGGCAGAAGCAAAGGCTGCGATCCTCAAGGCGAAGCGTTATGATTACTTCATTCAGCCGCCCGCCGCCGACAATGAGCTCTACCTTTTGAAAGTTGGCAGATTTGAATCCCGGGCGCAGGCGTATGCGATGCAGCAAAAGCTGAAGAAAGACGGCTTCGCTTCGTTTATCAAAACCAATTGACCCTCCTTTAAACCACCTCAATGACAAATGACCAATGAAAAATGACCAATGAAAAATGTGACAAATGCCAGTTCGCACTCCAGATTTTTTTCTGACTTCTTATTTGTCATTGTTCATTTGTCATTTGTCATTGGTCATTTGACCGAAAATCCTTACCAACTCGCGAAGGATTTTTCGGCTTAGTACAGATCTGTGTTCATCAGTGGTTTCAAGAAGATTCGTGAAATTCGTGTCAAGTCTTCCAAGATTGGCGGGGGAATCTCTCTCCCTCATGCTATCTGGCTGCCGGCACTCACCGGGGTGCTTTCTCTGGCGGCGTTTCCCAAGCTGAACCAGGGCTATCTGGCCTGGGCTTGCTTCGTCCCGTTACTGGTTTTCATTCTCCGTTGCGCCGGCGCGCGTCGAGCGTTCTGGGCCGGGTTTGTCGCCGGCTTCATACAGTTCTTCGGGCTGATCGCCTGGATACCTCAAGTCCTGACCCGTTATGGCAACGTTGCGGAGCCTCTGTGCTGGTTTCTCTATCTGCTCATGGTCGGTGTCCTGGCTTGCTTTCCCGGATCTGCGTGCGCTGTCACACGCTACTGCATGCGCGGGCTCGGATCGTGGGCTCTATTTCTGTTTCCTGCGGCCTGGGTGAGTCAGGAGTACGTGCGGAGCTATGCTCCTTTTGGCGGTTTTCCCTGGCTCCTGACAGGATACTCCCAGACTGATTATCTTCACCTCGTACAGATATCCGACGTAACGGGCGTCTACGGCGTGTCCTTTCTCATCCTGACGTTCAATAGCGCGATCGTTTGGGCGCTCTTAAGCGATACGCCCAAATCCAGGCGGATGGCGCCTCTCGCACTGGCGCTCCTTCTCCTGGGCGGGTCGGCCCTGTACGGGGAACGCATGTTACGGCGATGGGGGAGTTTGAAGCCTGAGCTGACTGCCGCGCTGCTCCAGGGTAACCTTTCCTTCGAAGAGAGCGAAAGAGAGCTCGCCTGGAAATTTCGAGACGGCTATGCGCGCATGGCAGAGCGGCTTGAAGGGACCAAGGTTGACCTGCTTGTCCTTCCGGAATCGCCCACCCCTCTGATGTTTCAGTTCGACACCGTCTACGCCGGGACTCTCCGGCAACTCGCCGCGCGATACTCGCTCGGAATGATATTCAACAACGTCACCGTATCGTACGCTGGCGGACGGGAACGCTACTTCAACAGCGCCTATTTCCTCAGCCGGGATGGAGTGGAAGTGGGGCGGTACGACAAGGTCCATCTGGTGCCCTTCGGCGAATACGTTCCGTGGAAAAGCCTTTTCTTTTTTGTCGAATCGATAACCAAGGACGTCGGCGATTTTCAGCCGGGAAGCAACCTCACCACGGTGCGTTTGGGGGATCACACCGCCAATGCCCTGATCTGCTTTGAGGCTATCTTCCCGTATCTGGCCCGGCAATTTGTCCGTCGCGGCAGCAATCTGATTGTCAACCTGACCAACGACGGCTGGTATGGAGACAGCGCCGCGCCGTACCAGCATCTGGCAATGGCGCGCTGGCGCGCGGTCGAAAACAGGCGCTACATGCTGCGCGCCGCCAACTCCGGGATTTCGGCGATTATCGAGCCCACAGGCGCGCTTCAAGTGGCTACGGGCCTGCTGCGTGAGGATGTCTGCGTCGGACGTTTTGGTTTTGTCCAGGACCAGACCTGGTACACGCAGCACGGCGACGTTCTGGCAAATGTATGTGTTATCATTACACTCGTTCTTGGCGCCTGGAGTGCCTGGAGCCTCAGGAGGGCAGCCCTTGTGGAGTGCGCGAGCTTGCTCGCGCTTTGACCGCGCGAAGCAAGCAGTGCCAGAGAAAGCGGCAGCGAGCTGCCGCACTCCAAAAGATGCCACAGCAGTTGCGAACAAAAGAACTGGGATTCCGGAGGACGTGATGTTGGAAGAATTGCGGGAACGAGCGAATGCGATTGGCGAGAAGGTAAGACAGATTCGAGGTTATCTTTGATGCGGAGCGTAAACGGAACGAGATTGCCGAGATCGAAAAGAGAATAGCCTTGCCGGAGTTCTGGCTCCGCCAGGACGAAGCCCAGGCAACGCTTCAAGCACGGAGCCGTTTGGAAGAAGATGTGGAGCTGGACGCCAGGCTCGAGCGAGAGCTTGCGGATCTCGATGCGCTCCTCGAACTTGCCTTGGAAGGCGAGGACGTAGTCAGCGACCTTGGCAGGGAGGTGGAAGGGCTCGAAAAGAAAGCGCTGGAAACTGAAATCCGCGTCTTGCTCTCCGGAGAACACGACCGCTCCAACGCAATTGTGACGATACATCCCGGGGCGGGCGGAACCGAATCCCAGGATTGGGCGGAGATGCTTACGCGGATGTATCTTCGATGGAGCGAGCGCTCGGGTCACGCTACCGAGATACTCGATTACCAGGAGGGGGACGAAGCCGGCATAAAGTCCGCAACCTTCCTGGTAAAGGGAGATTATGCTTACGGGAAGCTTAATGCCGAGAGCGGTGTGCACCGGTTGGTGCGCATTTCCCCATTTGATGCAGCCGCCCGCCGCCATACGAGCTTCGCCTCGGTTTATGTCTATCCGGAAATCGACGACGAGATCGAGGTCCAGATCGAGGAAAAGGACCTTCGTATTGACACCTACCGATCCTCCGGCGCAGGGGGGCAGCATGTCAATGTCACGGACTCTGCGGTCAGGATTACGCACATCCCCACAGGAATCGTCGTGAGCTGTCAGAACGAGCGCTCTCAGATTCGCAATCGCGAGATGGCCAGGAAGATCCTGCGCGCCCGCATCTACGAGCTCGAACTGGAAAAGAAACAAAAGGAACTTCAGGCGGTCGAAGACTCCAAGCTGGACATCGCCTGGGGAAGTCAGATCCGTTCTTACGTGCTACATCCTTATCGCATGGTCAAGGATCACCGGACCAAACACGAAACCTCGAACACCGACCGCGTCCTCGATGGCGACCTCGACGAATTCATATACCGTTACCTGATTCACAGGGGCGGTCAGAGAAAGATTTGGCAAATGACCAATGAAAAATGACAAATCGCAGTTCGTTGTCCGGACTTGTGACTTCTATTTGTCATTGTTCATTTGTCATTTGTCATTGGTCATTTGACCGGAAGATCCTTGTCAGGTTGCGAAGGATTTTAGGACCTAGCGGCACGGAATCCATATTCGTCTGTGGCTTCAACCCGAGAGGTAGGCAACCGTGGAGCAAATGGGAGCCGATCTGAAACTTCAGGCGGCGGAAGTGCACCATACTGCAATCGACGCAGCAGAGATGGTCGCATGGCGCCGGTTTCGGGCTCGGTATCGGGTCTACATGGGCCTGCTGTTGTTTGTGGCAATCGCGGGCTTGCCTTTGATCGCCGTTCCTGTATTGCGCCACAGGCTCTCGGCTCGGGTTCAGAGCTTGCGCGAAGCGCTGGGACCCCTTCCGATCAAACCCACTCCGGCATGGGCCAAGGTTGGCGAGAACCGGCACCCCTTTCCGGCGGAGCTGGCGCGGCCGGTGCCTGAGCGGCCTCAGTACTCCGGTGTTATAGATATGTCCCACCTGGTCTACAAGGCCCGCGGCGGGGCGGCAGCGGTTGAGAGACCTGCGCAAAACGAAAGGGAATCTCCGGCGAAGGAAGAGCCGCTGAGTTCAGAGGCGCCTCCGGAGTTCCGTCAGGGGAAAGTGGAAACGGAGGCGTACGATCTCTTGCTGAAGTCGAATGCCACGGTGGCGGGGATGGTAAACGGAAGCAATCCCGGGCTCCGTTTCAAGACTTGGACGGCCGCCAAAGCCGAAGAAGACGCCTACCTTGTCGATCTGACCTTTACGCAACTTTCTGACAGCGCGGAACTGCACTACACCTGGAGAGTCAAACTCAGCACAAAGGAAATGACGCCTCTGAGTCACCACGCTCGCTCCCTCTCCAAGTCCTGACTGACCGGGCAATTCCCAGGTTGGTCATAGGCGGGACTTCAGGCGTCCCAGGCTGACAGGCCGGACAGAGTCCGGCAGAGCCGGAGACGCCGGCTGGTGGGGAATCGCTTGCATCTGCCGCCGTGCTTTCTGTCTGGAATAGACCAGACCGGCGGACGTGAATATGAAGTAGAAGACAAAAACCTGGGTCCTCTGCCTGTGGGCCGTTCCCACGTTCCCCTGGAAGATCGCGTAGAAGAGCGTGAGCTGGACGGTAAACATGAAAATAATCAAGGCGCGCCGGAACAGCATGCGGGCGGTATACAGCATTCCCATGACGCAGAATGGGAAGAGGGCATACCAGACGAGCATCTCCGGCGCGGCCAGCATCTTGCGTAATCCGCCACCCTCCCAGGGAAAGGGAGCGAAGAGCAGGTACATGACTCCGCGGGGAAGAAACGATAGCGCACCGCTTAGAGTGCTGACATTTGCGGAGGCGTCGAATCCGCTGTCGGCGCGCCGCGCCATGTCCACGCGGGAAATCTGGACTTGTTCCAGCAGATTCGCGTTTACCTGCTGCTTTGCGATATCGTCGAACCCCATGGCGAAGAGGAGAATTCCAATCAGGCACAGCCCCGCCAGGCGCGCCGCGAGAGCTGCGACAGTGACTCCGCCGTAGCGCGACATCAAGTAGGAGGCCACCACGGCGAGCAGCGCAAAGTAGAAGACATATCCTCTGATTGGAAAGATCAATACCATTGCCGTCAGCGCGGGGACAGCATGGCGGATCTTGTTTTCCATCTGCAGCTTCAGCGAGAAGAAGACGGTGACGCAGAAGAGAAATATGACTATGGAATCCTTCAGCAGCATCGAGGACCAGATGATCATCGAAGGAAAGAAGGCGGTCATGAGCGCAGCGTAGCGAGCCACCGGGATCGAATCAAAGAGCAGCCGCGCCGTTTTGTAAACCAACACCGGGATCAGGGAGACGACCACGATCTGAACCACGGTGAGAAGAAAGGGGGACCGGCCAAGTACCGTGTAGCCGGCAGCGACCCAGTAGAACATGCCGTTATGTCCTACGGTCTGGACACGAGAGATAACCCAATGGGTATACTGGGCCTCTCCCGCCCAGATCTTTGCCAACTCCCACCCGAAGTAGTCGTATGTGACTGCGTCGCCCGCAAAAAACTCCAGATATCCGGTGAAGAATATCGCGGCCCCTACCAGGACGCGCACGAGTACGGCGCCCAGGTACAGGTACTTCAGGAAAAGTCTTTCGGACTCCTCCCCGGCACGAAGGGCTGCATCTTCCGCCATCCTGTCAACCTGCGACACGGGGACTTGCGGAGCGGCGCTGTTAAGTCCCCTCGGGGAGGTTTGCGGCATAGCTTGCGATGCTCTCATGGCAGCGCCTCCGACGGCACCAGACGTCTATCTTCGGCCTGGAAAAGCCGACGGTAGAGACGCTGATAGCGCGGGCCGCCCACGTTCTTCAGGTCAAAGCGCCTGCGGGCAGCGCCGCGGCAACGATCCGAAACACTGTCGTCGCGAAGCATCTCCAGCAAGGCTTCCTGTGCTTCCTGATATGCTTGAAGCGAGAACTCCCGAATCAAGACGCCAATGCGATCGGCCTCGATGATCTCGTCAAGATCGCCGACACCCGTGTTGCAGATCACCGGCAGTCCCGCGGCAAGATATTCGGCAATCTTGGTCGGGGAGGAGGACAGCTTGGAAAAGCAGGGCTTGATGAAGGAAACCGCAACATCCGCAGCCTTCAGATACCTGGGGACCTCGCGAGGAGGCACCTGGCGGATGAAATAATCGCTTTTGGTCAGACTCAGTTTTTGCAGCGGGGCTGCGATCATTTCCGGAGGGCTCTGCGTCAGCACCATCGTAAAGCTGGAAGCATCCTGCGCGTGCGCCGTGGCCAGAAACCGGGCCATCTCCTCCGTGAGATACCAGCCGCCCAAAGCTCCGACGTAGACGTAGACGCGGCGGCCCGAGAGGCCGAGGTGCTTGCGAACCTCTTCCCTCGAAACCGCGGCGGCATCCCCAAATCGCTCCAGGTCCACGCAGCACGGGATTACTTCTATGGGCCGGCCGTGCGGGTCGGTGTCGGAAGAATCAGGGAAGAGGATCTGGCGCGCCCGCTCGGTAAGCACCACGAATCCATCGGCGCCGGCCAACAACCGTCTTTCCACAGCTTTGGTCCAGCGATACAGCGCTCCTCCTGAAGGCCACAGGCCGGCATCGACGTATTCTTCGGGCATGAAACCGCGTATGTCGAAAATCAAGCGGCCGCCACTGACGCGCTTGGCCAGGAGACCCATGGCGGCGGGGACATGGCCGCGCGCATGCAAGACGTCCAGGCCCTGGCTGCGGGCAATTCGCGAAGCAAGCAAAGCTCCCCTGGCGATATCGTAGAGGGTGGCGGGGAGTGTCGGGCGCTTGTGATAGGGAAGCGAAAACCAGCGAATGCGTTCTGACGACAGGCGGCTGCTCCAGTCTTCGATCTCTCCGCGGGACCAGCACGAGCGTATCCGTGGCTCGAAAGTCAGGAGGCTGGTGTCAACGCCGCCGAGACCAATGTGCCGGAGATACGGGAGCACCTGGGTCTGGACCAGCGGTTCGCGCAGCCCGAAGTAGCACAGGTAAAGCGATTTCATCCTTTGCCCCCCGCCATGAGATCGCGTTCGCCGGCCGGCGGAGAACTTCCTGCGGAACGTGGCCGGCGCAGCGCTTCCACCCATCCCCAAAACGTCGCGAAATCGACGCACGCCATGACGACGCCGACCCCCGCAAACTGAAATGGGTTTAAAGCCCAGAGAAGGCCATGACTTTCGCGCCGATCCCAAATGTTCTTCGCCACTCGCGCCAGAGCGCCCAAGGCCGGAACGGCCAGCCAGAAGAGACTGTGCACAAGCCCCAGCGCAATGAACGGAACGCAGGCGAGATAGAGTCTTGCAAGCCCGTAGTGCCAGTGGCGCTGACGCCCTGCCCGCACGTTGTGACGTGAATACGAGACGAACTTCCGTATCGTCCTGCCCAAAGAGGGCTGCAGATGCCACCAGATCACCGCTCCCGGCGCCCAGCCGGTTGGGAAACCATGGTTGTTGATCGCCTCCATGAAGATAAGATCTTCGGCCGCTCGCAGATCAGGAAATCCGCCTGCCGCCCGCCAGACGGATCGCCGCAACAGTGCCGACGCAATGCTGGGTCCGCGCATGCTCCCTCCGGGCCGCTGTTGCGCGGGAGAGACATAAGCCAGAGCGGCGCACCGCTCGAAGAAGGAGACGATGACAGGCTCATAATGGCCAAAAACAACCTGAACGGAAGGATCCCGCCGTACTTCATCCACGAGGCGCTCGAGCCACGTTCGTTCCGGGCGCGTGCCGGCGTCCGTGAGGGCTATCCATTCGTTCCTGGCAGCGGTGATGCCCACGTTGCGCCCGCGACCTGGGGTGGCATCGCCGGCTTCGATGACGCGAATCCGTTCGTCCTCCCGGGCCGCTCGCCGCAGTTGCCGCACCGTATCGTCCTTGCTCCCCCCATCAACGAACACAATTTCATCGGGGGGAAATGTCTGGCCGTGAATGCTCTCGAGGAGCGTTCCGATGCTCGACGCTTCATCCCGGACCGGCACCACCAAAGAAACAGCAAAAGGCCGCCCCGGTTCTTCTAATGGATTTGCTGACTCGTTGACGTCCATACCGAGTTTCCTGCTTTGACCGTCCCGGGCCCACGTGCCGCGCGCAGTTGGTGTCTGGCCATCTGAAATGTGATGCCCGCGGTCGCCACTATACTGACGGCAATCATTCCGAGCGTGAAATAGCGCGGGACGTGCAAAACCGTATAGAGCGGCAGGCGAAAGGGACCAGTATCAAAAGAGATCGATCCCAGTCGCCTGAAAGGAGCACGGGTGACGCAACGAGCGTCATCGCAAAAGCGAGCCCATCGGTGTCCGGCATAGTTCGCTTCCGAAGACGGCCCACAAGGCTGACAGCAGCCAGGAGCAGCACAGGCCAGAGCACGGACCAAAGCCATAAGTAAGCTATTTTTGCGCCGTACCGGCTGCCCAGAAGTTGCAGTTCGTAAAACGCCGTGCCCTTGAACAACTCCCACCAGCCCTTGGAGCCTGAACTGACTGCCGCAGGGGACAGGTGCATTGCGATTCCCAAAGTCAGCAGCGGGACCAAGGCGCCTGCAAAAGCGCTCAGACGGCGGCCCCGGCTATAGGCATGCACACCCCAGGCAAATCCCAGAATGACCCCATACTCCTTGGTCAAAGCCGCCAGGCACGCCACGGCAAGACCGAGAGCCAGCTGCCCCCGGTCCAGTGCCAAGACCATCAGGGATGCCAGCAACAGGAGGAGCGAACACACGAGAATTGGCGTGTGACCAAAATTCACCGCGAGCGCCGAACCGAGACCCAGAAGCAGGGCGGCCTGCCCCCGCCAAGAGACCCGGCGCCGGCGGAGAACCGCCAGCAGCGCCAGAAGCGAGGCCAGGATTTCGAGGGGAGTCAGCAGTCGAAAGGCCTGTTCAGGGGATAAGCCGGTGAGCGCTGCCATCGAGGAGGCCACAAGAGGTTTCAAAATGCGCGTACTGAAGGGAGGGCTTGCGGTGAGGCCACGGGCCATCGCCACGTACTCCACGCCGTCCGGCGAGACATACTCCCGTCCTCCCTCCGCCCAGTACTGAAAGGCGTAGAGGGAAGAGCAGAAAAGAACGGAAAGACAGAGCAGGACCTTCCCTGCGTGGCAGGTGCGTCCGTTCGTCTCTGGGGCGCAGGGAGAGGTGATCAGATTTCCTTTCTATTCGTGTTCAGCTGACACTCTGTCGCGTGTAAGCGGTAATAGAGACTCCTGGCCCGGCCATAGACGCGGCTTCCGCCTGACAGACAGTAAACAAATTTGTGCAGAGCGCTCGGGCTGAACAGAAGGGAGGGACGGGCGCGCAGCGCCCGGACGGCCATGAGGGCCCCGGAACGCCGGTCTCCGCCGGTCAAGTAGTAGCCGCCGCTGGTGAAATACATGTTCGCCATCGCAGGCTTCTCGAGGCTCCGTATCCATTCCGGCACGTCCGCCCTCACGAAAAACTTCTGATACATGCGTTCCAGTTCCGGGGCCACCCTAGCCGATCGCGCCACGGTGTTCGACTCCGGGTGCAAGCGGTACGTCGACAGCAACTCCGGAAAGTAAGCAAGCCGGTGGCGAATTCCTGCTCGGAGCCAGTAGTCCCAATCCATGAAATAGAAATAGTAGGGATCCAGAGGACCGACATCTTCGATCACCGCTCGTCGGATGAATGCCGAGGGCTGCGGAATAGGGTTTTCGCACGTGAGGACGAACGTCCTGTAGTCAAACTCCCCGCGCGGCGTCGAGCGCCCTTTCGGCGTGCCGTCCGCCTCGGTGAAGAGCGTGTCTCCGAATACGATCCCGACATCCGGATGCCGCTCGAGATAGCTCACGGCCTTGGTGACGGCATCCGGCAGGAATGTGTCGTCCGAGTTCAGCCAGATGAAGATATCTCCGCGCGACTGTTCCAAACCTTTGTTGATGGTTGGCGTCTGACCTCGATTGGGCTGCGACTCGACCTGGACGCGATTCTTGTATTCTTCCAGAATCTCCGGTGTGCGATCCGTAGATCCGTCGTTGATGACGCGGTATTCGATGTGGGCGTAATCCTGGGCGAGGACGCTTTCGATGGTAGCGCGCAGGAAGCTGGCCTGGTTGTAAGCCGGTGTCACTACCGACACCAGCGGTAAGTTAGCGCCCATGTAGATCCTCTACGAATTTCAAGAAGCAGGATAGCCGTAAACAAAAAATCTCACCGCGGAGACACAGAGCCCGCAGAGAGAGATCTGGCAAATGACCAATGACAAATGACCAATGAAAAATGACAAATCGCAGTTCGTTGTCCGGACTATGACTTCTATTTGTCATTGTTCATTTGTCATTGGTCATTTGACCGAAAAATCCTAGCCTGGTTGGGAAGGATTTTCGACCTAGTAGTAGCGAGCATCTCATACCAGACGTATCTTCGTGGCATTTGGCCGTCTCGGCCATGACCGGTTTAGATCCCACTTCCCACGGGCGGGACGCCCGTGCCACGAGCCTGGTGCAAATTTGACCGAACTGTGAACTTCGTGCGCACCAAGTAACTAGTAGTACAGATCGGTGTTCATCGGTGGTTTCATGTGCATTCGTCGTGAAATTCGTGGCAAGTCTTTCCGTTGTCAATTCTTTCACCAGCTTCCTGTCGAGACTTCCACGTGGCCGGCCGCTGTCAAGCTCCCCCGTGCCGGCTCGATCCTTGGGGATGCAGGGAAAGCTCACTGCGCGCTCGACAGAGCGCGCTGCGATGCAATCACCTCCGTACAGATATCGGTGACACTGCGCGTGACGGACCAGCCGGGGTAATGGGACTTCAGTTTTCGCAGGTCGCTTATGTAGCAGATGTGGTCCCCGACGCGATTCTTCTCGACGTATCTCCAGCGCACGGGCTCGCCGGTGAGGTCCTGGATCAGACGGATGCATTCCAGCACCGAAGCGCTGTTCTCCCTGCCCCCGCCAAGGTTGTAGACTTCGCCCGGCCTCGGGTTTTTCAGGAATTCTTCAAACGCCCGGATGACGTCGTGGCTGTGGATCTGATCGCGGACCTGTTTCCCTTTATACCCATATATCGTGTACATCTCGCCGTGGAGGCCAACCTTGACCAGGTACGAAAGGAAGCCATGGAGCTCCACGCCGGAGTGGGCCGGGCCGGTCAGACATCCCCCGCGAAAGACCCCCACTCTCATTCCGAAATAGCGGCCGTATTCCTGAGCCAGGATGTCTGCGGCCGCTTTGGATGCTCCGAAGAGAGAGTGCAGGCACCGGTCAATCCTGCAGGTTTCGTCTATACCGTTGTAGTCTTTGGGATCGGCATAGTCATACCGCGTTTCCAGTTCCGTCAGCGGCAGCTCGTTGGGAGCGTCGCCGTATACCTTGTTGGTGCTCATGTGGATGAACACAGCATCCGGACAGAACTGCCGCGTGGCTTCGAGCAGATTGAGCGTGCCGACCGCATTGACTTCGAAGTCGACGACGGGCATCTCGCTCGCCTTGTCGTGGGAGGGCTGTGCGGCGCAGTGGATAATGCAGTCGAACCATTCCTTGCGAAACAAAGAGAACAATCCTTCCCGGTCTCGGATGTCCAGATCCACGTGCGTAAAATTGCGCGTGCTTCGCCTCAGGCGGGCAAGATTCCAGCGCGTGTCTCCGGCCGGTCCGAAAAAGACCCGGCGCATATTGTTGTCAATCCCGGTAACAGCGTGTCCTTGCTCGTCGAAATAAGACACTGCCTCGGAACCGATGAGGCCGCTGCATCCAGTAACCAGAAATCTCATGTGCGACTCACTCCAAAATCCTTCGCCAGCTGGCAAGGGTTTTCTTCAACATTTTTCTTGACGGCAGAGACGCGGAGTACGCTGAGACTGTCTTCACAAATGACAAATGACCAATGACAAATTCGATTTCCTCGCGTGCAATTTGTCATTGGTCATTTCTCATTTTACAAAATCCTTCTCCGGCTCTCTGCGTCTCTGCGGTGAAATTGCTTTTGGTCACGGCTATGCCGCGCCAAGTTCGCCGCGCCCTTCTCACATCTGGACCCTGCC
>WNGL01020671.1_pt1 | contig 11833 bp, 11 predicted proteins | sample 5400591 | NCBI WGS metagenome assembly WNGL01 (sample SAMN13153377, study PRJNA577476) | soil metagenome | isolation source: 80 cm soil or saprolite under Garry oak tree replicate 1 | place: USA:California | collected 2016-06-15
TTTTCGAAGAACGCGCGAATTCCCTCGTTGCAATCTTCCGACAAGAAACAACGCATCTGCTCCTGCACTTCATTGTCGAGCGCTTGGGCCAATTCTTTTTCTCCGCCGGCAAAAAGCGCCCTCTTTACCGCGCGGATGGCCAGCGCCGGACCGTGAGCGATCTTTTGCGCAAGCGCCTTCACTTCCGCCTCGAGCCGCGCGCCGGGAACGACCTGGTTGACCAGGCCTATCGCCAGCGCGCTTTTCGTATCGATGATGTCGCCGGTGTAGAACAGTTCCGCGGCTTTCGCGCGCCCCACCAGCTGCGGCAAAAAATACGTTCCGCCATAATCGGGAAATAGTCCAACCTTCGAAAAAGTTTGCCCGAAGGTGGCTTCTTCCGCCGCGATCCGAATGTCAGCGGCCAGCGCAATGTTCAGGCCGGCGCCCGCCGCAGCGCCGTTCACGGCGGCGATCACCGGCTGAGGCATCGTGCGCATCTTGAGGACCATCTGCATCCCAGCGCGGAGCAGCGGCTCCACTTCCTTGATCGTGCCGCTCTGACGGCTGTTCCCCAGCGCGCCGAGGTCTCCTCCCGCGCAGAAGGCACGTCCCGCGCCGGTAATGACGACTACGCTGACGCTCTGGTCCTGCGCGATGCGGCTGAGCGCGTCATTGAGGGCCATTGCCAGTTCGTTGTTCAGCGCATTCAGACGCTCCGGGCGATTCAGCACCAGGGTAGCGATGCCATCGTGCTTTCCTTCCAGAACGACCGGTGCTTGCGCGGGTTGTGGGGTATTGCTCACGGCGAACTCCGTTCAGTGGTTCCGCGTCTCGTGTTCTTTTGCAATGCGGGCCACGAGTTGCGCCAACTTTCTAAAATGCCTTAGCTTCTCGCTCCTGCCTGCGGTATTCGCGCCGCTGGTGGAAGGCAACACGTACACCCGCGCGCCGTAGAGCGGCTCTTTCTGAATGCCGTACTTGCACTTTCGCTGCGAAAACTGTTCGTAAGTAAGTTTTCCGTTAAAGGCTACCACGTGAGGAGCAAACTCCTCGAGCTTCTGCGAGAGGACGATACGGCCTTCGGCGTAGTCTTCGCGCTTCAGTTCCTCGATCCCTTTCGTCGGGCGCTTCACCAGGTCGGTAAGTCCCACGCCAAATTCGATCACCCGCTTGTCATCGTGATAGTCGAAGGGCTCGGGCACGACTCCGCTCTCATAAATCATGGGCCAGAATTCATTTCCGCGCCCGGCATAGTAATGTCCAACGCGGACGGAGGACTCGCTCGGATTACAGCCGACGATCACAAGCTTCATGCCTTTGCGGAGGTGGTCGGGGAGTGTTCGCATTGCGCCAGCTTTCTTTGGCTTTTGATTTTACTACTTACGCTTGAACTGGCTAGCGCGCTTTTCGCAATAGGCGGCCAGAGCGTCATGGGCCTCCCTGCCGGGCACGGAAAGCACCAGCGGTCGCTGCAAAGCACTCTAAGTAATTCACAATAAATAACTTGTGCACTGTTTCGCATCGGCGCATGATGCCGTGCTATTTTCGCCATGCTATTTCTTTGCGCGCCAACCCGTAACTTTGCGCGATTTCCTGAATCTCATTGATAGCAACATCATCAAAGAGGAGGATGGAGAAGTGTTCAATGCTCTGTGCTACCTTTATAACTTCGAAAGCGATGACGTGGCCGCCGGTCGGCGCGTTTAAACCATTGAGCACACCGAATCCCCACCGCCTGCCGTCCACCGTCGCGCGCGACGACGAACATCTGCTTGTGGCCGCCGCCAAACGGGGCGATGCGCAAGCATTCGAAGAACTGGTGAACCGCTACGAAGCGAAAATCTTTCGCCTGACCATGAACATCACTCGCAACCGCGAGGACGCCGAAGATGCGATGCAAGACGCCTTTCTCAAATCTTATTCCCACTTGAAGGATTTTCAGGAAGACTCGCGCTTCTACACCTGGTTGGTGCGCATTGCCGCGAACGAAGCGCTGATGCGCCTGCGCAAACGCCGGCCAAATCAATTCTCCCTCGACGAGCCCGTGGAAGGCGAGGAGGATCTGATGCCCCGCGAAGTTGAGGACTGGGGGCCCAGCCCGGAGCAGCGGTTTGCGCAGACGGAAATGCACGAAATCCTTTCCGAGGTCATCGACAAGCTTGAGCCGGACTTTCGTGTTGTGTTCGTGCTGCGCGACGTCGAAGAACTTTCTACCGAAGAAACTTCCAAAATTCTAGGGATTTCGATTCCTGCGGTAAAATCGCGGCTGTTGCGATTATATCGACGGCGATCTCGATCTAGCGGTGAAGCAGGAACTCGAGCGCCACCTCGAGGACTGCGGGGAGTGCAAGATGGTGGTTGATCAGACCAGGCTAACCGTGAATGTTTTCTGCGATTCGAAGGCGGTTGAATTGCCGGGCGAAGTAAAGTCGCGTTTGCATGAAGCCTTGCGCCGCAAGCTGGGGGAAAAAAGATAAGTAGACTGATCCTCTAGTCTTTCACGCCATCGCTCCACAGTGGCAATTCCCTGCCAAGCTTTTTTTCTCGCGCCATCGCATAGACCTTCATGGCCACGGCGAGATCCCAGGACGCGATGCCATTCGATTTGAAAAGCGTAACTTCTGAATCGCTGGTTCTGCCGCTGGCTTTTCCCGCCACAATTTCGGAGAGTTTCTTGACGCCGGTCCAGCAGATTTCATCGCCATGAAAAGCAATGATCAAATCGCCGGCTTCCTGCCTCGACTGTTCCACGGAATCCACGACAATGATGTCGGCACTCGCCACTGCTTCGTCGTCCAGCTCGCGCTTGTGTGCGTGATTGGCTCCGATGGCGTTGATGTGCGCTCCCGGCGCGAGGTCCGCGCCGCTGACAACCGGCTGCGAGGCGGTGGTGGCGGTTGACACAATGTCCGCGCCGCGCACCGCCTCCGCCGCCGACGTACATGCTTGGACAGGAATGCGCAACCGTGCAGACATCTCCGCGCAGAACTTTTCACGCTTCCCCGCGTCGCGTCCGTAGGCGCGCGCGGATTCCAGCTTTCGAACCGCCGCAACCGCTTCGAGCTGTGTTCTCGCCTGGCCGCCGGTTCCAATGATCGCCGCCACACGTGAATCCTTGCGCGCCAGGTATTTTGTGGCTACTCCCGAAGCTGCTCCCGTCCGCTGTTGCCCCATGTAGTCCGCTTCGATCAGCGCGAGCAAGTCTCCCGTGGCCATTTCGTAGAGAGGAACGAGAAAGCGAAGCTTGCCGCGCACATAGGTGTATTGCTTCATGGCCACAAAGCCCATCGAGAAATCCGCCGCGGCCATGTAGTGGAAAAATCCTCCGCCGGGCAATTCGAATCGCCTACGCGGGTGCACGACGACTTCCCCGGTGGCTTGCTTGCGGGAAATTTCTTCCACGGCTTCCACCGCCATGGGCATGGTTAACACCGCCCGCACTTCCGCTTCGCTGATGTGCAGCGTCATCGTCCTGCTCTCTGTCTTGGCGCTCGGACCTTAAAACTGCATTCTCACTTCAATGCCCGTTTAGCGTGTTTTGTTGGAGCCCGTTTCCCTACAGCCTCTCCCGGTTGCCGCACGCGCCGGACAACGGTCTGCATCAGCCGGTAGACACGTTCCTTTTTCTCTTCGTCAATCACATTGAAACGAAATTCTGGCTCGCCCTTAGGGCCTTTGCCGATGCGTACGGGCATCTCCGCGCACAGATCATTTTCGATGAACGCGGTCTCGTAACGGCTTTTCTTTTCGTGCCAGGTATAAACGCGAAGGGAAGTAAAGTCACAGACTTGGCCTTCCGGCCCGCGCGCCGCGGCGACAAGATACTGTGGCTTGTCGCCCGATGGGTCGCTCACGCGATTCAGTTCAAACCAAGCCACCGGGCGCAGATTTGCCGATGCCGCACCTTCGCGAACGGGATCCGGCAGATCCAACTCGACGAACCGAGCGACGACCCAGCCGGCGATGGGCACGGTTTGATCTCCGGGTTGCGTGGTGTTTGTGGATTCGGCGCCTCGATCCGAAGGTTCCCCAGGGGGGCGCGTGGCGACGCCACGGACCAGAAACCAGTCCTCTTTTTTTGTTTCCTGCGGATCATTCGAAACGTCTTTTTCATCCGCGACTTGCACCCAATCGGCCACGGCGCGCCCCATAATCTCGACGGGAACGTTTCGCCCGAACTGATAGAGCCGCGCCTCCGTCCGTCCGGGCAACACTTTCAAATTGGTTGAGACTTTGGTTCGGCCGCGCGCCTGCACCGGCATTCCGCGTGTCTGATCCACCAGCTTGATGCTGCGCTGCCACAAAGCCGGCTCCATCAACTGCTTGCTCTCCACCCAGCCGACGGTGCCGGCGTTCGTCCGCACCTTTATGTAGTCATTGCGCCTGCCAACGACGTCCACGCGCTCGCCGTAATGCAGCATTTCTATTTGCTCGCGGACCTGCGCGATGCCGCTCAAAAGAGGAGCGACTTTTTCGCTGACAAAGGCTTCGTCGAACGTTTCGTGCTTGGGGCGCAACATCCACGCGACCAGAGTCACCAGGGCGAGCAACGGCACGGCAATCAGGAGTTTCCTTTTCATGCATGGCCTTCGAGCGTGGCGCCCTCGTCGTTGAGAAAGCAGATTCCTCGGGCAACCCCACCCTCGGAATGACAAGTTGATTAGTATTTCAGCAGCCTGTTTAAGATTGTACCTGAAACGCCGCAGACACCACAACGCCGCAGACACCACCGTTGCACGTGGGCGGTTTGTTATCTGCTAAAATCTCCCAGCGTTCGAATCAAATCTTGCAGCGAATCGCGGAGGAACCTTTCATGAAGTCCCTCAATTCCCTTCAGCCGGCGGGGTTGCTCGTTCTCCGCCTGTCTCTCGCGTTGATTTTCTTTTCCCATGGCTATCCAAAGCTGGCACACCCCGCGGCGGCGATGCAGGGCTTCTTTGTGGAGCACGGTTTGCCTGGATATTTCGTTTACGTTTCCGGCGTGATGGAAGTGTTTGGCGCCATTCTCCTGGTCTTGGGAGTGTTTACGAGAGTGGCGGCGCTGCTGCTGGCCATCGAAATGGGCGTGGCGATTTGGAAGGTCCACAGCGGCGGGGGCTACCTGGCAGTCCACAACTACGAATTCCCTCTCGCCGTACTGGCAGGGAGCTTCGCGCTGGCCACTGTCGGCGCAGGATTGTTGTCTCTCGACTATCATTTGTTCGAGCGCGGAGGCAGTTCACGGGCTCCCAGGTATTCGAAGTTCTCCAAGTAATTCCCTTCCGGGCCATGCGTCCGCAGAGTCTTCGATGGCTCTAGGCCTTCAGGGCGTGGCGATCAGAGGCAGCTCGATAAAGCTGGCGTGGCCCGGTGCGCGGTAGATGCGCTGCGTGGCCTTGCGGTAATCACCTGGCTTGGCCCAAAAAATATTGGGAACAAAAGTCTGCGGATTGCGGTCGTAGAGCGGAAACCAGCTGGACTGGATCTGCACCATGATTCGATGGCCGGGCAGGAACACGTGATTGGCTGCGGGAAGCGCGAAGCGATAAAGCAAAGGCTGCCCAGAAGCAATGGGCTTCGCCGCCTCAAAGCTCTCGCGATAGCGGCCGCGGAAGATATCCGCTGAAACCATCAACTGAAAGCCGCCCATGTTGGGCTGGCCGGCCACTTCTTCGGGATACACGTCGATCAATTTGACCACCCAGTCGGAGTCCGTTCCGCTGGTGGAAGCCACCAGATTGGCCATGGGCTGTCCGCTGATCTTCACAGGCGCGCTCACGACGTCAGACACAAACACCAGGACATCCGGACGCCCAGACGCTTCGCGTTGGTCGTCCACCAGCCACTGAGACCACGTCAAGCCGTTGGAGTAGCCCATGGGTTGGCTAGGGCGCGCGCGGTAGGGCACGGGTTTAGCGGGGTCGGACACGTACTCTTCAAATGCCGTCTCGCTCGCCGCCGGCGCAGCGTAGCTTAGCTTCAGGCCCGCGCTGAGATAGAGCGGCGTGGTTCGCACCGTGCAGCCGTCCGCGCAGCTTGTCGGCCAGCTCGACAGCCGCCGCCACTTGTTCGTCCCGGTCTCGTAAGCCGACACGGGCGGTACATCCGCCTTCGGCGCGCCGTCCTTAAGATATTGGTCGAGGAACGGCCGCAGAATCTCTCGCTGGAAATAGAGCGAGGTATTGCTGTTGAACTTTATCGCCCCGAGTGTGCTGCCATCGTCAATCTCCTGGCCGTGATGCCAAGGCCCCATCACCAGGAACACTTTGTCGTTTGCAGTGTCCTTCGGCTTGATGGCCTTATAGACAGCCAGAGCTCCGTAGATGTCCTCCTGATCCCACAAGCTGTGCACCAGCATCACCGGGACTTTCAGGGGCTGCGCCGCCAGCACCCGGTCCATGGCCTGTTCGCGCCAAAAAGCGTCGTAGCTTGGATGCTCGAGAATTTTGCGCCAGAAGCCGACTTGCTCTAGTCCATGACGCCGCCCGAGCTCTCCCGCCGAGCCGGCCTGCATGAACTCGTCGTAATCGTCAAAGTGGCTGGTCCACCACTTCGCTTTATTGTCGCGCGTGGCCTCCTGCTCGTAGATGTAGCCCATGTTCTGTTCTCGAAACGCGCCGTAGTGGAACCAATCGTCGCCCATCCATCCGTCGACCATGGGGTTCATCGGCACAGACACTTTGAGCGCCGGATGCGGATTGACGAGCGCCATCAGTGGCAGGAAGCCGTCGTAGGAAATGCCGAGAATGCCGACTTTTCCGTTGCTTTCTGGAATGTTTTTCACCAGCCAATCGATGGTGTCGTAGGTGTCCGTGGCGTGGTCAACTTGCGCGGGGTTCCACGGTCCGCGCAGCGGCCGGTTCATCACATACTCGCCCTCCGAGCCGTACTTGCCGCGCACATCCTGAACGACGCGGATGTAACCGCCTTCGACGATAACTTCGGTAGCGTTGTCATAGCCGCTCAGAATCGGACCGAGATGCGAACTGTGAGCGTGGCTCGTAAGGTCTGTGGCGTCGTAGGGCGTCCGAGTGAGCAGAATCGGCGCACCCTTTGCGCCTTTTGGTACAAGTATGACGGTGTGAAGCTTCACGCCGTCTCGCATGGGGATCATTACGTCGCGCCTGCTGTAATCGAAGCTGTCGGTGAACGGTTCCAGCTTGGCGGGCGTTTCGTTGGTCGAGGTGGAAGGAGTGGTCTGCGTCTGAGCAGTTTGGGCCGCCGACGGTCCGGCGGACCAGAGCGCGAAAGACACTGTCGCGACCAAAATTAATGTGCGAACGCCCGCGATTGGCCTCATGGAAGTCTCCCGGAATTGCAAAGGACTGTCGCAGTCTAGTGCCCGTTTCGGGCGCGCGCACCTCGCGGAACCAACGTCAGTCTCCGCGAGCACACAAGTTCGCACCCAGTTCTAAGACCAAATTCTAAGAATGGAGCGGTGCGATTATAGCCCTGATGTGGTTCCGCACGCCATATTCTGCAGGAGTTAGTAAGTGGCCGTCGCAGAGGTCGGTATTACGCCGGCGGGTGCAACGGGCAAGACGATCCAGAGAATGATGTAAGCGAGAAAGCCGGTCCCGGCGAAGAATACGGCAAGAAACCAAATCACGCGGACGATTGTGGGATCAAGGTCAAAATAATCGGCCAGCCCGGCGCATACGCCCGCAATCTTTTTGTCTGTGCTCGAGCGCATCAGCTTCCTCTTGCCACCCGTCTGAGGTGAGAGGCCGGGCGGAGGAGTCTCCGGCTGCTTGGCGCCGCAGTTGTAGCAAAACCGCGAACCGACGGCGATGTCTTTTTGGCAGCTTACGCAAGTCATGGGGTCACCTCCACAGAGCGATTTCTTACGGGGTCCCTACTTCTAATTACGCAAATGGGGCCGAAAAAGTTTCCTCGCGAAACATTCTAAAGCCAATCGGCTCAATACTCCAGAAGGTGCTTCACGGCCGCCGTAATGTGGCTGGTCTGGGGCAGGATCACGTCCTCCAGCTTGGGCTGGTAAGCGCAGAAGGAGTCAATAGCTGCAACGCGCCGGACCGGGGCGTCTAGTTCCTCAAAGAGTTCGTCCGCAATGCGCGCCGCGATCTCCGCTCCATACCCCCAGCTCAGCATGTCTTCGTAAGCCACGATGACGCGATGCGTCTTTCTAACGGTCGCCGCAATCGCTTGCCAGTCGTAGGGCGAGAGCGAGCGCAAGTCAACAATCTCCACCGAAATACCTTCACGGTCGAGTTGCGCGGCTGCCACTTCCGTTCGATGCACCAGCGCGCCATAGGTGATGATGCTGAGGTCGCTGCCCTCTTTCACTACGCGGGCCTTGCCGAACGGAATCGTAAAATCGGGCCCGGGATTTTCCGAGCGATTGTAGGGCTGGCGGTAAAGATGCTTGTGTTCGAGGAACATCACCGGATCGTCGCAGCGGATGGCCGTGCGCAAAAGACCCGCGACGTCCAGCGCGGTGGAAGGCATCACAACGCGCAGGCCAGGGCAGTGCGTGAAAATCGATTCGCCGCTTTGGCTGTGATATATCCCGCCGCCCGTGAGGTATCCGCCGATCGGCACACGAAGGACTACGGGCGCTTTGAAGGCTCCGTTCGAACGCCAGCGCATCACGCACAACTCATCGCGAATCTGCATCATCGCCGGCCAGATATAATCGAAGAACTGGATTTCCGCGACAGGCTTCAACCCGCGCGTGGCCATCCCCAACGCGCGCCCCACGATGCTGGCTTCCGCGAGCGGCGTATTGAACACCCGATCGTGGCCGTACTTGCGCTGCAATCCGGCGGTGGCTTTGAAGACGCCGCCCTTCCCCTTCACGTGCTTGAGGCACTCTTCGCGGCTGGCGTCGGCTACATCCTCGCCGAAAACGGTGATGCGCTCGTCTCGCGCCATTTCGTCGGCCAACGTCAGCGCCACCATTTCCACCATGGTCTTCGGCGCACCGTGCAATTTGGGTTCGGCTGCGAACGCCGGCGAGGCCGGATCGATGTCCGGCGAATACACGTTCATGCGAATCGAATCGATGGACGGCTCTTCCGCGGCAAGCGCCTGGTCCGCGGCTTCCCGCACTTCATTGTCGATTTCGGCTTCGAGATTTTCGATCTGCTTCTGATCAAGGATTCCTTCCCGCACCAAAAATAACGCGAACTTTGAAATCGGATCGCGGCGCGCTTCTTCCTCGCGTTCCTCCGCGGACTTATAAAGTTTTTCGTCGTCGGAAAGCGAATGCGAATACGGACGCGTGACGTGCGCATGGATCAGCGCGGGACCGCGACGCTCGCGGCAATACTGCACCGCTTCCTGGCAGACGGAGTAGCTTTCGACCGGGTCCGTGCCATCGCATTCGGCAACGTGTAGCCCGGGAAATCCGCGCACAAGTTTCGAAATACTGCCGCCGGCCGTCTGCACTTCAACTGGCACGGAAATGGCGTAACCGTTGTCTTCCACGAGGTACAGCAGAGGAAGCTTTTTCCCGCAAGCCACGTTCAAGGATTCCCAGAATTCGCCCTCGCTGGTCGCTCCGTCTCCGCCCGAAACGTAGACGATTTCGTCGCGATCGTGATGGACGTGTTCGCCGAGCGGCGCGCTCTTTGCTTGTGCCAGCGCCTTGGGGCGTCCTTCGTAATAAAGCGTCGCTTCCGCCGCGCCCACCGCTTGTACGAATTGCGTACCCGTGCATGAAGACTTGCTCACGATGTTCAACTTGGGCTGTCCCCAGTGCGAGGGCATCTGGCGGCCGCCGGAGCTGGGGTCGTCCTTCGCGCCCACGGCCGCGAGAAGAGTTTCCAGCGGCGTTACGCCGAGCATGAGACAGAGCGCACGGTCGCGGTAATACGGATAAATCCAGTCAATCCCGGGCCGCAGGAAGAGACCCATGGCGGCGCAGACCGCTTCGTGGCCCGCGCTGGAAATCTGGAAATAGATTTTGTTTTGGCGCTTGAGTTGGATCTCGCGATCGTCGAGCCTGCGCGAGAGAAACATCGTGCGGTAAATGCGAACCAGGGTATCGGGATCGAGGCCGTGAAGCTTAGGGACGTCAAGTTTTGTCACTCTGACGCGCGTTTGTAACGCCATTCGTTCTGCCCTCGAGTTGAAGTTTGGAATTGCGCCTCCGCGGGATTCCATTATACCGAATTTCCAGGGGAGTCAGTCCAAATTGGTGCTGGCGGCCAAATGTAATGCCCGGAATTTTGAGGCCAATTTGGCCTTGAATTCACAAATCAAGAAAAGCAGGCCTCGCTCAAATTACGCGAGAGTCTCGAATTGCTGGTCGATCGATTCGAATTCCGGGTCGTTCTGATGGACAACTTTTGGTGAAGCGCTCTTGAATGGCTCTTCGGACGGAATGCGGTCCAGCCAGCGCTGCTCGGAAAGCTTTTCGTGCGAAGAAAAATAGAGCCTCACCAGCAAGCCCACTTTGCCGTTGGCGCTTGACGCTGATTTCTCCGGCGCGGGTTTGCTCGTTTTCGCGGCGGATTTTGCTTTGGAACTCGCCGCCTTCTTGCCCGCCGATTTCGCGGCCGGGGCGGGCCTCTCTACCACCTCGGGTTTCGAAACCGCTTCCCCCGCCTCGCTCTCCGGACGGTCAAGTTTGTAGAGTAGGCGCTTATCCAGACGAAATGCCTGTTTCCAACCGTCGAGCTTGTGCCGCGCTTGCTGCGCCTTCTCCTCGTCGGTGCCAAAATCGAATCGTATGTAACTGTGAGACATGATTCGAGTCTGCGACGCACGGCATCCCAAGTCAAGTTTCGAAAGCTGCGCCCTGTACTCACGCCCACATTGATCATGTGGGTCTACAGACGCCCTCTGACAGAGTTTTTTCTGGCACAACACCAGGCGTTGTGCGACTGGACAGTCAGGCGTAGAGTACGGGCATATTGATAAATGAAAAGAGGAATTCGAATTGATGCTGCCGGTCAAAGCTAATTCCACGGTGAAATGCTTCTTTCTCTGTTTGGTGGCGCTTCTTTCGATGGCTCCTCTCGCAGCGGCTGGGCAGAACAATTCAGGAAATTCGACTGCAAAACCCGGAGCGTGGTCTGGCACCGTGGTATCCAGTAGTTGCAACGCGGACGAGGCGTTTAATGAATCTGCCGAGTGCATGAAAAACGTGCCGGGTGCGAAGCTGGCGCTCTACGACGACACGAACCGGGTGATGTACGGGCTTGACCCGCAGGAATCCGTAACCGCTCACCTAGGAGACAGTGTGACGGTCCGGGGGACGCTCGATGGCGAAACCATTCGTCTATCTTCCATCGAGTTGATGTCCATTGGACTGGCGGTTGGTCAAAAGGCTCCCGCTTTTTCTGTTCGCGACCAGTCTGGGCGCGTACAAACCCTCGATACGTTGAAAGGAACCAACGGAACCGTTCTGCTGTTTTTCCGTTCGGCGGACTGGTGACCGTTCTGCAAAGGGCAGCTGGTCCAGCTGCAAAGCGCCATTCCGCGATTCGAGAAGCAAGGCGTCAAGCTGGCAGCGATCAGCTATGACTCGGAAGAAATCCTGAAATATTTTGCGGACCGCCACAAAATCGAATATCCGATGCTGGCGGACCCGGGCTCGAAGGCCATTCAGGCTTATGGCGTCCTCAATGCGGAAGCTACCGGAATGCAAAAGGGTTTTGCGCGGCCAGGATATTTTTTCATCGATAGGAACGGCATCATTCGAGAAAAGTTTTTCGAAGCCAAATACCGGGAACGGCTTACGGGAAACAGCATTATTGCGAAGCTTTTCCCGGAATTGGACCAGGAAGTAACCGAAACGGTCGAAGCCCCGCATCTGCAACTGGCACTAGAACAGTCCGATCTCACCGGCGTTCCAGGCACGCGCATCACGCTCGTTGCGGAAGTGCGGCTGCCCGCCGATGTG
>WNGL01008714.1_pt1 | contig 11830 bp, 6 predicted proteins | sample 5400591 | NCBI WGS metagenome assembly WNGL01 (sample SAMN13153377, study PRJNA577476) | soil metagenome | isolation source: 80 cm soil or saprolite under Garry oak tree replicate 1 | place: USA:California | collected 2016-06-15
GCCGGCCCGCCTGCCTTGGCTTTTTCTCCCAGCGCGCGCATCTGTTCGTGAGCTTGCCATTGAATGAAGAGATGATACTGCTTGACGCTCTGGTCATAGTCGCCGGCTTTCAGGGCACCATCGCGACTGGCTGCCGGCCAATGCTCCCAGGGCCTGCGCTCGCGCTCGACCTTGGCGCGAAAGGCAGCGTAATCCTGGGCGATCGGATGGGCGGCGATGAAGTTCTCAAAACTCTTTCTGCGCTTTGAGGGTCGCCTCATCAGATAGCGGAGCAATTCTTCAAGGATGGTGCGCTTGAGCGCCATGGCTCGTCGGTAGTCAACTAATGGCGCCGTACACAGGCTCGCCAATTCGGTGCGAAAGCCGGACGATTGGATCATGGCTCCCGCTAGCGGGCAGCGTTGCAGTTCCGGGATACGGGTTACGTCGAGATACAATTCGTTCCAAAAAAGACGGCTCACCGGCGCGTAGGGACTCGGGTTGAACGGCTCATCGAGAAAGGCGGAGAGCAGCGGCAAGGTGCCCAGGATATCGCCGCCCATTTCGCCGGTGAAGTCCACCAATCCTTCGAGATCAGAAAAATCGCCGGCGCCCCAGCTCCGTTCAGACGTGAGAGCGTATAAAGGACAGAAGAGGCCCCATTGTCTGTTGTTCGGGTTCGCTGCCGTGTAAGTCTGCGGCAGAGCTGAAAGCAGATAGGCCTCCAAGTCGAGCTCGCCCACTCGTATATGTAGCTTGTGATAACCGAGGGGCAGCTGCTCGGGAATGATGATTTGCCGAGTCACGTACCGCATCCCTTCGACGGTTCGCTCCACGGGCTTAGCCTCAGCATCGTCGTCGCACCTACCTTCAAGACACTCGCCATCTTCCAGCGCGACTCGATAACGCGGCGCCGCCTCGGCCAGTGGGCTCGGCAGGCGCAGCTTCAACCGCAACGGTCCGCCGTCCCAGGCAATCACCACCGGATCGATGGCGCGTCGCCACAAGAACTGCCGCCGCTGACGCAGGGCGTCGGGAAGATCCTGCCTTCGCTCCAGCGGCGCGCCGAGCATGCGCAGCACGCGCAAGATCGCCTCGGCGGGCGGTTTCACCAGGCGGCCGAAGGCGTCGTAATGAATGGTTTGGACCTTGAAAAGGCGCGCCAGGTCGTGCAGCAGATGGTTTTGCGTCTTCATTGTCAGTGTGAATCAGCCGGGTGCAAAATTTCTAGAATGCCCGCTAGCGGAACGTCGATCCAAGCGGGACGGTTGTTCAATTCGTAGCGCAACTCGTAAACGGCCTTTTCCAGCAGGTAAATGTTTAACAAGAGAGCGATTTCTTCACTCGATTTAGGCATGAAGACCGCTTCAGCCGTGGCTTCAAGAAAGCCCTTCAAATAGGTCACCGATACCCAGAGCGACCAATAATGTGCCCAGGGCTTTAGTTGAACGGCATCTTCGGGCCGTAGGCTATTGCTCTTCAGTTTCGTGAGCGCCGCGTAGTTAAACGAGCGCAGCATGCCTGCGACATCCCGCAGCGGCGAGCGCTTAATGCGGCGCTCGCTGATCGGGCGAGCGGGCTCGCCTTCGAAATCGGTGATGACGAAATCTTTTCCCGTGAATAGTACTTGGCCGAGATGATAATCGCCGTGGCAGCGGATGCGCATCCCGGTGATTTTCTTTTCTAAAATCGGCCGGAGACCATCAAAAATGGCTCCTTCCATTTTCAGCAGCCTGGCCGCGTCGGGCCGGACCTCATCAGGTAATTTGGGGAGCCGTTGCTCCAGCAGAGCGAGAGCCTGGTCCGCCAGAGTGCGCATGCTCTGGTAGTGGGAGCGGCGATAGAGCGCGGTGTAAGGTTCCGGCGCAAAGGCCGGATCCTTGGCATCCGAGGCGAGCGCCCTGTGGAACTCACCGGTTCGTTGGCCCAAAAGGCGGGCCGACGACAGATAGGCGCCCATTACCTCCTGAGCGAGGGACGGCACCCCCTCCTGTTGTGCGAGCTGGATCAGCGATTCTCGCCGCGGCGCTGCCTCCTGCGGGTCGGGATGGCGGCCCAGGATCTCTTCGAAATAGCGGCCGAGACTGTCGAGAGTGTAGCGCCAAGCATCGCCCTCATTAGAAACCAGCTCCTGTAGAATGCCCACCGTGGTTGGCTCGCCGCGTCTTTTGCGGATTTCGAAGAAACCCGCGAGAGCGGGTACATGCGCGAACGAAGTCTTTTCCGTGATAAAGCGGCCGATTTCCACATCGGGATTGAGTCCTTCGGTGATCCGGCGGTAGATTTTCAATATCAACCGGTCGCCATAGATGATCGACGTATTGCTCTGTTCGCCCTTGAGCAGGGACGGCTCCAGCGAAGCGTCCGGACCGCCGCGCAGTTTGCGAAACACCTTGGATTGCTGCGCGTGCAATTCGGCACCCTCGCCTTTGAACCGCCGCCCGCGCGCAATGGCATCCAAAAGCAACTTGGAGAATCGCCCATCGTAGAGGGCATCGTAGAGAACGCCTTCCGTTTCTTGATTCGTTTCTTTGACCTTGAGTAGCGCAATCACCGCACGGGGATTCGCCTGGCGCAACTCGAAGGCACGATCGCCCACGGCAAAGGCCAATGGCAGCAGATAGGTTTCCGAGGCGGCGCCGAAATATTGAACCTCCCAAGTGGTCAAGTAGGCGGTGATCGAGTCGGCAATGAACGGAATGACGTCGACGTTTTTCACCGAACGGATCGGCTGTGCCTTGCCGCCAAACCAGCGGCAGGCGAGGAGATACGCCGGCAGGCTTCGCTCGAGCGCCGTCCGCGCCCGACCTTGAAGGATGTTCTCCCAGGCGCCGGCGCTGTCGAGCTTGGGTGGCTCGATGGTTTCCGGGGTTACGCGGACTTCCGAGCTGCGCGGTTGCTCCAGCTTGAACCAGTAGAAGGCGTGCGGTCCCAGGGTAAGAAAATAGGGAAGCTCGCCGATCGAAGGAAAGCGCGTATGGCCGAACAGCTCCACGGGAACCATTCCTTTGTAGGCTGAGAGATCGAGCTCGACGTAGTTCACGAACCGGGAAAGGTTGGCGACTACCAGGACGATCTCGTCTTGAAAGCGGCGGGTGAAGACCAGCACCTTGTGATTATCCGGGTAGAAAAATTCGATCGTGCCCCGTCCGAACGCCTGGTAATTTTTTCGAAGCAGAACGAGCCGTTTCATCCACCAGAGAAACGAGCTCGGGTTCTGCTGGTGCGCTTCGACGTTGACCGTTTCATAGTGGTATTCCGGGTCGATGATCACCGGGAGATAAAGCCGCTGCGGGTTGGCGCGGGAAAAACCGGCGTTGCGGTCCGCGCTCCACTGCATCGGCGTGCGCACGCCGTTGCGGTCGCCGAGATAAATATTGTCGCCCATGCCGATCTCATCGCCGTAGTAGATCACCGGGGTTCCCGGCAGAGAAAAGAGGAGGCTGTTGAGCAGTTCCATTTTTCGGCGATTATCGTCCAGCAGAGGGGCCAGGCGCCGGCGTATGCCCAAATTAAGCCGGGCGCGTGGGTCGTTGGCATATACTTTGTACATGTAGTCGCGATCTTCATCGGTCACCATTTCCAACGTCAGCTCGTCGTGGTTGCGCAGGAACAGGGCCCACTGGCAGTTTTCCGGAATGGCCGGCGTCTGATCGAGAATATCGATGATGGGGAAGCGATCCTCCATGTGGACGGCCATAAAAAGACGCGGCATGACCGGGAAATGAAAGGCCATGTGGCATTCGTCGCCGGAACCAAAATAAGGGACGGCGTCTTCCGGCCACTGGTTCGCTTCGGCCAAGAGCATCCGGTTGCGATATTTCTTATCGACGTGCTGCCGGAGCGCTTTCAAGAAAGCGTGAGTCTCCGCAAGATTTTCGCAATTGGTTCCTTCGCGCTCATAAAGATAGGGCACCGCATCCAAGCGCAAGCCGTCCACTCCCATCCCCAGCCAGAAATCGACCGCGTCGAAGAGCGCCTTGTGAACTTCCGGGTTATCGAAGTTCAAGTCAGGTTGGTGGGAGTAAAAGCGATGCCAGTAGTAGGCTTTTGCCACCGGGTCCAATGACCAATTCGAGAGCTCGAAATCTTTGAAGATGATTCGCGCTTCTTGGTATTTATCTTGGGTGTCGCTCCAGACGTAAAAGTTCCGCGCGCCGCTGCCGGGCGGGGCCTCACGCGCCCGCTGAAACCACGGGTGTTGGTCGGAGGTATGGTTAATGACCAGCTCGGTGATGACCCGAATGCCGTACCGGTGGGCCTCGCGCAAGAAAAGCCTAAAGTCCTGCAAGGTCCCGTAGTCGGGATGAATGTTGGTGTAATCGGCGATGTCGTAGCCGTCGTCTTTTAACGGTGACGGATAAAAGGGCAGCAGCCAGAGCACTGTGACGCCTAGGTCCTGAAGGAACTCGAGTTTTTCCGTCAGCCCCGGAAAATCGCCGATGCCGTCACCGTTGCCGTCGCAGTAGGCCCGCACGTGGATTTCGTAGATTACCGCGTCTTTGTACCATTGCGGGTTATCGTCCAACGGGACTGACTCGCTGATCTTTGCTCTTTGACGCGTGTTCATGCGATGCGGCTACAAGAAATAATCGAAATCTTGCTCGTGGCGGAGGCGGTGGCGCACGCGAAAGATTTGGGCGGGCACGGTATCGGGATTCAACTGAACGTAATTTCTCGCCCCGTGCCATAGATAGCGCGCGTTTGTCAGAAGATCATGCATCTGAAACGGCTGTTGGGGAAGGAGCCCCAGTTCTTCCATGGCTAGTTCCACCCATCCGGACTGGGTATGATGAGGATCCAAATTGACCACCACGACGATGACGTTTTTTAAGTCTTCGGTCTGCTTACTGAAGCAGATGATCTCCGGGTTATCCACGGGGTGAAAGCGCAGGCTTCGGTCGCTCTGCAAAGCGCGATTTTCTCCGCGGATGCGGTTCACGCGCGCGATGAACTCCTTCAGGCTATCCTTTCTTTCCAAGTCCCAGTGCTTGAGTTCGTACTTCTCGGAATTGAGATATTCCTCACTGCCGGGGTCGCGCGGAACATTTTCGCAGAGTTCGAAGGCCGGACCGTAGATGCCGTAGTTTGCGCCCAAGGTCGCTGCCAAGACGAGGCGCGTCATGAAGGCCGGCCGGCCGCCGAATTGGAGATATTCGGTCAAAATGTCCGGGGTATTGGGCCATAAGCTGGCGCGAAAAAAATCGGCGATCTCCGTCTGGGTCAATTCCGTAAAGTATTGCGTCAGCTCCCATTTGGTGTTGCGCCAGGCAAAATAAGTATAGGACTGACTAAATCCCAACTTGGCCAATCGGTACATCACCTTGGGGCGGGTGAAGGCTTCCGCCAAAAAGAGCGCCTCCGGGTAGTCTTTCTTCACCTCGGCAATCACCCATTCCCAAAATGGAAACGCTTTGGTGTGCGGATTGTCGACACGAAAAATGCGCACCCCTTGCTCGCACCAGAAGACGATGATGCTCTTCAATTCGTCCCAGAGCTCTTTCCAGTGATCGGTTTCGAAGTCGAGCGGGTAGATGTCTTGATATTTCTTTGGCGGGTTTTCGGCGTATTGGATCGAGCCGTCGGGACGTTTGCGAAACCACTCCGGATGTTCCCGCGCGTAGGGATGATCGGGCGCGCATTGAAACGCGATATCCAGGGCTATTTCGATGCCGGATTCTTTGGCCTTGGTCACGAGCCGCTTGAAGTCTTCGAGCGTTCCGAGCTGCGGGTGGATCGCTTTGTGACCGCCTTCTTTGGCGCCGATGGCCCAAGGACTGCCCAAGTCGTCCGGGCCGGCCCCCAGCTCGTTGTTCTTTCCCTTGCGAAACGAACGGCCAATGGGATGAATCGGTGGCAGATAGAGCACGTCAAATCCCATGCCGGCGACATAGGGAAGCCGCTGCTCGCAATCTCGCAGCGTTCCATGAACGCCGGGCTCACTCGCGCATGAACGGGGAAACATTTCATACCAAGTGCTGAAGCGCGCTTTCTCGCGATCGACGTTGACGCGGAGTTCCTTCTCGTAGGTAACTGCCCAACGGCGATCGGAGTACTTGGCCATGAGCGCCGCGAGTTCCGGCAAGAGCGCCGTCTCGCCTGCATCCGGCTGCTTCGAGCGGAGGATGGAGATAAAATTCCCCAACCGCTTCTTATCCGTCGGCGGTGCTCTGTTGGCCGTTTCTTCGACCAGCCCGGCCCCGATTAAGAGATCGATGGCGACATCCTGACCGGCTTGCAGCTTTTTCGCCAAGCCTTGGCGCCAGGATTCGAAGCGATCGACCCACGCTTGCAGGGTGTAGAGGTAGGCCCCTATCTCGGTGACTTCGAACGTCGCGCGCCAGCGGTCGTTGTCCAACGACTCCATAGGCGTCTCCGACCAATGGGAGTCACTCTTTCTGCGGTATAAAAGCGCAGCGGCTAGAGCATCGTGACCGTCGGTGAAGATATCTGCTTCCACGGTCATGCGCTCGCCGACGACCCTCTTGGCGGGAAAGCGACCGCCATCGATCTCCGGTTTGACCTTCTCGATGACGGCGCGCAAGCGACCTTCGTTGGGTTTGTTCACCCGCAATCCGCTCTTCGTTTTGGGAGTCATCTCCGATGTCAGTCGCTCAGCTATTTTAGATTAACACCCTATTTTCCTCAGGCAACCCGTTCGATGTTTCAGATTGGAGTCGCGACCCGCATGGAGGCGAATTTTTTTCTCTACAAACCAACCGATCATGGTCAGTTTCTCGGCCATAGAAACTACAAGGATGAATTATGATGAATTATGTGGAGGAATCTGTGAAAGACGGCAACCAAGCCGAAACGATCGCATGGCGGAACGACGTTGGTGATTTAGCCGCGGTTAGTCTCATCGGGAGGCGAGGTTTTTTTCACCGAGAGCTTCAGCGTCGAGGGATTGATCTCTTGCAAGGTGAGGTCTTTCGGGTAGCGGATGTTTTGTTCGGTAATCGGGAAGCTTCGCCGGCCGAGCTCGGCGAGTGCCACGTCCACGGTAACTTTTATCTTTTTGGCATCGAACAGATAGAAAGCCCTTCGCGGTCCGGTGAACGTGGCGCTCACTTGGGCAGGCTCTATTTCTTCGATCTTCATACCCGCCGGCAAATTTTCCACGCTGACAGGAATCTTGTAGGCCACCTGGATGGTTTTGGAGCCCGGAACGAAGATGTACCAAAAGCCGATGGCGAGCGAAACGGCCACCGCTTTGGCGATCCAGTTCTCGTGGAAGAACTGAAACGATAACTTGCCCGGTTCCTTCGACGGAAACTTCTCCCGCAGAAAATCCTGGATGACGGCGCCGAGCTGTTGGAGATTTTCCACTTCTCGAAGTCTGCCGTCTCTGGCCACGGAGATTTTGCCACGCTCTTCGGACACCACCAGGCACAAAACATCGGCCAACTCCGCCAGCCCGAGGGCCGCAGAGTGGCGGGTGCCGACATTGGCAAGTTGCCTGAGGTCCTTGGAAAGCGGTAGATGAGCGGCGAAACGGGTGATATGGTCTTGCTCGATCATGACCGCGCCGTCGTGCCCTGGCGAATGAGGATCAAAGATGCTTTTGAGCAAAGGCCCGCTAAGCTTCCCGTCGAGCGGAATTCCCCCCGTGATGTGTCGCTCTAAGGGGTCGTTGCCGCGGATGACGACTAAAGCGCCGACGTGTTCCTTCGCCAGGTCGGCCAAGGTTCGGACCAGGATATCCGTCGTGGTTGAACCCAAGGGGGGGATTCGCTTGCGTGCCAGGCTCCAGACCGCGATCTGCTCGAATAACTGACGCAGCTCTTCCTGAAAGATGACGACGATCATGATCAAAAAAATCGCAAAGAAGCCCTGAAAAACCCAAGCCGTCATTTGGAGGTCCAAATATCGAGCGATGATGTAGATGGCTCCCAGGATTACGATCCCTCTGACGACGAAAACGGCCCGCGTCCGTTGGGCCCACACGATGGCCGTGTAGAGAAGGATCGCCACGAAGATGATGTCGATGACTTCCGACAGGGTGATGGTCGGGAACGGATTAATGACGGCGTTATCAGGCATAGTCGTGTGCGGTTATTTTTTGTTTTCGACCCCGGGTGAGCGGCTCCGACAGAGCTTCCACTCCGGATATCCTACTATTAAAGTACCACGCCTAACCGGCAAGGAAAATAATTGGCTGATTTTTATTGCCGCCGGCAGCGGATGTCGTTGGGGGAAATTCGCGTATACGAAAACCGGTTACGAAGGCAGCAGAAGAACCGGTCGTTCCATGGAGAACAGGTTAGCCGGAAATCACGAAATCCTGGTGCTTACGCGGATATGAGCTCACACTAACCGCACCCAGGGTTTCTGCAGCGAAGTTGCGTAACCGACTTGCGTCGCCGCCGTGACGCCGGCGGCCTGAAGGTCCTCAATGAGCTTGGCGGCATGTCGCTTGGCCACGGCGATCAGGAGCCCACCCGAGGTTTGCGGGTCGAACGCGACTTCGACGATTCCTTCGGGAAGGGACTTTTCGACGGTAATCTTGTCCTTCAAGTAATCCCGGTTTCGCTTGCACCCGCCGGTGATATACCCCTTTTCAGCGAGACGCGGCGCGCGATGCATAATCGGGAGCTTTTGCGATTCGATAACCAACGTGACGCCGCTGCCGCTGGCCATCCCGAGCGCATGCCCGAGGATTCCGAAGCCCGTGACGTCAGAGCAGGCGTGAACGGGGTATTTGCACATGACTGCCGACGCGGCGGCGTTGAGAGTCGTCATGAACGCCACCGCTTCGTCGACGCTTTCCTTCGAAGCTTTTCCCTTCTTGAAAGCGGTGGTGATGATGCCCGTGCCCAAGGGCTTCGTCAAAATGAGCGCGTCCCCTTCTTGCACGCCGACGTTGCGGAAAATTTTGTCCGGATGAATGACCCCCGTGATGGCCATGCCGTATTTGATTTCTTCGTCGATAATGCTGTGGCCTCCTATAATAACCGCGCCGCTCTCTTTGACTTTATCGGCGCCGCCTTTGAGAATCTCGCCGAGGACTTCCATCTCCATCTTACCCTTTGGGAAGCAAACGATGTTCATCGCCGTTTTGGGTTCTCCACCCATGGCGTAAACGTCGCTCAGCGAATTCGTGGCGGCGATCTGACCGAAGACATAGGGATCGTCAACGATGGGCGTGAAAAAATCCACCGTGTTGACGATGGCCAGATCGGGACGCAAACGAAATACCCCGGCGTCGTCGGACGTTTCCGTTCCGACGAGCATGTCGGGGTTGTTGAATTTGGGCAATTCGTGCAAGACTTGCACGAGGTCGGCGGGGCCGAGCTTAGCGGCTCAACCCGCGGCCTTGACCTGTTGTGTGAGTCGCACGGTTGGTTTTTTCCCGAGCCTCATAAATTCTTCCCTATAGTGATCTTAGCGGGAGACTCCTTGCTTCCCCATAACTGGGTTGGATTTCAAACGCCGGATATCACCGACTCTGATGGTCATTCCTTCGCGATCGAAATACTCTAACAACGCGATAGTATATTTACGACTGGAACCGAGAAGATCGCGGAAGGCAGCGGCGGTAATCTCGCCTTTCTCCGTGAGAAACCTATATAGAACGCCCCTCACCTTGTCAACGCAGCTGGAAAGGAAATAGAGATCCGTCGCCACACGAGCCACCGTACCGTCGCGTTCGAGCAAGCGAATCACTTCATTTAACCTGTTGCGAGTCACACCGAGCTGCTTTTCGATCTCTTTTAAATCCGGTGGGGACATCGGCTGCTCGCCGAGAATCTTTTTGATTTTCTCCATCAGCGATTGCTCCGCGCCTCCTAGCTGGATTCGGTGGGTGGGGAGACGCAAGAAATTTCCTTCTTTGGCCGCAGCCTTCTCAGACACGAGAAGGTCGATCATAACCCGAAAGATCTTGGGCGGCAGTCCGTAGGGAAGCTTGCCGCGCAGCTCTTCCATCTCCATGCCCGCAACGAGAGGATGGGCGGCATGGAAATCTTTCAACGCTTTGAGAACCCGCGCTTTGATACCCTGCCATTTGTTATCTGTCGTATACAGCTTCTCGCCCTCGGCGCTGAAGCCGCGCAGACTCTTCATTTTCTCGATCCGCTGCCGCGCGTCGTCTTCCTGCAAATTGAGAAACTGATGGATGGATTCGATGGAAACAGCAAATTCGGGGCTTTGCTCGAGAAAAGCCTCTGTCAATTGTGCCAGATCACCGGAATGGAGCAATTCCAGCCCGGCTTCAAGATCCGGCTCATTACGTTTGTGCCGTCTTGCCCAGGGATGGATGACGATGCCGCCCGCAAGCGTGCGCTGGGCGGTTTCATCGCGCACAATAAAATGATCACCGCGCAGAGTCATTAACGGCTCGGTCATCGTGATCTGGCAATACGTCGAGGCTTTTGGCTCGACCTTGTCCTTCGCTCCCAAAAGAATCACTTTGCCAAGCCGTTCAGTGGTTCCCAGGTGAACCCGGACGCGCTGGTGGTTCTTGATTCCCTTGGCGGCCGCTGGTCTTACTTCAAGAAAGGCATCGAACCGATCCGTGATGAAGGTCAGCTTCTCTTGGCAGATGACGTGTCCACGCGCGATCTCAGCTCGCTCCGACCCGGTCAGATTGAGCGCCACCCGTTGGCCCCAGCCGGCGGTTTCCACGGATCGGCCATGCACCTGAAGACTCCGCACGCGAAACATCTGATCTCCCGGTAGACAGCGGACCCGATCGCCGGTTCTGATTTCTCCGCTCAAAGCCGTGCCGGTGACTACGACCCCATGCCCCTGGAGCACAAAGGCCCGATCGACGGGAAGCCGGAAGTATCCTCCGGGCGCCTGTTTGTTGCACGATTTAAGGATCTGAGCGATCGCTTCTTTCAGTTGTGAAAGACCTTCTCCGGTGATCGTCGACACCGGCAGGATCGGCGCGTTCTCCAGCAGAGTGCCGAGCGTGAGGATTTTGATCTCTTCTTCGACTTCGGCGATCCTGGCGCGAGGCACCAGGTCGATCTTGGTGATCACGAAGATCGCCAGCTTGACGCCGAGTAGATGGACGATATCCAAATGCTCTTCGCTCTGCGGCATGACGCCGTCGTCCGCCGCCACCGTGAAGAGCACGAGATCGATGCCGTGGGCGCCGGCCAGCATGTTTTTGATAAACCGCTCGTGACCGGGAACATCGACGACGCCTGCCGACGTCCCGTCCGGCAGGTCGAGGTGAGCGAATCCCAGATCGATCGAGATGCCGCGCTCTTTTTCTTCCTTCAGGCGGTCGGTATCTTGGCCGGTCAGGGCTTTAATCAGGCTGGTCTTTCCGTGATCGATATGTCCGGCGGTGCCGATGATGTAGGGCATATTCAATTTTAGATTTTGGATTTCCGAACTAGCAATCTCAAAACTCGAAATTCGGGAGTGACGACTTCGGGATAGATTCTCATAAAAGTTTTTTAATACTCCGTCACCTTGCTGCGGCGAAGATTCAATCGTCAATGCCTCCGTCAGAGAAGTTCGGGATGAGATCTTCAGGATCGAAAATGGTTCTCAAATCGAGCAGAAAACGGTCGTCGTTGATTCGCCCGATGATCGGTGGCTGGCTAGCGCGAAAGCGCTGCGCGATGGCGTTGGCGCTCAGCTTCTGGTGCTCGACGGCAATGACCAGGGTCGGCAACTCTTCGGTCGGAAGCGCGCCGCTGCCGATCTGCGACGTGCTATTCTCCAAGCTTGCGCGGAAAGCCTTGCCGAGGACGGCCTGGATTTTGGGCAGCGCTTGCTCGCCCGCGGCGCGGATCTCGTCCAGCGAACGCGTGAAGGCTTTGAGCGTCGGAATGGCTTGCATGATATCGGGGGACTGCCGGTAAAGTCTCAAGGTCGCCTCGAGCGCTGCTAA
>WNGL01027321.1_pt1 | contig 11829 bp, 12 predicted proteins | sample 5400591 | NCBI WGS metagenome assembly WNGL01 (sample SAMN13153377, study PRJNA577476) | soil metagenome | isolation source: 80 cm soil or saprolite under Garry oak tree replicate 1 | place: USA:California | collected 2016-06-15
TCTCCCAACGCTCGAAATAATTGACACAGCTTCCGCACCTCCAGAGATTTGCCTCATGCATCGAACCGAGCAAGAGTTCTGCCGGGACCAATCCGTGCGGCTTCTGAAGCTTGCCAAGGAATGCTCGGACCCGCAAACACAGGGCCATCTCGTTTTGATGGCAAATGGGTGGTTGGAACGGGCTCTGGTGAAAGAGAAGCAGGCGAAGTCGGCGTAGCTGCTCGGGCGGCAAAATCGGCCAAGGGGGCGATTGAGGGTCCAGGGCACCGGGAAGCTGGCCGGAAGCCGCGACGGCCGCAGGCGGGGGAACTCGCTAGGATTCCGCAGTACGGATGGGCCCGCTAGAGCAATCAGGACGCCTTGTCGACCTCCTCAATCACGCACCATCCATCTGCGACGCCGAGCCACTTTCGACGCATCCTCTCGTGAAAATCCTGGTCCTTGACCGTTTTTGCCAGTGCTGCTTTCCTCGCGCATTCGTTGGCTTTGGCGAGGGCTCGCATGAACTCTGGTTCATCGCTCAATCCGGTACGCATGTGACCTCTCCCGCGCGCTATCAAGTATCACTAGGTGTTTGTCCGTCGCGGTAATAGCCCGCCATCCCTTAACAATATCAAACCACTTTCGGCTCATCCGCTCGTAGTTAATCTCGCTTCTCGACTTCTTTAGTGGATACGGCCAACGCTGCGTATTTCTGAGCTTTCGCCAAGGCCTGTTCGACCTCAGGCGCATCGGGCGGCGGGCGAGTAAGCATCAATAGATCAACCACAAGGGTCGATGATTCGGATGCTGCTTTTATGTATTTGTCTGTCTGATACCCGACTTTATAGAGAGAAAATTTTCGATGCTAAGCCCGGGTCCGGGGCACCGGAAGCAACGCCGGGAGCCGCGACCGCCCTAGGCGACCGTCCTAAGAGTCCCACCGTACAATTTTGTATTTCGCCCGGGAACGAAAAACGAATTCAAGCCGTTCGGCTCATGCGGCGCGGGGCTCGCGCAAAAAGCCCCGCCGCTAGGTGCCCGGAACCTCCCAAAGGTCCTTGAAGAAAAGGGCCTCACTCCCTGGCAAGCGCCGCTGCGACGGCATGCGTGGCGATGGCGATGTCGTTTTCGTCGCCTGTCGTTGCGGCGCGGTCTAGGACCGCCACAGCATGCACCCATTGCGGCTCTTTCCTCCGGGCCTCGGGCAGCTCGGAAATGTAATGTGCAGCGTCGCCGAGCGTCACGAGCGCGGACCCGCTCTTGGGGGTCACCGTCCGCTTCAGCCGGAGACGAAGATTGCGCGTGCGGCCTGGCATGGTCAAAAGCGTAAGCGCACTGGTAGGCTGCTGGCTGCACCCACTTCCGACTCCTTATCTGCGAACGGCCGAACAAGGCGAGCTGAGAACCGTTCTTGCGCCTCCTTGGCTCGCTCGGTCCCTTCAGGTTGCCCCTGCGGTAGGTAAGTCGCACGACCCGAAGATCTGGTTCAAAACGGAAGGGAACTGCCGAAAGGCCGACCCGAGAAAATGCCAGGACAAAACCGCCTGAGAGCACCCTTGACTCTCGTTGTTCGGTTCTCGCCTTCTCCACAGCAAAGGACTAGGATACCGGCCCCGGAACGGGCAGCCTGCCTCTCCATCCGCGCCGCCCGCGCACGGCTCTCGTGTCCATTGGAAATGACCATGCTTCGTCGGCCTTCGAAACACCATGCCGCGTAAGTTTGCTTGGGCCTCGTTGCCCGACGATCAGCTCCTCCAGCTCCGCTTCAAGGATCTCAAGGTCGGCATCGAAGGCACGTGGCTCGAGCAGCGCCTCGCCGATCTCTATGACGAGCTTGGTCGGCGCGGACTGCGCATCCGACCGCATGCCTGGGTCTCCGACGAATGGTTCAGCCCCGACGTCACGCCGGGCATCGCCATTCCGTTTTATCTGACCCACCCCCGCCTGATGCGCCTCGAGCGCAAAATGATCATCGATGTGGAAGGCGGGGCCGCGCCCGAGTGCATGCGCATTCTCCGCCACGAAGCGGGGCACGTCGTGCAGCACGCCTATCAATTGCACCGGCGGCGGCGATGGCGGGAGTTGTTCGGCCGATCCTCGACGCGGTATCCCAATTACTATCGACCGGATCCGGGCAGCAGGAACTACGTCCATCATCTGCGGCTGTGGTACGCCCAGAGCCACCCGGACGAGGATTTCGCCGAGACGTTCGCGGTGTGGCTCGCGCCGCGCTCCAACTGGCGCAGGCGCTACGCCGAATGGCCGGCGCTTAAGAAGCTGCAATACGTCGATGAGCTGATGGCCGAGATCGCCGCAGAGAAGCCGTCGCTCACCAGCCGGCTGCGGGTCGATCCGCTGAGCCGGCTCACCCAAACGCTCGCCGAGCACTACGAGAAGAAGCAGGCCCGGTACGCGGTCGATCATCCGCGGGTCTACGACCGGGACCTTCGCCGCATCTTCTCCGAAGATTTCAGGCACCGCCAGTCGATGGCGGCTTCCACCTTCCTCCGACGCAATCGCGCCAACATCCGACGGGTCGTGGCGAAATGGACCGGTGAGTATCAGCTGACTCTGGATGCCGTTTTCGATGATATGATCCGGAGATGCCGCGAGCTCAAACTGCGGGCCGTCGGCTCCAAGCCGCAGCTCAAATTGGATTTCATCGTGTTGTTGACGGCCAGGACGGTGGACTCTCTCTATAGCCCCTCACGGCGGCAGTGGCTCGCGGTATGAAGCATCTTCGCGTTCTGGTGCTCCTGCATCCGGACCTGATGCCGCCGGATTCGCTCAACGACCATAGCGAGCAGGAAATTCACAAGTGGAAGACCGAGTATGACGTCGTGACCACGTTGCGCGAGGCGGGCCACGAGGTCCGGCCGCTCGGCGTGCAGGACGAGCTCAAGCCGATCCGCGATGAAATCGAGAGCTGGAAACCCCACGTCGTCTTCAACCTGCTCGAGCAGTTCCATGGCGAGGCCGTCTACGACCAGAACGTCGCCAGCTATCTCGAGCTGCTTCGCACCCCCTACACGGGCTGCAACCCGCGCGGGCTCATGCTGGCGCGCGGCAAGGATCTGTCCAAGAAGCTTCTGGCGTATCACCGCATCCCGCAGCCGTCATTCGCCGTCTTCCCGGTGCGGCGCAAGGTCCGACGTCCCGCGCATCTCGCATTGCCGCTCATCGTCAAGAGCTTGAACGAGGATGCCTCCTACGGCATCGCGCAGGCGTCGGTGGTGGAGTCCGACGAGAAGCTTGCCGAGCGTGTCAGCTTCATCCACGAACGGATCGGCACCGCGGCCATTGCCGAGCAGTACATCGAGGGCCGGGAGTTCTATGTCGGCGTGCTGGGGAATGATCGGCTCCGCGTCCTGCCGATCTGGGAGCTCCAGTTCGGAAGCATGGCACATGGCGCAAGACTCATCGCCACGGAACGGGTCAAGCACGACCCCCAATATCAGGAGCGCCGCGGCATCCTGCACGGGCCGGCCAAGGATCTCTCGCCGGAGCTGAGCGCCCGCATCGAACGATCCGCCAAGCGAATTTACCGCACGCTCGAGCTCGACGGCTACGCGCGCATCGATTTCCGACTCTCGGCCGACGGCATCCCCTACTACATCGAGACCAACCCCAATCCCGAGATCGCCCGGGCCGAGGAGTTCGCCTCGGCGGCCTTGCATGACGGCGTTGCCTATGCCGAGCTGCTGCATCGGATCCTGGCCCTGGGCATCCGCAGAGCGGGATCTGCGGAACCGCGTTGAGTTGTGAGCCCATACAATCAAGATTTTCGCATATGTGCGTGGCCGCTTCGGTTTACACGGGTTCGAATCCCGTAGGGCGCGCCACTTCGGTACCAAAACTGGAAATGCCAAAACCCGCGGTTTTTTTGCCGTCGAGGTCCGGTCGCTGAGTGCCGACCAACGCAAGGCCTTCACCGATGCGCTGCTAGCCGTGAAGAAACAAGGGCGTTACGACGAATACGTCCACTGGCATCATGCGGTTATGGTGCCCACCGTCGACCCAACCGAACCAGCAAACCCCGACTACCGGAACGGCGCTCATCGTGGTCCGGCCTTTCTGCCGTGGCATCGGGAATTCCTGATGCAAGTCGAGGCCGATCTGCAAAAGGTCAATTCCGCGATCACCATACCCTTTTGGAATTGGAGCATCGATTCAAAGCTCGATGATCCCCACACCTCGCCCATATGGACCAACGACTTCATGGGGGGAAACGGCGTCGAGGCGGATGGATGGCGGGTGGGCAACGGGCCGTTCGCCTATGCCGCCGGCAACTGGCCGATTCCCGTCCTGCACGGCGGACCGGCCTTGCTTCGGCGGTTTGGCTTCGATGTTCCGCGCTTGCCCTCGCCGGAAGATGTTGCTCTGGCGATGGCGGAATCATTTTATGATACCCCGCCTTACAATAGCAGCCCTTTCACGCTCGGATTCCGCAACCGAATGGAAGGATGGATCACGCAACGCGGCGACGGCCGGGTAAAATTCCCGGGCTCGCAGCTGCATAATCGCGTGCACCTTTGGGTGGGAGGCTCGATGACGCCGATGACGTCGCCGAATGATCCCATCTTCTTTCTCCATCATTGCTTCATCGACAAGCTTTGGGCGGATTGGCAGAAGCAACAGGACAAGGATTGGAAAGAGAGCGGCTATCCAGGAACCGCACCCCGCTACAATCCCGTGAGCGGCGGCCCACAAGGCCATAACGTGCCGGACGTCCTCAAGCCGTGGACACACACCATTGCGGATGTGCTGGACATTTCGACATTAAGCTATTCGTACGAAGAAGCAGCGAATGCCGCTCACATCGCCGCTTTGGCCGCCGCGCTGAAGCCGCCGTCTCCTTTTGCGATCCGGCCCGGACCAGCCCGCTCCCCGTTTTGGGCTGACTGATTTCGCGCAACGACCATCTCGGGAGCTTTGGCATGCTCGCGGCAGTGCAGACATCAGGGCCGATCCCCAGGGTGGCCCCGAAACAGCTTGTTTCCGTTAAGGGAGTGGCTCACCCGGGCGTAGCTGCGCACGCGGAATGGCCGCAGATGTTCGATTGAGGCTTCCCTCAGCCCTCGACGTCGGTCTCGGGTCGATCATCGCCCTTCGAGAGTTCGTCGTGCCAAAGCCCATCCTTGTCTTCGTAGGAGATGCCCGTCGCGTTTCCTGGAACGACTTGTTCCTTGGCTGCGCGCTCCGCCGCTCTGCGCGCCATATCGTGGGAAGGGAAGGTCTCGGAGAAAACCCCATCGACCCGGTAGGCCCAACCGCCATCATGCTCGACGATTTCATAGGTGATCTTGCTCATGCCTGCTCCTGATATTGCTGGGAGGCTATTGCCGGCCACCGGACGCATGTCACCCAACTTCGAGCAATTTTTCGATCCTGATCGGCAACTCGCGGACGCGAACGCCAAGCGCATGGTAGACGGCATTGGCGACGGCAGCGGCCGTGCCCACGTTGGCGAGCTCGCCGATGCCCTTCACGCCGGCTGGATTGACTTCGCGGTCCTGCTCCGGGACGAGGATGACTTCGACCTGGTCGATATCGGCGTTCACGGGAACGAGATAGTCGGCCAGATTGTCGTTGACGTAGCGCGCCCTGGCTTTGTCGATCTCCGTTGCCTCGTGCAGTGCGGAGCTGATGCCCCAGATCATGCCGCCCATGTATTGGCTGCGTGCGGTGCGGGTATTCATGATGCGGCCGGCGGCGAACGCACCGACAATTCGCGGCACACGGATTTCCCGGGTAAGCGCATGGATGCGCACCTCGACGAACTCCGCACCGAACGCGTACATGAGCTTTTCGCCGGTGGGGCCCCCGGCCATGGCGACCTGACCGGCGTAGAGCTGCTTGACCGCGTCCGGTTTGCCGCCCTGCGGAATGAATTCCGCATATTCCTCGATGGCTCCCACGCCGAGGCGTCGGAACAGGTCCTCGGACTTTTCTTGACCGCGGTCAGCCGCAAACCCGACGCCGCGTTCCCGATCGGCCGTAGTCGCGGAGCTGGCAAGCTTGCCGCGAATGGCGTCGCATGCCTTGAGCACGGCGGAGCAGGCACTCGCCGTGGTATTGGAGCCTCCGGCCACCGGCGCCGGAGGAAGACTGGTGTCGCCAAGCTCGACCTTCACCGCGGAAAGCGGCACACCGAGGCGCTCCGCCGCGATCTGACCAATCACCGTGTAGGCGCCGTTGCCGATCTCATGCGCGGCAATTTGCACCCGCACCTCGCCGCTCGACAACATCCGTACCCGCGCGGCGGCGGGACCGACGTGGGTCGGGTAGACCGCGGTCGCACAACCCAAACCGACGAACCAATCGCCGTCGCGCATCGAGTGTGGTTTCGGGTTGCGGCGCGACCAGTCGAAAGCCTTGGCCGCCTCATCGTAGCACTTCATCAGGGACCGGCTCGAATAGGGCTTGCCCGTGATCGGGTCCTTCATCGTATCGTTGATGCGGCGGAGCTCAACCGGATCGATGGCGAGCTTGGCCGCGAGCTCGTCCATCGCGCTCTCGAGCGCGTAGATGTACGGCACGACGGGCGGCGAGCGCATGAAGCCCGGCGTGTTGCGGTCGGCACGCACGGCGTTGACTTTCGTGTGAACCGCGCCGAAGTCGTACATCCGCGCGCTGTCCTCGACCCCCGCCACGACGTACGCATCGGGCCGCGACGTGATCTCCCAGCCTTCATGGCTGTAGCCGACGATCTTACCGTCGCGGCGGGCACCGAGGCGAATGTGGTGCCGCGTCTCGGCGCGATACGTGGCAGTGGTAAAGCCCTGATCGCGGGTTACGATAAGCTTGACAGGACGATTGAGCTTCTTGGCGGCGAGCGCGACGAGCCCGGTGCGTGGATGGAACTGGCCTTTTGAACCGAAGGCGCCGCCCACATAGGGGGATATCACACGCACGTTTTCGGGCGCGATGCTCATCTTCTTGGCCAGACTGGTCTTGAGCCCGTAAACGAACTGGGTCGGCTCGTAGATCGTGAGCTGCCCGTCGTTCCAAACGCACGTGGCCGCGAACAATTCGATCGGGTTGTGGTGCTGCGTCGGCGTGCCATATTCGAGGTCGACCAGGACATCGGCGGAGACAAGCGCCGCCTCGGCGTCGCCGACCTTGGGCACATGCTTGTGCCGGTCGGAAACCTTGGTCGCGTCCTCCTCCTTCAGGCCCTCGTCACCGAAGGTCGCACTCGGTTTGTCCTCGACATAGGTCGGCTTCACCTTGTAGGCGGCTTCACGCGCGGCTTCGAACGTGTCGGCAACCACCATGGCGATGATCTGGCCGTCATGCGCGATCTCGGGGCCGAGCTTTTGGATCGAGGTCGAGGCACCACCAGCGCCGAATTTGACCTCCTTTAACTCAGTGGTGTTTTCCTGCGTCAGGATATCCAGCACGCCCGGTACCGAACGTGCGGTCTCGACGTCGAGATTCGTAATCCGTCCTTTGGCGATCGAGCTGATCACGAGGAAGGCGTAGGCCGGGTTGCTGACCGGGAAGTCAGCGGCATAACGCGCCTCGCCGGTGACCTTGAGCCGCGCGTCAAGACGGGGGACCGGTTGTCCCATGTTCGCTTTGGGTTCGGGTGCTGCATCCTTGGCCATATCACAGCTCCATTGTCGCTGCCTGCAGCAGCGCGCGGACCAGCGTCCGTTTGCCTAGGGCGACCTTGAAACGATTGTGCTGACGCGGCATGGCATCGGCAAAGGCCGCACCCGCGGCGACGTTCGCCGTCTGCTCGTTGAGTTGCTGTCCCTTGAGCGCGCGCTCCGCGGATTTCGCTCGCCAAGGCACCGTTGCCAGGCCACCGAGCGCGATGCGCGCTTCCCGTACGATCTGATCGTCTCCAAGATCGAGGGCAATCGCCGCGGAGGCGAGCGCGAACTCGTAGGATTGCCGATCGCGGATTTTCAGATACAGCGAACGGCGCAGCCACGGAGCGGCCGGTATCGCGAACCCCGTTATGATCTCGCCCGGCAGCAAGACCGTTTCGATCTCGGGATTCCCGGCCGGCGTGCGGTGCAGAGTTCCGAATGCAATCGTGCGGTTTCCATTTGGACCGGTGAGCTCGACCGTTCCATCGAGCGCGATCAGCGCCTGGCCAAAGTCCCCGGGATAGGTCGCAATGCAGGCATCGCTGACGCCGAGCACGGCATGCGATCGATTGAAGCCGTCGAGGGCCGCGCAACCCGAGCCAGGAATGCGCTTGTTGCAGTTCGCATAGGATACATCCCGAAAATACGGACAACGCGTACGCTGCAGCACGTTGCCGCCCAATGTCGCCATATTGCGGATCTGCGGACTGGCTGCGAGTTGCAATGACTGTGCGATCATCGGGTAGTCGCGCGTGATCAGCGGATGGTCCGCAACCTCGGACATGTGCGCCAAAGCGCCCAGCCGGAGGCCTTGCCCGGTCGCCTCGATGCGTCCCAGCGCCGTGCGGTCGAGCGCATTGATGTCGACCAGCGTTTGCGGTCGCATCACGTCGAGCTTCATCAGGTCGATCAGGGTGGTGCCGCCGGCAAGATACTGGCTCGCCGAGGCAGAAGCCGGCGTGGCCTGACCGAAGGCGGCGATTGCCGCCGTTGTGGTATCGACGCGCTCATAGGTGAACGGCTGCATCTCAGCCCTCCTTCATCGAGCTCTTGGCCTGCTGGACGGCGGCAACGATGTTCGGATAAGCCGCGCAGCGGCACAGATTGCCGCTCATGTATTCACGGATCTCGGCGGCGTTCCCCGCGTGTCCCTCCTCCACGCAGCTCACCGCCGAAAGGATCTGGCCGGGCGTGCAATAACCACACTGAAATGCATCCTGGTCGATGAACGCCTGCTGCATCGGATGCAGGGTTCCGTCGGGCTTGGCCAACCCCTCGATGGTGGCGATCGCGCGGCCTTCGGCGGCCAGCGCAAGCGTGAGGCACGACAGCACGCGACGACCATCGACGCGGACCGTGCAGGCGCCGCATTGGCCGTGGTCGCAGCCCTTCTTCGCCCCGGTGAGGCCAAGATGCTCGCGCAGTGCATCGAGCAATGTCGTGCGCGCGTCCAGCGCTAGACGATGCGTGCGACCGTTGACGTCAAGCGTGAGATTCGCAGGATCGCGTGGATTTCTTGCGGGCGTCTGCTGCGTATCGACTGCCTCCGCGCGCAACGTACGGGCCACTAGCGGGGCTGCCGCGGATGTGGCCGAAGCGGTCAGAAACCTACGTCGACTCCATCCCGCAATACCGGAACCCACGGAATGAAACGTGCCTTTGGGCATGGGACCTCCCTCTGCGGCCCAGCGGAACCGCCAGCCGACTCGCAATGCGAACCCCAGCTGCGAGGCTAACCGGTGACGATTTTGACGGTTCCACGCGTTCTGCGGCGGAATCCCTGCTCGCCCGCAGACGTCGGCTTTCGCCGTGGTTCCGGTATGCGACGGTGCTCGATTCACACCGGCTGCTTCAACGCGGCAGTGTGACCAGCAGTTTTCGCAAGCGCTTGCCGGTCGCCGCAAAGATCGCGTTGGTGACCGCGGGCACGACGGCCGAAGTCCCGGCCTCGCCCATTCCGCCCGGCACTAATTCGGCTCGCCGTGGCCGGAGAGAATCCGGGCGGATCCCTCCATCGCGTTGCGGAACGCGACATCGAAGCTGACGCCGCGGATCTGCCAGCGGTGATCGCCCTGCGAGATGAGACGCCAATCCGCCCGCCAGCCGAACTCCTGATAGATCCAGAACAGCGTGCCGACCAGCGCGGCGTCGCCGCCCGCGTCCTTGCCGAGCACATTCCATCGCTCGAGCTCGATCGCCGGCCAGCGATCGAAGCGAACGTCCGCGGCAGCGAGCATGCTCGAGCTCGGGAGCACGATCGACATGCCGCGTCTGTGCGCAGCGGCCTCCAGCGAGAGCCGCTGCTCGAGCCCGCGCTCGCCGTCGCTCGCCAGGACATAAGGGGTCGGCCCGTTCTGCACGCCGACAAATATTGCGAGCCGTCGACCTTGGCCGCATCGAAGCTGACGATCAGATCGTACGGGCGGTCCCGCGTGCCCTGTTCGTCGTGGACCGGAATGCCGGCCATGCGGTCGCGGTAGCGAAACGAGGCGACAAGATCGACGGCATTCGCTTTGAGCGGAAGCAACTGCCGATCGCCGACGAGGCGCGAATCTCCCGACACTTTGACCAGCACGTCCTCCAGGCAATCCGGAAAGGCGCGCAACCGCTCCGGCTCGCGCTGCCCGGTGACGATCGCCTGCGCCTCATAGAGCTCGTCGGCGGCTCGGGCGCTTCCGGCCGCGGAGCAGAACAACGCTGCCGCCAGAACCGGGACGACAATATTCCGAATGCGTACCGACATTTCGCTCCGTTCAGGTGAATGGGTTCGGTGGGTTCCCCCGGGTCAAGCCCGGGGTCAACCCACCCTGCGAAGGCGTTGTAGCGCGGCCAGCACGGCGCTGCCCATCTCCGCGCAAGAGATGAAGCTCCCGCCGGGCTCGGCGATGTCGCGCGTGCGCGCGCCCGCGTCGAGCGCATCGCTCACCGCCCGCTCCAGCAGATCCGCATCGTCCAGGCGTTCGAGCGAAAGCCGCAGCGCCATGGCGAGACTCAAGATCGCCCCGAGCGGATTGGCGATCCCCTGCCCCGCAATGTCCGGGGCGCTGCCGTGGACCGGCTCGTAGAGCGCGCGGCGGCGGCCGTTCGCGACCGGCCCGAGCGAAGCCGACGGCAGCATGCCGAGCGAGCCGACCGCCATCGCGGCGCAATCGGACAGAATGTCCCCGAACATGTTGTCGGTGACGATCACGTCGAACTGCCTGGGCTCGCGCACGAGCTGCATGGCGCAATTGTCGACGTACATGTGGCGAAGCGCGACATCCTCGAACTCGGCGGCGTGCAGCGCCGCGACCTCCTCGCGCCAGAGCTGGCTGGATTCCATGACATTCGCCTTGTCGACCGAGGTGACATGCGAGCGCCGCGAGCGCGCCAGCTCGAACGCGAACCGCGCGATGCGAGAAATCTCCGAGGACGTGTAGGTCTGGGTGTTGAAGCCGCGGCGCTCGCCGTCGCCCAAACGCTCGACGCCGCGCGGTTCGCCGAAATAGATGCCGCCGGCGAGTTCGCGCACGATGACGAAATCGACGCCTTCGAGAACGCGGCGCTTGAGCGAGGAGGCTTCGTAGAGCGCGGGCCCCGCCTGGATCGGCCGCAGGTTGGCGTAGAGCGAGAGCGAGCGGCGGATGCGCAGCAGGCTGCCGGCACGCCGCTTGTCCGGCGGGATGCGATCGGATTCCGATCCGCCGCTCGCGCCGAACAGCACGAGGTCGGCGCGCGCGATCGCCGCGCGCGTCGCCTCCGGCAGGACTTCGCCCGTGCGGCGATAAGCCTCGACGCCGTATTCAGCCTCCTCGATCGCGACCGGCAACGCGCGATGCTCGACGAACCAATCGAGCACGCGCCGCGCCTGCCCGATCACCTCGGGGCCGATGCCGTCGCCGGGAAGGACGGCGATCCTCGTCAAGTTGGTCTGCATGCTCCGCAGTGGCTTCCCTGCCTGGCTGCCGGACTGCCGGACTGCCGGACTGCCGGACGCCGGACTATGTCTGAGGATCTCGATCGGGCAAATCCGAATGGCGGCATGCGATCGTCGGCACCGGGCCTCGAAAGAAATCCGCACGTGCTGCCTGCGCCGGCGAGGAAAATGAGCGGCGCACCCGGTCGGCACAAGATGGGCGTAGATGCGCTGGCGGTGGTCGACCGCAGCACGTCTTCAATGAATCGAGGTCAGGCCGTGGATGCCCGGCACAAGAGCCTTCCGGGGCCGGGCATGACGGGTCATAACTACCGGCATGGGTATGAAGAA
>WNGL01013070.1_pt1 | contig 11828 bp, 11 predicted proteins | sample 5400591 | NCBI WGS metagenome assembly WNGL01 (sample SAMN13153377, study PRJNA577476) | soil metagenome | isolation source: 80 cm soil or saprolite under Garry oak tree replicate 1 | place: USA:California | collected 2016-06-15
ACTGTGACGGATGAAAAGCTGAGCGCCTTTGTTCAACTTGAACGTCATTTCATGCCGATTGATGCCGGTGACCGATGACGGGAAATTAAGATCCAATCGCACACCGGGTCTGGGTCGCCGCGGAGTCATCAATAAAGCTATTTTGCCTTCTCTTCCAGTTCACGGGCGACGCCGAGTGCGATTTGATCGACCATCGGTAATTGCGCGATGCTATCGAGTGACTCTTGCATACAGCTGCTGTCGGTGTATTTCGCGAGTATCTGTGTTTGTCTTGCGCTGCTTTGAATTAGCCGCTCGATAGTCGGTGGAAGCGATGTGAAAGTCGGAATGTCTTTGAGATAGCAGTAAACCAACACATCGGGATCATCAGTCATGTTGGGCAGCTTACCGTCCTCGCCTCCGCAGAGTCCAGGCCGATTGTCTCTCCTGTTGATAAATGCTGCCATCTGCCGCAGTTCGCGCAGTCCGGATTGAGCAATCTTTGCCGCAATCAAACTGGCGAAATAACCCGCCCAATGCGAGGTCGGAATCACTCGCGGAAGACTTTCCGGCTCTGAGAGGCCAAGCAGTTTTCGTAGGAAGCTCATTCTGGATGCGTGCGAGCGACGGCGTAACGAGAATTAGGCTCAATCAATCGCACCGTGCAAGGGCAACACACGCGCACGCACGCGCACGAATCGCTCTACGGCTCTTTGAAATCGCCCGCGTGGTCGTGCGTTTCGATCACGTTGCCCGCGTCATCGTAAAGGCAGATCACCGCATTGTGTGAACGGCTGAAAAACCTCGCGTAGCCGATTGCGTCGGCGACGCCCGGCATCAGCAAAACGGCCAAAGGGGACACAGTTGCAGGGCATGCTCCCATACCTCCTCATTTAGTTGTTGCAGTCTCTTGCGCCGAGCATAATCGCGCATCTCTGACACTAGCGTCACCATACTGCGACTTGCTTCCGAGAACTTTTCGTAATTATCGGGCAGGCCTTCGGCCTGCGTCTTCGCGGCCGCCGCGTCCAGTAACGCGTCGAACTTATTCTCGAATTCAGGAGCGAACTCATAGGGATGCGCAATTTCTGCGACGCGTGATCGAATCCAAGTCTGGAAATTTTCCATCGTTGCTCGTCGCCAGAAATGCAATTGATCAGGAGTGTGGCCGAGCTTCCGGACGAAATCACGAAACGGCTGATCGAGATTGGATGGATCGTATTTTAGCTGACTGTCCCGCAACCGTGCGAGCGCTGATCCATGTATTAATGCGCCATCCTGAATGTATCGGTGCCTACCACAATTAACGTAGGGAACCTTGTGTCCGCTTTGAAATGAGTACGAAAGCTTTGGAAAAAACTCGGCAGGCCACCAAGCCCACGTGAGCGATTCATGTTTTGTGCCGGCAAATGGCCGTTCCGAGTCGCTGCCCTCGAGCACTCGGCTAAGGCGCTTTTGATCAATCAACAGCCCTACCTTTTCTGCCTCTTTCCACATCCAATCGAATGCGACGCGCCACAGACTGCCTTGCGAAACAGGGTAGCCGCCCCCGACGTCGCAATGAACGCCCGGAAACCATAGCTCCATGAGGTCCTGTCGCGCTGCTGGTTTGATAAGATTTTGTCGAAAAAAAGCTCGCCGCTCGTCAATTGAAACAGCATGACGAACAGTTTCTATCGCTGGGTTGTAAGCAGAGTAAGGAAATCTCGGCGGATCCCACACCCAGCCGACGGATGAAACCGTATCCCAAACTCCAAGGAAATGTACGGGAAACTGGCGCGTCTGACTACCCTCCACCGGTCGGGCAAAGGTCCAGCGGAATTCCTCGCATACTCTCCAATAATCAGTCGTTCGATCACCGCGTATCGACTTAAACAGCCTTAAAACGTACGGGAGAAGGTTCGACCCACCCGATGGCATCAGCCCGAGAACATTCAATAATCCCGCAAGGACTCGGACAGTGAAGGCTCCTCTGCTAAAACCAAAGAGGAACACCCTGTCGCCCGGCTGCCAATGATCCATAAGATACTGGTAGGCACGCGCGACTCTGTCCGGCAGATCGGTTGCGAATGCGAGCTCCCAGTACTCTGAGAGTCTCCGTACCAGAGCTGTGATCGCACCGGGATTTGGCAAGGTGCCCACGCCAGGATCATAGAAGATCCGCTGCTTACCCGAGGTCCGCTCAAGGACCTCAACCAGTCTCACTACATTGGTGTTCTCTTTTCCGAACTCATTGTTAGTTCCGTCGCAGCAGATAATCAGATTACGGCCTGAGCTGGGTATCTGTTCCGGAGCTTCCGACATACGCCTCAAACAATTCTCGCTATAATTGTATCGTATCGCGTGACTTTAGACGTTTTCATAAGTTCCTTTCGCTTAACCGTTATCGGAAATCTATCCAGTTCTGATCACCATCAGCACGGCAAGTTTTCCCCTTGGCGCAATACTCGAACTTTAGAATGGGATGTATCTCCCAGTTAGTGGCTCGATTCAGCTTCGGCATAACGCAATAGTGTTCGGTGTCGAACATCAATATTCCCGTCACGCGCACGAGCAACTTGCCTTTTCTGCGGTCAATTAGGGGTTCCAGCTTTTCCTGCGTGAAATTCGGGTGACCGAGCCGGACTCGTGGTGTGAACTCTACCGTGACCGAGTTCTGCTCATTATCAGTCAAGGTCGGGTGTCGAAGCGAGGGAGAGACAAGAACGATGTGGTTGTCCTTGTCCTGTTTTGCCCGAAGATAGCAGTTGCAACTTTCGGGACTGCCTGCCCTTGCGGCTAACGCCCACCCGACGACTGTAATTTTCTGCCCTTCCCCAAGCTGTCTCAACCGCGCCGTGTCCCTGCTGAGACAATCTGCTTTCGACGGGTTCGGCAAAGCACGCATCCAGGCAATTGTTCGCAGGGTGGACGGCCCCCACTTTGAGCGAACATTCTTTTGCTTATTAAGCTCTGCATTTCCGCTGCACGGCGTCCTACAATCGCGGATGGAAACCATGCCGGGGCACGGCGTGGGTGCCGGTTTTGCGGGAGCCGTAATGGCCAAACAGAGGAAAACGATACCAGCAAGGGTGAAGGTCGCGCGTGTCATTGCTAGCGTTTATATCATTTTGTCATTGCCGTGGGGAGAGCAAAACAGACAGAATCTGGCCCGCGTGAAATCGTGGGAAATCATCGCGGACAATCTCAGCAAGCGCGGTTGGACTTGGGCTGTGTGTCAGCCGTGGATTCCCAACGGGCGACCGAACCCCTTAAACTGTCAGTGGCTCGCAGCAGGAGGTGGTAAGCAATAATTAACAAACTCATTTCTGGCCTTTACCCTTTCCTTCGGAAAGTTTTGGTCGGCATGGCAAAAAAACGTACGATCAGCCGTGGCGCTCGGCAGCTTGGGAAATTCATCCCGTTATGAAAATCGAGGTAATCCAATGAAGTATTGGGAAATATTGCTGACAATCTCAGCAAGGCCGGATGGAGTTGGGGCCGTACCGCGAGCGTAGATTCAGAAGGGCGGACGATCTAGGCCAGCGGTAGGCTGCATCACTTGGTTAGGGGCCTGACCCAGGCTTTTTGAGCATTTCTTCATACTTGTCTAGCATTTTTCTATTCGTCTGTCCTCCCGGATAACCATCAACTTCCAGGTTGTTGTCCTTCTGAAATTGCGTTACTGCCTGATAAAGTGCGTTATCGTAATCTCCAGTCTCTTCTCCCCGATAGTAACCAAGACGTTTCAAGTAACGCTGAGCAAGTCGAAAGTTGGCTGTATCAAGCGGATTCGGCCCGGATGGCAAAGTAACGCTTCCTTCTTTGAGCTTCAGCTTTACAGCCTCGCTGAGGTGGGTCGGCGAATTATCATTTAACAAATCGACGGCCCAACTCCGCAGACTAGGGTCGAGTTTTTCTTTTGACGTCAAGATTGAAACCGCAACTTGAACATATTGCTGACTGACGGTTCTCCTGGCCAGTGAACTTTGAATTAAACCACCCACGATTGCAATAACGACAGGTATTGCCAACAGAGACAAAATTCTTGTGATCCTTTCCGCAAGATCCCACAGGTCACCTGGTTTGCGATGAGCGTTCATCGTAAAAACGCGTGCGCTACGGCGCAGCGTTAGATGTGGAAAGCGTCATACGCCTAACGAGAATTAGATTGCATCTTACAATCTATTTCTTGCTCCATAGAGGAAATATGCGTTAAAAGGCTGCACGCTGGCAAGCCCCGTTTCGCCTGGCCACAAGCTGCCCAAATTGTTCGATCAGCCAGGGATGCGGTGCGTGCCGCAAAAAGTAAACTCACAGCTCTTTGAACTCGCCTCGTTGCGAGCGTTCATATCACTTGGTCATTGCCGTGTGGAGAACAAAAGAGGCAGAATCCGGCCCGCGTGAAGTAATGGCAAATCATCGCCGACAATCTCAGCAAAGCCGGTTGCAGCTGGGGCTGCGTATCAGCGATTGATTTCAACGGGCGAAACAATCTGGATTGTTGACGCGCATCACGACGGAAAGTACAAAGAGGAAGAAAACAATGATCGAAGAAATAGGCACTCACGCCAACACAACCAAAGGCGGCGAACCGAGAGGCCCATCCGAAGTAAAATTCAAATGTCTGAAATGCCGCTATTCCATCGCCAAATACCCTTGCTGGAAATGCCGTTACAAACCCGGCGATTTCGACAAACAAGCCACGGGACGGCGAGCGCGTCGGCGCGGACATGCACCGCCAATGCAGCGAGGAGAAGCGCCCAGCAATTATGTCGAACGTATGCTCGAAGTGATTGGCCTGATCAAGCGGCACGTCGAGAAAGGGGATCTGCTCGAGTGGGCTGCTAATGAGGTTCGGTACGAAGGCGAACTCGACAGGGAGCCTGTGAAAGACACCAAATTTCTGCAAGCTGTCGACGCATACAGAACCAAAAAACTGACAGAACTGTAAACCTTTAGGAACCCTATCTTGTGGACATGGAAGGAAACAACCTAGGCCGAACGATCTGGATTGCTGACGCACATCGTCATCTGCCTATCGAGAAGGGTTCTGCTACGGACAATTGGTTGCTTCGGTTTCTTGGGGTTCTCACCTTGTCGAAAAAGTTCGTACGAGCACCAAGCTTTGCCTTCGGTGCCAAAAACCAATAGGGCGACATACTGATACGCTAGTGGCTTTTTAAAGTAGGAAGCTAACTTCTCTCGGTCTTTGGAACTATCCCCATCATCAGGTTTGGCCTCAATTGCTAGGAGATTGTCTGGTGGGTGTAGACGGCGGTGAATAATGATATCTGGAGTCACGGGATGGCCTTTAGGGTTCGGTTTCCGAGAGGGTATGTGATACCGTTTTGTCCCCGTTCCGAATCGGCCATATTCAGGATCGGCGTCCCACGGCGCAAAGGTGCCGCGCAAATAGCCCTGGGCCAACGTGGCCGTTAGGATGCGCTCGCGACTACGCGCCTTGAACAAATTAACTTCCACTTTCAAGAAGGCATCTATTGCGCGAACGAGCCGCTTTTCGACTTCCTGAGCAACGCGCACGAAGTCCGGATCGTCTCGCCATGAATCTGTTGGCGTGTGAAGTTTCAAAGAAATCTATTCTCAGGACATCTTGTTGTCCGGTTTGATTGTGCTTTGCCTGAACACCGGTCATTTCTTAGTAGAATACGCGGAGACGCACAATCTATGTTTGTGAAGTACTGGGAAATCATCGCTGACAATCTCAGCAAAGCCGGTTGGAGTTGGGGCTGGGTGTCAATACTCAATTGTCGCAGACGAACGATTCCGTTGCTGATGCGCATCACGGCAACGGTCAGCGACACTGAGTTGCAGAAATTCGCTGATTCACAAAAGTGCCAATATTTCCTCACACCGTTGGTCGATTAAATTAAGCATATGTTCCGTTTCATCTTGGACTGAGCGCTCGGATGGAACGCCTGTCGGGTCGCGGGGGTCGAGCAGGAAGCTCGCTGCCGGTGTTGCACCCATTCTGAAGAAAAAGGGATTTCTGCGCCGATGTGTAACTTGATGACGATAGTTGCGGATCCGAAAAATGTAGCCGTTGTCACTATACGGCTTGGGCGGTAATGGTCGCCCTTGTGTACGGGCCGTCAGCGCCGCAAGCTTTGATTTGACGGGGTCGCTCGCGGAAAGCGCATTTGACACTCGCATTATGCTCACGTCTTCTGGATCAATGCCTAGGCCACGAACTTCGTTTACGAACTGGGCAAGCACATCAGTAGCTCCCACCAGATGGAAGAAGAACTCTTGGACTAGCTGTTGACGGTATGAAGCGTCAGCACCCGGAAGATTGCCTTGGTTGAGTTGTAGAAGTTCTTGTAAACGTCGCTCGGCAAAAGCAAGTCTCTCAGATATATCCTCACGTTTCAAAGGTGAAGGCATATTCGATCTACGAAGTTACCGCGTCGTAAACGGGAATCACAGCATGATGTGAGCGGCATTGTGCGAGCCGATGAAAAGTTGACTTCGTTTCTGGAACTTGAATCAGCGATACGCGCGGGGGCCGCGCGGCTCCGGCCAGGCGTCGCGGTGCAGTGATTGACTAGGTTGCAGGATCAAAGTTTGAAATCCCAATTGTCCTCATACTGTTCTGCGGTGGGAGTCGGGATTCTGTATTTCTCGCCTTCAAATCCGATACGAAAATTGCGCGTTGCAACGTCCTTTCCCTTGGGCGTCGTGTCCAAGAACAAACGATGTTCCGCCCGAACATATCCTGCGACAACAGCGCTTGGCACGATAAAAAACCTCGCGACGTTCGATTCAAGACCAAAAGTCACGAAGCAATACCACAGTTTCGGTCTTGAGATAAATTCATGTTTTTCATGCATCCGCCAATTACTCACAATCCGACCGAACAGTTTTGAAACGGAGAAAGGTTGTTTTCGACGATTGAGATTCGCCTTAACTTCGAGTTGATACATCTGATCGGTGCTTGGGTTGGAAACCAAAATGTCAATGCTTTTCGTCCGGCCCAAGGTCATGTTTGCATCGTAGCCCCATAGGGCAAGGCGGGACAGTGCTGCAAATTCCCCCGCAAGAGAAACGGAGTTGAGTCGGATCCTTGATTTCCCTTTTGTTTGCAATGCCGGGCAAGTGTAGCGTCAGCGTGTTTCGCTGCGCAAGCCGAAAGACTAATGCGTCAGGCAAACGTCATGGCTCCTTAAAATCGCCCGCGTGCTCATGTGTCTCGATCACATTGCTCACATCATCGTAAACGCGAATCACGGCATCGTGTGAGCGGCTGCGATGCTTCACGTAGTCGATTGCGGTCTCAGTTGTATTGACTAGCACGACTCATCAAACCAAGGGCCGTAATACCGCCAATTGTTTTGACCAGTTGCCGACTTCATCGTGCATACAATGAGACTTTGGCCATGAGAAGCTTCAGGATTTTAACCCCCGCCAATCTGCTGGCGGCCGAAGACAGTTTTAGGGCGGCGTCGAACTGCCGCTTGTCTGCGTGGCTAACGCGAAGCGAAGGTTTTCTGCTGCTTCTGCGTCATCAGGGTTTAAACGCAGCGCTTCTTTGAATTGGGCAATGGCCTCTGAAGTTTGTCCCAGCCGGAAATACACAGCGCCGAGACCATTGTGGATTGGCGCCTTGGGATCGAGGCGAGCGGTTTGCAAGTAATGTGCCTTTGCACCTTCATAGTTGCCTTTCGCAAAGAGCGCTCTGCCGAGATGATAATGCGCTTCGGGATGGTTCGGGTTTTGCTTTAGTGCCGCCTCAAATTCCGGGATGGCCTGATCGAGCCTGCCGTCTCGGAAGAGAAACATCGCGTATTCGTAATGCACTCGCCCGGATTTCGGCGCTTGTCGCGTGGCGATCACGTGTTCAGCAGCGGCTTTGTCCTTCTGGCCGAGCTGTTCCAGAACCCAACCGTATTCCGAACGATAGTCGCCATTGCGAGGCTGAGTTCGTAAAGCTTCCTCCAGTTCGCTGCGAGCTTCACTCAGTTGCGATTGCGCGGCGAGCACCTGGCCAAGATCAAAATGCACTTCCTTTTGCTTGGGATTGAGCCGCAGCGCAATGCGGTATTGCTCTTCTGCGTTATCCATCCGATTGGCTTTGCGCAAGCTATCGCCGTACTTCCAATGGGCGCGAGCGCCGTTTGGTAAATCGGCGGCAATCCGCGCGGTTTGTTCCACTTCTGGCGTCTGATTACGGGCTTGCCCGATCCAGAGCGCGCCGAGTGGGACTACAAAGACTCCAACCCATTTTAGTCCGTGAAGCGCCCAACTGGGCAGCAGTTCACGTGGCGGCGCGGATACGTTTCCGCCAGCGAGCCCGAGATTCTCGCGCGTCGAGCGGTCGCGCACTTTCCAGATGAATCCGTCGTAATAAAAATGGAGGAGACCTGACGCAGCCACCACCCCGGTGAGCACGTGTTTCACGGTTTCGATCTCCAGATGTGCATTGAAGTAGGCCAGCGAACCGTAGGCAAAAATCAATCCGATGTACAGTCCGACCAGCGAACCGCTTCTACGAAAAACAAACCGCATAAAGCCGCCGATGGAACTGTCCTTTTCCACACGGCTGCGATTGTAAATCCAAACTAGCGAGAGGTACTGCACGTCGTGATAGACTTCGAAGAGAGCGATGCCTGCCAGAATGTTCATGACGCCGTTATTGCAGTACCACCAGAACGCGATTGTTGTGGCCAGCAGCGCCAGCTTTACCGGATTAGGGCGTTTCCCCTCCGCCCACATCCGGGAGAAATTGAACAGGAACAAAACCGCAAATGCGATGGCGATGGCTAAGATGACTTGCTGTGCATTGTGAAGGAGCCAGGGTGGAATGAAAGGTCCGCCGCTGGCGTAATACATTTCCAACGTGTCGGCCATGCGTTGCGGTGAAAGGAGCACCGCGGCCGCGAACCAAGCGCCACAGGTCGCAAAATCGAGCCGGCGTGTCTGCGTCGCGAAAGAGCCGGTCTTCGCGTCGTAGATGCGGCAAAAGCCGTAAGTCTGCATCATCCCATGCCAGACTCCCCAGAAGAAGACGATCAGAATGATTCCCTTCAGGTCCCACCAGTAAAAAGCGACGCAAACCGAGACCAGAAAAATCGGCGCGAAAATAAAGCGCCAGCGAAAACGCCTGAACAAAGCACGATCGCCGTACGCGCGGATCATCCCCGGCAGATGGTGGCCCATTGCGCCAAATGCACCGACGAAAATGTAGATGTCCTGTGCGCTCCAACGCGCCTGCGCCAGCAGAAACATCGGCATCAGAAAGAGCGGTGTGCCGACATACAGAATCAGGTCGCGCCAACTATTGAGAATCCACAGCGCTTTTTTCGGCGCTGTGACTGGAACAGCAGGAACGGTATGCGGTCGAGAAAATGCGCTGAGAAGCTGCATTGGTCTGAGCGCCAAGTGTCTCTTAACTGGCAGCCCCGAGTCGGGGCTGCCTCTTTGTGAAATTGCGCTCTTGCGCTTCTTAGAACTTCTTGATCATCCTTACGTACCAGAACTGCCCCAGGTTATCATAGAGACCGCCCGGGTAGCCGACGGAGTTGGAAAAAGCACCGGTGTTGAGTCCAAACGACTTTGGCGGGTCTGCACCAAAGATGTCGGTCACACCCACGGTGAGCGTGGTGTTGTTGAGGATATTCTTCCAGCAAGGCATGGCGTAAGGAACCGGCGGCGTTTCCTTCTCCTTGCCTACCACTTCCTTGCCGCCCTTGGAATACCCAGGCACCGGCGCCGCTTCGACCGGAGGCGTGAAGATCAGGGTGTAGGAGAGCTGCGCATCTATAAAGTTAGTAGCATCCACCCAGTGGCGCTTATTGAGCCCAGAAGGCGACAACTGTACGGCATCGATCTGTTCCCAGTATCCATCCAGGAAATGCCAAGTCCAGTTCATGTCCCAGTTGTGCCAGGTCCAGTCGATGGTGGTGTCCCCTCTCCATTTCAGCCAGGCTTGGGGATTGGTTGTGTCCCCGAAAAAGCTGCCAATATACCACTCGGAACTGGAGCTACCAGATACTTGCCGCGGCCTTTGGCCGGGGTAGTTGACCACGAACTCGTTTAGATAACTCCACCGGCTTAAGAGCGAGAATGTGCCGTAGCCCGTCTCGATCTGATATTGAGCACCGAGGTCAACACCATTGTCTCGGATACGTCCGCCGTTAATATAAGGGGTTGTGACCCCGGAGAAACCGCCTTGTTGGTCAAACAGCAACGCCGGTCCAGTTGCCAGCGTCGGCTTGTTAGGCGATATGACAGCCAGGCTCAACGGAAAACCATCGGCGTTGTACGTTCCAACGATTGTGTTAGGAGCGAAGAACATCGCAACCCCACTGCGCTCCACATCCCATAAATCAATCGTCAACGTTAACGTCCCCCACTTGGCCGGAATCCACTTGGGCGTATAAACGATGCCTCCAGTCCAAGTACGATCATGTTCCGGATGCAGATTCCTATTGGGAAGCTGCTCGACGGTCGTTTCCGGATTGCCTATATCTTGGACGGGATTGTTAGCGCTCCCGCAAGGACCAAACACCGACACAGGAGCACATGTAGTACCCCCGACCGGCGCCAGAAGGAATCTTTCAGGTCCGTACAACTGCACCATGGAGGGCTCAAGGAAGCCTTCACCCCACGTGCTGCGAAGAGTCAGGCTCTCGTCAAACGGCTGCCAGCGCACCCCAAACTTGGGCACCGCCGCGTTGGTGTCGTTGTTCAGCCACTCGTCGTACCGGACACCAGCCGAGAATTCCAGTGAGTGAAACCCGGGTATGTTCCACTTCGGGCTGAAAATCGGAATGAGCGTTTCCGCATAAATCCCCCACGATTTGCGCCCGGCCTCAATGGACTGTACATCGTTCTCGAGGCGGATCTGGTCATCCACATCGATGATGTAAGTTTCACGGTTAAACGAGCCGCCAAAAGCCAGGCCCACGCCGCCTGCCGGCAAATCAAACAGGTCGGTGGTGTAAATGTTCATGTCCAGCGTTGCAAGCTTGGACGTGAAGAGGTTCTTGTTGAACTGCGTCGCAAAGTTGATCAGCGGAATATTGCTCGGGACCACCACGTGCGCCGCATCCGCAAACGGATTGTACGGAATCGTCTGCCCGATAAATTCACTCGAGGTGGGATCAAACAGCGGGTCGGCCCCGTTCAAAATCCGGTTAAACCGCCCACCATCACTAACTTGGCCCTTCGAAATCTGCAGGAGCTGGCTGTACATGAACGCTCCATCGTAGCCCCAGGTTCCGTTAAACAGCTTGTCGCCTTTTACACCGACCGTGAAACGCTCGGCGATGTTTTCGTTGTCGAACAAGCGGTTGCCGAAATCGACTAAGCGCGCCCGAGTGCCGCCTGTGATGATCTGCTCAAACGGATTGAACGGGTTGAAGGCACCGAGAGGCTCCCCAACTTGCGCAGGCGTGAAGCCGCCATAAGGAGGTACCTCCACACCGTTCACAATCGGGAAGGGATGATTGGGCGGGATGAAGCGCGTCGGGGAACCAGGCGTGATGAAACTGCCAGTAGCGTCTGGCGCAAGTTCATCGTGCGTTTTGGCATCCACATAGTAGAAGTCGCCAAAAAGCCGCAACTGATCGTCGCAGATTTTGTGCTCGAACGCCGTATATCCGCCCCAGCGCTCCTGCTTCGGATACGAGCTTGAAGTACTGTTAAAGTTCCAGCCAGGGGTGGGAACGCCGTTAAAGGTGAAGTGGTCGTTCCTGATACGGCTTGCCTTGTAATAATAATCGCTTGCCGGAACTAATCCGTTGGCATCATTCGGCGGTGTGCCAAAGAATTGGGCCAACGTCGACAAGCCAGGGGGTAGCACCGGGGGTGGCTCCGGGTTACCATTGACATCGAATGGATGTAAAACG
>WNGL01026229.1_pt1 | contig 11828 bp, 7 predicted proteins | sample 5400591 | NCBI WGS metagenome assembly WNGL01 (sample SAMN13153377, study PRJNA577476) | soil metagenome | isolation source: 80 cm soil or saprolite under Garry oak tree replicate 1 | place: USA:California | collected 2016-06-15
GGCCAAGCGCGAATTCACGGAAGAACTTAGAATCAATCCTCGGGATTTCAATGCCAACTACAGACTCGGACGTTTATTGCGCGAAGATGGAAACTTGGTGGACGCTGAAGCCCGCCTGCTGACTGCTTTGCAGTTGCGTCCGGATGATACAGGCACTCTCTACGAAAAAGCTCAACTCTTGCAGAGTCAGAGCAAAACCGAAATGGCGGATGACTGCCTGGAACATGTTGTGCGGCAGGCGCCAGATTTTACGCCCGCCCACGTTTTGCTTGCTCGCCTGTATTACAAATTGAAGCGGCCAGGGGATGCCGAACGAGAGCGATCCACAGTCACCAGGTTAAATGCCGAAGAACAGAAAAGGCAGCCAACTCCTGATCCGAAGGCCGCGAAACCTACGAAGGAATGAGCATCTTTTCGCGGCCAGGCCACGGACACGTGTGGAGATAAAATTAGAAGGCAAGCGATAAATAAGGACTCCATCACACTATCGACATGAAGAGAAAACCCACGATTGCAATAGTAGCTCGGCGCGCAGGGGTTGCCGAGAGCACCGTTTCCCGGTATCTAAATAGCGGTTACGTCAGTGCGGAGGTTCGCGACCGGCTGCGGGCGGTGGTGAAAGAGTTGAACTATATTCCCTCTCCCACGGCTCGTAACCTCAGTACGGGACGGAAGGGCTGTATTGGAGTTGTCGTAGAATCCAGCCAGGGTCCTTGGTTCATGCAGCTTTTAGCCGGTATTGAGGAGGAGTTGTCAAAGCCACATCTGAGCGTAATGCTGGGTAGTTTGACATTGCGGGGCCATTATGACGCGAGTGCCATTTTGGACTGGGTCCGTGAACGTCGTGTTGATGGCATCATCTTTGCCCGGTCGCTCAGGCGAGAGCGACCTCTGCTGAATGCAACAATTGAAGCGCATCTACCCTTCGTCGTGGTGGGACCCGACGAGCCAGTTAAAGGGCATGTAGTCCGCTGTGACAATTTCGCAGCCGGTGTTTTGGCGGCAGATCACCTGGCCAATCTGGGGCACACGAGGATCGCGTTTGCCGGAGGACCCCGTGAATCTCAGGACTCTCGGGACCGATTGAACGGCTTGCGGGAAGGACTCGCCGCTCGGGACATAACGCTTCGGCAGGATAGAGTCTCCTTTTGCGAGAGCTACGAGGCTGACGTCGGCGCCGATTTTGCCCGGAACTTCTTCAAACGGAAGGAGGACGTTACCGCGATGGTGTTGGGCAACGATTCGCTTGCTCTCGGGTTCATGCGAATGGCTTTGCAACGTGGTGTTCGTATCCCTGCAGATCTTTCCGTCGTAGGATTTGACGGTGTGCCCGAGGGAGCGCGCGTCTGGCCGGGACTAACAACTATCGCGCAGCCCATGCGCGACATGGGACGAACCGCCTGCCGCACGCTATTGGCTCAGATAAATGGGTCCTCTAGTGAGGTGGAAAGTTCCGTTGAGTATGGGGTTGAGCTAGTCGCTCGAGAAAGCACCGGTCCTGCACCTTCTCCGTAACGAAGCGCAGACCGTTCCGGCCCACGGCGAACGGCTTTCACGATCCGCTCTTTAAACAACATCGTTCCCGCAGTCGTTCTCCGCTCGCCGATGTCGACTGGATTTCTCCGATGCCTAGACTAACATCCTGCGATTCCCAAGCAAACTGTTGTACCCAGTATCGGATCATAGCGATCCAGTCTGAGGAGTGAAATTGGTCGGCGATTCCGGCCAGAGCCGAAGTCGCCCGAGACATCGCAAATCCAACTCAAAAAGGGCCAAGTTGAGCAGTTCAACATTGCGGCTTTCGGTCGCCATTCATCAATACAGAATGGTCTCGTAATTGGCGTGTAGAAGTTGCACGCATGATGCCATCTAAAAGCTTTTAGATGCGTTTTTCTTATTGACTAGTATACCTGCGGGACGCGGCTGGCTAAAAGCTTTTAGGGTTGAATGAGCTCACCACCGGGCACTGGAGGGGGCTCTTAACGATGACCGGCGCCTATTTCGCACCGCGTCAGTAGGGGTATGGCTGACCCTTGCGTACGATGCGAATGCGATGATCGGTGAATTTGAAATGTGCGCTGGCCACTGCGATCTTCGGCATGTGGCAGCTCACGCAGAGTTCTCGACCGACCGGACAAGACCTCGGTGCTAATCCTTGCGCTTTTCGCGGTCCCGGAGATTCGGCCTCTGTGACGGTATTAAGAGAGTTTCCGGGTGAAGAAACGGTCCCTTCGTGAGCAGGTTCATGACACACGGTGCACTTGGCATCGTATTTGGCTTCATCGCGCTGCAAGTCCTGATGGGGATCGTGGCAGGCAGTGCAGGCAAGGTGTGGATCATTGGGATCGTGGCCCTTCGAGGTAAATATCCTGTAAGGCTGAAACCGCACGTTGTTCATCGCGGCGTGTTCCGGCATTTCCTCAACGGTACTCGCACTGCGATGGCAAGCGCCGCAAAACTCCTGGGAGAGTGTGTCGGGGTCGAGCGACTTGGGGTTAAATATGTAGAGGTTTTCGTCAGTTCCAGATTGCATGGAGGTCACATGCCGTCCTCCCGGTCCATGGCATGCTTCGCAGCCAACCCCAGGCACCACTTTTTCAAGCACAACCTGGTTGCCTGCTATTGCGGCGGTGCCGTGACAACTAAAACAGCTTCGAGCTTCATCCGCGCTGATGGAGCGACCAATCGCTTCTTCCAGAGTCTTCGGCAAGTTCTGGGCGTACCCAATGGTCCAATCGAGATTATCGATTTCGGTATAGAAGCTGACCCGACTTTCATAGAGTTTGCCTCTGTGCCGGAGTATGTAGGTTTGACCAGCGTGACCTTGTCCGAAGGAATACAGGATGGGTTCGACAATTTTCTCCCGACCATCTGAAACTTGATAGAGACTGCTTTCTCCTTGGCGAATGATTTCGTACTCATATCGACCGTATTTGAAGGCCAGGCTCGCGTGAGAACGCAGGACCGGACTCTCAGAGACAGATTGCATGGCGTGGGCCATGGCAGTCCCGCTTTGAGTACTATTTCTACGGGCATGACATTTAGCGCAAACTTCGCGCCCTATGTATCGGATTCCTTGCACTTCAGTCCGTGGGCGGAATTGAGAAAACAGTGACGCAATATCAGCGTCACGCTGAGCGCTGGCGTTTTGCGCGAAAAAGAGGGCGATCACCCCAAGGAAAAGAAGCACCGACCTTCGGGAGCCTCTGAACGTCCGGAGAGTTGGGCTTGATATCACTGTCAGTTCCTCGAGAAGACAAGACTTCATTAGGGATGGGTAGCGGAAGTGGAAACATTGAGGGTCTCCGAGCCCTTTCCCTCCACAACTCGTATGTACTGATTAATCGGCGGATTGGTGATCCGATCTACTGTGCCACTTGGCCATTTCACTTCAACGCTATCAATCTTGTTCGCCGTCACTATCCCCAGAATCTCGCGTGGGTCGTGCGAAGCCAGGTAGCTGCCGCCTCCGTTTTTAAGGCGGCTTGTCTTGGTGCCGCCAGCGACCCAGGTAATAACCGCTCCGATCGAAGCAGAATTACTCTTGGTCGCAACAAGTTGCAATCCAATCCAATTGTTTCTGTGATCTCCCTCGTTGTGTAATAGAAGCGGCGGCTCGCCGTTGTTGCAAATCAAGATGTCGAGGTAGCCGTCATTGTCAAAGTCTCCGACGGCGAGTCCGCGGGCTGGATAGAGTTTACCGAATACCGGACCTGACTCCGCACTTACATTTCGAAATTTGCCATTCACGTTCTCAAACATCAAGAGAGGTTCTTTGTAGGTCGTCTGAGTATTTCGCATCTCAACCATATCGTCAGGATGACCATTGGCCAAGATAAGATCCGCATTTCCATCGTTATCGTAATCAAAGAATTTCAGACCCCATCCACTGAGTACACGAGTTGCCGGTCCGATTTCCCCAGACTGATCGAAAAAAGTCATGTCCTTTTCGTTGTGATAGAGACTGAATCGTTCTTGGTCAATGTTTGCGACAAAAAGACTCTGCCAGCCGCTATTATCGTAGTCGGCGGCGTCGACTCCCATTCCCGATCGTACGGTTCCGCTATCACTGTAGGCCACACCGGCTTCCAGCCCGACCTCTTTGAAGGTCCCGTCGTGTTGATTGATAAACAGGAAGTTCGGCAGAGTGTCGTTGGCCACGAAAAGATCCATCCAGCCATCGTTGTTCACATCGGTTACCACGACTCCAAAGGACTTTCCTGGTGATCGGGCGATTCCGGACCGCTGACTGACGTCGGTAAATGTACCGTCGCCATTGTTGTGAAAGAGCCGGCTTGGCCGCGGAGCAAAAACACGGGGAATGCAATAGTATTTGCGGCCAAACTTGTTGTCTCCGCAGCTGAGGTTCTTGTTGTATTCCACAAAACTCGAAACAAAGAGGTCCAGTTTTCCGTCGTTGTCATAATCAAACCAGACCGCGTTGGTTGACCAACCATTCACTGCCACCCTCGCCCTTTCCGTTACGTCCGTAAACGTGCCATCCTTGTTGTTGTGATAAAGCGTATTTTTGCCGTAGGCGGTGATGTAGATGTCCGGCCAGCCATCGCCGTCATAATCACCTACCGCTACACCCATCCCGAATGATTTGCTGATGGCTAAACCTGCCTTGTCGGTCACGTCCGTAAACGTGCCGTCGTGGTTGTTATGGTAGAGGGCGTTACGCAAGGGCTTGTCAGGATGAAAAAAATCAGAGGGACCACTGTTGACGAACAGGATGTCCATCCAACCGTCGTTGTCGTAGTCGAGGAAAGCGCACCCTCCGCCCACGGTTTCTGGCAAATACCTTTCCTGAGAGTGCGCATTGTCATGGCTCCAGGTAATCCCACTTTCACTCGGGGGAATCTCTCGAAATACGATCCGGCCAGGTGCACTTTGTACGGTGCTATTCTGCGGTTGCGGAGCTTTCTGAGCGAATGCGACATCTGCCAAGCACAAGTAAAGAACGAACGACATGAGATTTCGCACCAACATCGCTTGCCTTCTAGTTTTATCTCCGAAAATGTTCGTGGTCTGGCAGCGTAAAAGTTCTCACATTCCGTTTGACACGTCCACAAAACTCAACGATATTACCGGGCAATATGTGAAACTGATTCCATCACAATTGGACGTGAATCGAGATCGATGTAGTCGAAGTAGTCGAAGTCAGCTATGGCGCGCTGCCCGCTCATGTCATGCGCACAGAGAGCTCCAAAGGAACCGGTGAATCCCAGACCTGCAGTTGTGTGTTCATCGGACAGAATAGTGGCGTCCAGGTCGTCAGTCAGAGGTGTCCAGTGCTGGCCGTCAAGTGAGTAAAAAAAACGCAAGGCTGTTTCGTGGTAGTCGACTCGCAGATAGACGCGGCCTTCCGCGAGGGGCACCGGCTTTTCGAGAACATTGCTCAGCTTACCCAGGCTGCTCTTAAGAACTCCTAAATTTATTCCTAGTTCGTCGTCGAAGCTGATGTTGGCGTAGTAGAAATTCTCGTCGTCATACAGGCACATCAAACCGGCCATTTGCTGAAAATTAACAGGCCTGAACTCTACCGAGGTCTCGAACCGAATCACTGTCGGCGGGCGCCAGCAAGGTTTGATAGTGAGGGCTGAGCTGATCGCTATCGAAATGATCCCGCGGCTCCTCAGGTGGAAATGGGCAGTCTGCTAGAGCTGGTGCCTGAACCTCAATTCGAGGAAAGACCCCGCCATCCGCTAGCCGTAGCCACCCTTCGCTTGTCCACTCAACACGCTGGATTGCTGTTTCCCGTCCAAGAACGCAACGGCGGTGTTCGCAAACGGGGCGGGCACAGAGATGGGCCAAATACCATTCACCCGTTTGAGTTTGCACGAGTGAGCCATGGCCCGCTTTCTGCAGTGCTGTTCTTGAGGACCCCTGGGAGGTGAGCATCGAGCCTTGGGGATCAGCTTCGTACGGTCCGTCGATTTGGCGCGAACGCGCTACGGTCACTGCGTGTTCCCAGCCGGTGCCGCCCTCGGCGACCATTAGGTAGTAATGATCTCCGTAGTGATAGAGGTGTGGTCCTTCGGTTCGGCCCCGCACGCTGCCGCCGAAAATGCGACGCGGTTTCCCGACGAGACTTTTTCGTTCAGCGCAGTATTCTTGAAGGGCGATACCGCCGAACGAGTCTCGCCCAGGACGATGGTCCCAAATCATGTTTACAAGCCATTGTCGGCCGTCATCATCGGTGAAAAGGGATGGATCAAAGCCGCTACCGTTCAGATAAATCGGATCTGACCAGGGCCCTTCGATCGACTCGGCTGTAACTAGATAGTTGTGGCAATCATCGAATCCAAAACCCCAGGTCTTCACGTCGGTATATACGAGGTGAAAAAGGCCCTTGGAAAAGGTAAGGCACGGGGCCCAAACGCCGCCAGATCGGGGATTCCCCCGCATATCGAGCTGGTTCAGACGTGTCAGGGCATGTGTGAGTAGGCGCCAGTGCCTCAAGTCACGACTGTGGCTGATCCGTACTCCGGGGAACCACTCAAATGTTGAAGTAGCGATGTAGAAGTCGTTGTCAACCCTCAGTATCGAAGGATCAGGGTGAAATCCTCGTAGGACGGGATTCCGAATAATATGGGTACCCAAAGAATATTTATCGTCCATGCTGATCCTTGCACTCACAGTTTGCATCCCTAAAGCCTCGAAGGATATCACAAAGAGTGGAAGCGGTTCCATATGGAATTTCGTCCACTCAGGTGGCAGGCAAGTCGATATGGGTCCCCCTTTCGCTTGACAAGGTGATCGCAAGCATATCTACTATGGAACCGGTTCCATTTAGGTTAGGAGCCGCTCTGTACAGAATGTGGGGTCCGGGTATCAGAGTGTCGTCCGGTGTTCTCGACCTCCGCAGCGGAGACTAACGGCCAGGGCAAGGGGGAGAAATCATGATTTGCCCGTGCACGGTTCCAGATTCCTATCGAATGTCTATTTCCGAGTTCGTGGTTGGGCCCGGTGAGCGAGAACTGGCTGGGAGCAGTTTGGACTGATCTCGATCAGCCTCGACGACGCCGAGATTCAATGGTTTTTCCGGTGCGATGGAGACTCTGAAACACCTGTCCGCGGACAAAGTTTGTATCGTTGAGGAAGGCGCGCGTTATCGAATCGCGCCAAGACATGCTCGGGAAACCATCGCGAATCATCGGGACCGAGATCCGGAAGGTCCAATGATGCCGGCGTCTTCGCGCCTTTCTTTATGGGAGAAGATTTCCTATGCTCTAGGCGACTCGGCCTCCAATTTCTACTGGAAGACGTTTGAATATTTTCTCGTCTTCTATTACACGGATGTATTTGGTCTTCCCGCCGCCACTGTCGGGACGATGATGCTGGTCACCCGCGCTGGTGACGCGGTGATTGATCCACTGATGGGTGTTCTGGCCGATCGGACTCACACTCGGTGGGGCCGCTTCCGGCCTTACCTCCTGTGGTTTCCCATACCGCTAGCGGCTGCTGGCGTCTTGACCTTTACTACTCCGCACCTAAACGCTGGGCAAAAGACGATCTACGCTTACGTGACTTACTCGCTGCTGATGCTGATGTACACCGCCGTTAATATTCCTTACACCGCTTTGATGGGGGTAATGACGCCGAACTCCATTGAGCGGACAAGTCTCTCTTCTCTGCGGTTCGTCGGAGCGTTCGTGGTCACCGTTTTTGTCCAAAAATTTACCCTGAGTTTGGCATTACTACTTGGCCATGGGGACAACGTACGCGGCTGGCAAGCCACCATGATTCTGTACGGTCTGCTTGCGGTATTGATGTTCCTGACCTGCTTTAAATTCACCCAGGAACGGATTGTCCCTCCTGAGGATCAGAAGACGAACTTGAAGCTGGATGTGGCCACGGTTATAACGAGCCGCCCGTGGCGAATATTATTCATCGCGGTGATTTTCGTGCTGGCATCCTATGCCGTCCGGGGAGCGGCTTCAGCCTACTATTTCAAATACTACGTAAATCGCGAAGACCTGCTGGGATGGTTCCTTGTTGTCAATGGCGTTTCGAACCTCCTGGGTATTGTGATTACGCCTTGGGTAGCCAAGTTCATCGGCAAGAAGCGCGGTTTCATGCTGTCGACGGGAACCGGTGCATTCTTATTCGGGTTGCTCTACATTGCACCTCCCACCAATCTGTCGCTTATATTCGGGCTTCAGGCCGTTTCGAGTTTCGCGGTCGGTCCGGCTGCTCCTTTGTTTTTTGCCATGTATGCCGACATCGCAGACCACGCGGAATGGGTCACGACCCGGCGGGCTACCGGTTTGATCTTTGCGTCAGCAATGTTTGCCATCAAGTTTGGCGCGGCACTTGGCGGCTGGCTCATCGGATTGCTGCTTGCTTTCTTTGGATACGTGGCAAATGGGGTGCAGACGGGCATTGCGCTGAGGGGAATTGGCGTTTCCATCAGCATAGTTCCTGGTGTTTTGCTAGCGCTGGCTACTCTGGTGTTAACGACGTACGAACTTGACGAGCGGACGATGTTAGGTATTGAGGCCGATTTAACCAAACGGCGCAAACCTCAAAGTGCTCCCGTTACCGGTTAGCCGGGACCAGGTAGGTTCTGCTCCGGAGGGAGACGATCCTGCGTGATGGGACCGCCGCTCAAGTTGCTACGGAGATTCGTAAGAGCGTATTTCGTCGCCACAACGAGGTCTCGACATGAAATTCCGGATGCCAATCATGCTGGTCGCGATTGCGTTTTGTGTTCTGCCTCCGCTCGGGTGGCCGGCAGAGGGCGGGCTCTCCCGACCGGCCAAGTTCGAGCCACCTGATCACAAGACAATTCTCATTATTGGCCAAACCAAGGGGGAGTTTGCAGATTACGTTGACAAAGCCCGAGCTGGACTACCTGGTGGTTACATGTTCTACACGAGTCTGAACCATTTGGAAGGACTAACTTCCCCGTGGAAGGGTGCAGGATGCCAGGATGCAGGGGTGGAGGATCTGCAAGACTGGGTGGACAACTATCCGGAATCGGTGGGACAGGTCGGCCTCTATATTGTCGATCAGCTACCCAGTATCAATAGCGGAGCCCTGGACACCAATATCAGGACATTGGCGGAGACTCTGCGCAAAACGAACAAGCCCATCCTTATGCGCATAGGCTACGAGTTCGATGGTGAGTGGAATGCATACGACCCCGAAGCGTATGTGGCCGCGTGGCGCCGAATTGTTGACATTTTCCGGGGCAATAGGGTTGGAGAGGAGTCCGTTGTCCCGGTGACCAATGTCGCTTTTGTTTGGCACTCTGCAGTCTGGAAGACGTTTCATAACCAGCCCATCTCTGCCTGGTATCCGGGAGACAACTATGTCGACTGGGCGGCGATAAGTTGGTTCGCTTGGGGCGATAAAGAGAGCAGGAATATTGCAGAAACCGGAAGAAGCAATTTCGTGGCTTTCGCCAAGGAGCACAATAAGCCTCTCATGATTGCTGAATCCGCACCTAAGTCGTACTACGCACCCGCGCGATCTGATTCCTGGGGTGGCTGGTTCGAACCAGTGTTTGCCTGGATTCGCCGCAATAACGTGAAGGCATTCAGTTACATCAACCAGAACTGGGATGCCCAGCCTATGTGGCACGATCCGTCATGCAAAACCCCCACAGATTGGGGCGATACTCGTGTGCAGGCACCGGGTTCGACGGGGTTGAAGGCATGGCAAAAAACAGTCCGAGGAAGGCGTTTTCTGCACGCGGGGCCGCAGCTTTATAAAGCGATCGGATTTTCCAAATAGTCATCGCCGCATCCGGAATTCTTGGTTATCCGTCCAAAACGATAGGAGGGCTGCTATGAAGAGCAACAGCGGCAATTATCAACCCGCGCCAGAGCACAGGTTTTCTTTTGGTTTGTGGACAGTAGGGAATCGTGGGAGAGATCCATTTGGCGATGCGGTGCGGGAATCGGTTTCTCCGCAGGATTTGATAGCGCTGCTGGCGGAAGTAGGCGCTTGGGGCGTTAATCTGCATGACAACGATTTGGTGCCGATCGACGCTACGCCCTCGGAGCGGGACCGTATTGTGCGCGACTTCAAGCGCGCCTGTGAGAGGAACAGAATTACTGTCCCCATGGCGACGGTCAACCTCTTCTATCATCCCGTGTTTCGCGATGGCGCGTTCACGGCCAACGATCCTGAGGTGCGCGCCTATGCGGTGCAGAAAACCGTGCGCGCCTTGGATCTTGGCGCGGAACTAGGCGCCAAAATATTTGTGCTGTGGGGCGGACGCGAAGGCGTGGAAACCGATGCCTGCCGCCGTCCCGATGACGCTATCAAACACTTGCGGGAAGCCGTCAATTATCTCTGCGAATACAATCTCGACCGCAGCTACGGATACAAATTCGCGCTCGAAGCCAAGCCCAACGAGCCTCGAGCGGATATTTACATGTCCACCACCGGACATTACCTGGGTTTTATTCCGACTCTCGATCATCCGGAAATGGTAGGCGTCAACCCCGAGGTTGCGCATGAAACCATGGCGGGATTGAACTTCGTGCACGGCGTGGCGCAAGCTTGGGAGGCCGGAAAACTCTTCCACATTGACCTCAACGATCAGATGCCAGGACGCTACGACCAGGACCTTCGCTTCGGCTCGGCCAACATTAAATCTGCATTCTGGCTGGTCAAGTTTCTCGAGGACGTTGGATACTCAGGCCCGCGCCACTTCGATGCCCATGCGTATCGCACCGAAGATTACGAAGGAGTGAAGGACTTCGCGCGCGGTTGCATGCGGACTTATCTCATCCTGAAAGAAAAGGCACAACGGTGGAATGAGGACAAAGAGATTCAAGCGATCCTGGAGGAAATTAATTCCGCCCAGAAAAAGCGTGCTCGCCGTGGAACGGTATTCGAAGGAGGTCACAGCGGAGTTGCTGGCGCACGAGTTCGACAGAGACAAGATGATGGAAAAGCGTCTGCCCTACGAGCGGCTGGACCAGTTGACGGTGGATATCCTGTTAGGGGTGCGGTAGGAGGTTAGGCTGCGGCCGACAACTGAGGGCCACCCTCACCTCGGGTGTTAGCCGGAAGGGCACAGGCGGAATGAATCAACGTCATTCCTTGGGGGACCGAGCATTGTGGTCAAGAACATAAACGCATACAGCAATTCGCCGCATGCAAGCGGAACTCGATCAGCTTGAGGCGCAGGAAAGCGCGAGGTGAAAGATCCTAGCGCCCATGCTATGGGCCTGCTGAGAGTGGATTTGGTAAAGGAGTGTCGTCGCAGGCTATTCTTCATCGCGACAACCATCCCGAAAGAGCCAGACGTCTGATAAACGCGGATCCGCGCAATTGCGGATGGTTTCCAGATCGCCCCTGATGCACCCGGCATAACACTTGCACTTCGTTCCCAAGAGCCAGATCTACCAGTTTTGAGAATGTTGCGTTCAAAAACTCGCGGTACAAGGACGGTACAAGGAAAATCTGTTCCCTAGAGTTCTCACCGGCTCCTTACAGGGCGTTGCAGAGCGACCGCTGCCTTGTAATTACTACGTGATCCAGTCTGACATCGCCCTTTCACGGCGGTAACACGGGTTCAAATCCCGTCGGGGACGCCAACTTTATCAACCACTTGCAAATCCCCTCCAGAATTTTGTAGGTCCGTTACGGTCCGATAAGCTTCGGTGCTTGGTTTTTCTTGGTTTTTGTCGAGCAACAAGCTCACAACTCGGCTCTGCGCGTCTCGCTTCGTTTGCGTGATTGCTTGCGCGTATACGTTCAGGGTGACCGAGATGTTTGCGTGCCGCATTAACTCCTGCACAACCTTCACGTCCTCGCCGTTCCCCTTGAGGAGCGTCGCGTACGTGTGCCGGAATGTATTCCAA
>WNGL01014583.1_pt1 | contig 11827 bp, 14 predicted proteins | sample 5400591 | NCBI WGS metagenome assembly WNGL01 (sample SAMN13153377, study PRJNA577476) | soil metagenome | isolation source: 80 cm soil or saprolite under Garry oak tree replicate 1 | place: USA:California | collected 2016-06-15
GGTCCGGGCGTCCGTTGCGAGAGAGGTCGTGCGACTCCTCCGGAAACCGAACCAGCTCGACCGTCTTGCCGAGCAGGCGCATCGCTCCGAACATCTCCTCCGACTGCGACATCGCACAGCGAAGGTCCATCTCACCGGCCGTGAGCAGGAGCGGCGTCTGGATGTTGCGGACGTAGCGAATCGGTGAGCGTCGCCACAGCTCGTCGAGGTCGGGCCACGGCGGCGGACCGAGCTGGAGGACGCCCCAGAGCACGATGTCGTGCTGTGAGTACTCGCTGACGAGGTTGCAGATGGAACGCATGGCGACCGCAGCCGCAAAACGATTGGTCTGGCCGATCACCCAGTTGGTCATGTATCCGCCATACGATCCGCCGCCCACGCCGAGCCGTTTGGCGTCGATGTAGCCGGTTCGCTCGATGACCTGGTCGAGCGAGCTCATGATGTCGGCGTAGTCCTTGCCCGCCCAATCGCGAACGACGTCGCGCCGGAAGCGTTCGCCGTAGCCGTCGGAACCGCGCGGGTTCATGTAGAAGACGACAAAGCCCATGCCGGCCAGGATCTGCAGCTCGTGGAAGAACGACCAGCCGTACTGGGCGTGCGGGCCACCGTGGATCTCGAGCACGGCCGGGTAGATGCGCTCGGGGTCGTGGCCCTGCGGTTTCAGGACCCAGCCCTCCAGCTTCCAGCCGTCGGGGGCCGTGAAGTAGTGCTGCTCAGGCGGGGCGAGGTAGCGATCGTGCAGCCACGGGTTCATGTCGGTGACCCGGGCCTCGGCTCCCCTCGTCAGCATGTACAGCTCGCCCGGGCTGGTCGGGTCCGTGGCGCAGAACGCGAGCACTCCGGCGGCGATGTCGAAGTCGAAGATTCGGCGTTTGCCGCCCACCTCCTCGCGCACGTTGCCCTCGAGGTCGACCGAGTTGACCGAGGTGACGCCGGGACCGCTGGCCTGGAAGTAGATGCGGTCGCCTTCGTCGGACCAGCACACCCTGGTCCCGTGGCCGGACCGCATGTCGTTGATGACGCTGTCGTTGACCGCCTGGTCCAGGTTCGCTGTGAGGCAGCGGGGCCCGCCGCCGGAGAGGGGCACGACCCACAACCGCTCGATCAGACCGACGTCGAGACCGTTCGGGGCGATGAAGGCAATCTGGTCTCCCTTCGGTGACCAGATCGGAGAGCTCAGGAAGAAGCCGCCGCCCAGACGGTGTCGATTCGCCTCGAGGTCGACGAGGTAGAGGTTGAGCTCGCGCTGCAGGTCGGCGCCCGGCTCGGCGTTGCCCGCCACGACGACGCGGACGCCGTCCGGCGCCCAATCGAAGTCGGTGACGTCCCAGGAGCCGCTCGTCAGCTGCTTGGTGTCACCCCCTCCGGCCGAAACCACAAACAGGTGGTGGTTGCGGCCGTCGACATACCCCCGGCCGTCCTGCTTGTAGTCGAGCCGGCGGACGATGCGCGCGACAGGCGCCCGGCGAAGCTGCTCGCGGCCTTCGGCGGGCCGCGGGTCGTCGATCACCGCCTCCGGGTCGGACAGCACCGAGCCGATGAAGGCGATCCTCGTGCCGTCGGGGGACCACTTCGGAAGGCCCACGCCGTCCGCAACTGCGCTCAGCGCCTGGGCCGGACCACCGGTCGTGACGTCGACCACGAACAGCTGGTCGACCGCACCAACTCGGCTGAGAAATGCCAGCTTGCGGCCGTCTGGAGACCACTCGGGCGAGTGGTCGCGAAGCGTGCCGCCGGTTGGTTCGATCGGCTCGGGGTCGAGCAGGCGGCGGACGACTACGCGGCTCCGGTTCTGGCGAGAGCTCGCGTCCGCCCAGCTGACCTGGTACGCGACACGTTCGCCGTCGCGTGTCAAGCGAACATGGTCAAGCCAGCGAAAACGAAAGAGATCCTCAGGCGTGAGGGGCCCAGCCATCCCGTCCCACGGATGCTACCAGCACATGCGAATTCAGACAGTGCGAACGTACCTTTCCCTGGTAAAGAAAGCGTCACGATTCTGAGTTACAACGTGTTGGCATGAGTCGCAAAGAAGGCGCGCTCTACGGTTTCGGCTGGGGCTGCCTCGCCGGGCTTGCCCTGGTCGGGCTCATGTACTACGCGGGTGCGCTTCTCGGGTTGCGGCCGCTGCCTCAGCTCCTGAACGAGCCGCTGCTGTCGGTGATGCCCGGGTTCGTGTTCGGCTTCCTGATCGACACGCTCCAGCACGCCGGCAAAGTCGTCGAAGAGATCGGCCTGATCATTGCGATGATCGTGGGGCTGGGCGTGCTCGGCGCCGCCTCGTCGGTGACCAACCTCCGGCTCGAGCCCGGTAGCTGGAGATCGCGCTGGCTTCCGTTCGCGTTCGCCGGCATTGGCTGGCTCCTGGTCACGGCTGTCTTGCTGCCAATCGCAGGGCTGGGCTTCCTCGGTCTCAACGACGGGCCCGCGACGCCGCTGATCTGGGCCTCGCTGTTCGCTATCTACGCGGTCGTGGTGCAGTTCGGCGAGCAGCCTCCGCCTGGCGTCGACATGGGCCGCCGGCGACTGTTGAGCGCCGTGCCGATCGGCATCGGGGCGGTGAGTCTCGGCGCGCTCGGCCTTCGCCTCCTCCCCGATTGGTATCAGGCCGTGTTCAACGCCCCGGGAGCCGGGCTGGCCGGAGTCTCCCCGGCGATCACGCCGGTCGAGAGCTTCTATGTCGTCTCCAAGAACTTCGCCGACCCCAACGTCGACGGCCAGTCCTGGCAGCTCCGGGTCGCAGGGATGGTCGACAAGTCACTGAACCTGAGCCTGGAAGCGCTCCGCGCGCTGCCGGCGACCGAGGAGTACGTGACCCTCGAGTGCATCAGCAACAACGTCGGCGGACCCCAGATAAGCACGGGCCTGTTTCGCGGCGTGCCGCTGCGGGATCTCGTCGCCATGGCCTCACCCCAATCGCAGGCGAGCTGGGTGGCCTTCCGCGCGCGCGACGGTTACACGGAAAGCCTGCCGCTGAGCATCGTCGCGAGCTCGCCGGAGATCATGGTTGCCTACGAGCTCGACAGCGCTCCCCTTCCCATGCTCCACGGCTTCCCGGCCCGGGTCCTGATTCCCGGCCGCTATGGCATGAAGGGACCCAAGTGGCTGGACGGCATCGAGCTTGTCAACCACGAGGCCGGCGGCTACTGGGAGCAGCAGGGCTGGGACCACAACGCAGTCGTCAAAACGACGTCGCGCCTCGACCTCCCGCGCGACGGCGAGATCGCCAAGTTGGGCGAGCTGGAGGTCGGCGGCGTGGCGTACGCGGGCACGCGGGGCATCAGCAAGGTCGAGTACACGACCGACGGCGGATCGAGCTGGCAGGAAGCGCCATTCGACCCGCCGCTCTCACCATTCACGTGGGTGCTGTGGCGCGCGACGTGGACCCCGGCCAAAGGAGGCGCGTACCGGCTGATGGTGCGCGCGACCGATGCGAGTGGAAAGCTGCAGGACCCACACGGCGCGCCCAGCTATCCGAGTGGCTCGAGCGGATACCACTCGATCCAGGTGAACGTCTCTAGCTAGAGCGGTCCAGGAGCTCCTGCACGATCTCCCTGTCATGAGTGAGGGAGGCAAAGTGCCCCTCGTCGTGCCACACGTGGAGGTCGACCTTCTGCAACTTCGCGATGACGCGCCGCGCCGCCGACACCGGCGCGTTCATGTCGTCGTCGCCGTGCCACCAGGTCACGGACGCTCCGACCTCGCCTGGGTCGAAATCCCAATCCGCATGCATCGCCATCGATTCGTCAGTCCAACCTTCGGCTCCCTGGCGCAGCGTCTCGGCGATGTTCTCGCGTGACATCCGCTGCCACGCCGGGTTGGACATGATCGCGCGGTCGGGCGGCGGGGCGTCGCTGAGGACCCCCTGCATGCCCTCGTCGCCCAACAGCCGCTCCCGGACCTCGGACAGGAACCCAAACAGCGCCTGCCAGCCAAGTTCGGCCAGCTCATAGCCGCGCGCGTTGACGCCGACCAGCTGCGCCACCTCGTCAGGCTGCAGAGGAGTGCCTCCGACGATCACGCTCACCGCCGAAACGCGGTCGGGGTAGCGCGCCGCGAGGGCCAGGACGTGAGGGCCCCCGCCGCTGGTACCCATCGCGGGAACTCGATCGAGACCGAAGTGGTCGATGAGCGCGATGTAGTCGTCGGCGATGTCCGCGATGCCGCGACCGGGTTTTCGCATCGAGCCGCCGTAGCCGGGACGGTCTCCCATCAGGTAGCGCGCACCCGTCTCTCGCAGCGCGGTCTCGTCGGGATTTCGCTGCATGCGCGAGCTGGGCGTGCCCTGGATCCGAAGCAGCGGCTTGCCGCCTGGATCGCCCCACCAACGCCACGCCATATCTCGACCATCGGGCAGCGTGAGCACGCCGTCCTCGAACGCCACGCCATCCTCTGTGTGCTGGAGCGCCTTCATTTCATCGCCCAGAACGCCTTGACGCCATCGAGGCCAAGCCGGACGAGACCCTCCTTCCGCAGCATCTTGAAGATCTTCGATTGCTTCTCCCACTTCGAGGTTCCGTCGACGCGGAAGAACTCGTCGAGCGCTTGATCGAGCACCTGCAGATCCCTGGTCAGCAGCTGCGGGTTGTGCTCCAGCAGCGGCACAGCTTTGTCGTACTTCTTCATGTCGGCCATGATCCACGAATGGTCGAGCCGGCCCCTGTACTCAGCCAGCCGGCTCACTGAGAAGTCGCCGGCTTCCTTGCAATGGACGACAGTCTCACCCGCCAGCCGGCCGGACTCCATCGCCAGGTTCGAGCCTTCGCGATGAACGGGATTCGACAGCATTGCGGCGTCGCCGCACACGAGGTAGCCAGGGCCGTACACCTTCGGGATGCCGCGGTAGCCGCCCTCGGGGATCAGGTGAGCCAGGTATTCGACCGTCTCCGCGCCCCGCAGCAGAGGCTTGACCGCCGGATGCTGCTTGAAGTGCTCCATCAGGTCGTTCGGCGTGCGAAGCGTTTGGTTGAACTCGCTGAGCAACGCGCCGCCGCCGACTGAGAGCGTGTCTCGGTTGGTGTAGATGAACATGAATCCCGACATGCCCATGGTCGAGTCGCCGAAGCACTCCACAGTGCATCCCTCGCCCGACTCACAGTTGAAGCGTTCCTCGATCAGCCCGGGATCGAGCTGCATGATCTCCTTGACCGCCATGGCGACCTCGTTGGGTCGCAGCTTTCGACGCAGCGGGCTGCCGTTGATGACCGTGTTTTCCAGCAGGCCCGACCCGAGTCCAATCCCCTCGCACACGACGACGACTTCCGCGTAGAGGTCGTCGCCGCGACCGGTCCCCACTCCGACCACGCGGTCGTTCTTCTTGATCAGCCGGTCGACGACTGTCTCGGGCACTACCATCGCACCGGATTTCTCGGCCTGCTCCGCGAACCAGGCGTCGAAACGCGCGCGCAACACCGAGTACGAGTGAGGTCGTGAGCGGCTGCGCAGGTTCTTGTAGTCGATGCCGATCACGGCCTCCGGCGTCATCAGCCAGCGCCGCTCTTCGATGATCGGGCGCTCGAGCGGGGCCTGCTTCCAGTCGTCGCCTACGATCTCTTCGAGGTAATGGTTGTAAAGGATGCCGCCCATGACGTTTTTCGAGCCAGCCTTCGAGCCGCGCTCGAGCAGCGCCACCTGTAGGCCGGCCTTCGCCATCGTGATGGCCGCGGCCGTGCCCGCCGGCCCCGCACCAACGACGACCGCGTCGAATTTCTCTTCGTCGGCCATTCACACAAATTGAAGCTCATTGGGCTGACGGGCGGCGCCGGGTCGGGCAAGTCGACGGTCGCGTCGATGCTTCGCGACCTCGGCGCGGTGGTGCTGGATGCGGACGTGGCCGCTCACACCGTCTACGAACCAGGGAGCCTCGGATTCGACCTGATCGAGGCCGAGTTCGGACCAGACTACATCCGCGACGGCAAGATCGACCGCGCGCGCCTTGGCGAGCTCGTCTTCCACGACGGGGATGCGCGCGCGCGCCTCAATGCGATCGTCCATCCGCTCGTGCGGGAATGGATGGCCGCACAAACGGCGAATGCGTTGATGCGTGGGGCCGCCGTCGTTGTGCAGGACGTGCCCCTGCTGTTCGAGAACGGGCTCGAGAACCTCTACTCCGACGTACTGCTCGTCTACGTGCCCGAGGAGACACAGGTCCGCCGGCTGGTGGAAGAGCGAGGGCTGAGCGAGGACCGCGCACGAGCAATCGTCGCCACGCAGATGCCCATCGAAGACAAGCGTGCGCGCGCGAGACGCGTGATCGACAACCAGGGCACCCGCGACGAAACACGCAAGCAGGTCGCGAACGTCTGGGCCGAGCTGGTCAGCTGACCTCCAGGCCGACCTCGGCCAGGATCTGTCGGGTGTGCTCACCGAGGGCGGGCGCGCGCCCCTCGCGCCCCCGCTCGATGGTCCGGCGAGCGACGACCTGCGGATGCGACGCCACCTCGTCCACGTCGAGAACCGGCTCGCAACACACCTCGAGCCCCGACAGCTTCTGCTCCCATTCGTCGCGCGTCCTCGAGGCGAAGATCGACTCCAGCTCCCGCTGGGTGTCAAGGCCCTCTGAGTACTGGCTGTCGAACAGGTCGGGCCGGTCCAACGCCGCGCAGAGGGTGCGCCAGAACTTTGGCTCGAGCGCGGCGACGCTGTAGAAGCGCCGGTCCTTGCACTCGTAGACGCGATAGCACGCGTAGCGGCCGGCAAGTCTCTGGTCGCCCCGAGCAACTCTCTCACCGGCAGCGTGAGCCGCGAAGACCAGCGCCATGAAGCCGGCGGCCGCATCGGTCATCGACGCGTCGATCCACGTGCCTTCGCCATCACGCTGCACCTCGACGAGGGCGGCGAGGATCGAGACGGCGGGATGCAGGCCGCCGCCCCCGATGTCGGCGACCTGGACCGACAACGGTATCGGCGGGCCGTCCCGCGTTCCGTTCAGACCCAGCCCACCCGCGATCGCCATGTAGTTGAGGTCGTGTCCGGCCCGCGACGCATAAGGACCGCTCTGCCCGTAACCGGTGATCGAGCACATCACGAGCCGAGGGTTGCGCGCGTGCAGCACGCTCCAGCCCAGGCCGAGGCGGTCCATGACGCCGGGGCGGTTGCCTTCTACCAAAACCTGCGCGGTTTCGGCCAGCCGAAGCAACGAGCCGCGGCCGCGGTCGGTCTTGAGGTCCAGTGCGATGCTCCGCTTGTTGCGATTGAGAGCGTTGAACAGGGCGCTCTGGCCGTCGACGAGCGGCGGCGTCCAGCGCATGTAGTCGCCGGACTCCGGCTCCTCGACCTTGATCACATCTGCTCCCATGTCGGCCAGGAGCTGGGTGCAGTAGGCGCCGGGCAGAAGCCGTGTCAGGTCCAGGACGCGAATACCGGTCAGCGGCATGCCGGAGCTCATTGTGGAGTGCTACTGCATTGGTAGGAGACTTTCGGCGGCCGGGCATGCGTTAATAGGACATGGAAGAGTCCGGTTCCAGCATGCGTTCCAGCAATCCGCATCTCGGTGAGATGACCATCAAGGTTCCGGCGCCGTTTGCCGGAATCTCCGACCTCGGCTTCACCGCCCAGTACCGGGCGCAGAACTTCAACGAGCCGCTGCGCGACGTGCCGCTCCTGTTCGAGGGGCCGCCGCCGCCGATGGAGCGACTTGCCGAAATCCTCCAGACCCTGAGCAGCGCGCACTCGAAGTCGTACGCGTGGACCAACCCGGTGATGCTGGGAGACGGCGTCGTCGTGCTGGCTTACCGCGACCGAAGCGTCACCGGCGACACCCTGTCCGACGGCGCACGTATCGCCGATTACGTCGTGAGCCTGGTCCGGCCTGTCGTCTTCACGTTCCTCCGCGACTGCGCCGTGGTTGCGCACCTGCGGTTGTCGGACGTGATCGAGATGCGCGTCAGCGCGGAGCGAAAGTCGGTCGCGGAGTTTGCCCTGCCGCTGCACGACATCGTCCAGCCGAACGGCAGCCGGCTGCTATGGGCTGTGGCTGGGTGAGGGACTGGGCGAAGGTGACCTCGCCGGGCTCGCCGTCTCCACGCTGCTCGCCCGTGCGCTGCTCGTGGTGGTGATGTTCGGCGTGGCGACCGGGCCGGGGCCCTGGTTGGCGAAGTAGAGCGCCAGCGGCACCACGATCATGCCTGCGATGACGGTCAGCACGAAGGTCACCGCTCCCCACTCCCGACGCAGCACGGCCCAGTTCACGAGCCGGTAAGTCTACCGACCACCAGAAGTCCTCGTCGTGCTACCCCCCCGGAATATCCCGCATTCGCCGGCACTCGCGGGTTTCGGGCAGCAACCAAACCCGTGATCGCCGGCACTCGCGGCAAACAGCCGCTGCGGCTAGAAGTCGTCTTCCGACGAGTTAAGGCCTTCCTCTTCCTTCTTCTTCCGCTGGTTCAGGAGTCGGATGAAGTCCTGCGCCCGCGCGAGCGCCTTCCAACGCTCCGGGAAGAAGTCTTGAACCAGGATCTGGCGGTCCGGCTGCTGGTAGACCGTGACGCACCACTTGTTGAGGGTGCGCGAGACTTCGACCTCGAAGTCCTTCTCCGCGGTCTCATACCGAACAACCTTGTCGTCGTCGAATCTTCTTCGTCCTGAAACAGCCATAGGTAAATCACTCGGGCGGGGATGCGGCTCATTGAGCGTCTTCTGATTATAGGCTCGTAAACGAATTGCCCTCAGCGGGTTTCGGGCGAGGGTTGAAGCAGCTCGCGAAGCAGCGGCGCCAGCTCCTCTCGAAGCCCTTCGCGCTTCATGGCCAGCATCAGATTGGCCCTCAGGTAGCCGGGCAGAGCGCCTGTGTCGTAGTAGTCGCCCTCGAACTCCAGGGCCACCACCGGGTCCTTTCCAAGCACCCCCTTGATCGCGTCCGTGAGCTGAATCTCCTTGCCCTCTCCGTCACCTCATGGATCCGGCCCCGGGTGCCGTTGGTGGCCACCACCCCGTAGCGGGCGATCTCGCTGCGCGGGAATCGCCGCACGGCCAGCACTGTCGCTCCGGTCTGGCGGTGGGCGTCGATCAGCTGCTTGAGGCACGGCTCGCCACCGAGGATGACGTCGTCCGCGAGCAGGACCGCGCAGGTCTCGCCCTCGACCAGGCGCCTGGCCGTCCAGACCGCGTGGCCGAGACCGAGGGGCTCCTTCTGCTGGATGTAGGTGATGTCCACCTGGTTGCTGAGGTCATCGACCTCGCTGAGGATGTGGAGCAGGTCGCTCTTGCCACGCACCTCCAGGTAGTGCTCGAGCTCGAGCGAGCGGTCGAAGTGGTCGACGATTGCGCGCTTGCCGCCGCCGGTGACCATGATCACCTGCTCGATCCCGCTGGCGATCGCCTCCTCCACGCCGTACTGGATCGTCGGCTTGTCAACCAGGGGCAGCATCTCCTTCGGCTGCGCCTTGGTCACCGGCAAGAACCGCGTGCCGAGACCGGCGGCCGGGAAGATCGCCTTGCGAACCATGGGTGCCGTCACGGACGACAATCTATATCGTGGCGACGATCGAAGGCATCAAACCGGGCATCGAAGGACACCTCGAACGGGTCGTCGAGGGCAATCTGCTCACTCACCACGTCGGCGGCAAGGGCACGTTTGCAACTCCCGCCATGATCGGGTTGATGGAGATCACCTGCCACCGCTCGATCGAGCATCTGCTGCCTGAGGGACAGACCTCGGTCGGCTATGAGGTCCACGTGCGCCATCTGGCGCCCACAGCTCCCGGGAGCACGGTCGTCGTCACCACGCGGGTGATCGAGGTCAAGGGCAACCGGCTGCACTTCGAGGTCGAGTGCCACGACGGCGACGCGCTCCTGGGCTCCGGCATCCACAAGCGCGCGATCGTCCCGGCGACCTTGTAGACATGCAGTACTGGGACATCGTCACGCGCTCGTTCCGGATCAGCTGGCGGTACAAATACCTCTGGCTGATTGCCCTTTTCTCCGGCGAGGGCGGCGGGGGGTTCAACTTCAGCTATTCGCAGCGATCTACCGCCAGCAGCTCGGACGTCGCGAACTTTCAACAACAGGTCACGACCTGGATCAACGGTCACGTCGGGCTGATCGTCCTGATCGTTGTCCTCTGGCTGGTGCTGGTGGTCGCCTTTTTCATCCTTGGCGCGATTTGTCAGGGCGCAACGATCCGAGCTGCTGCGGAGCACGACGCCGAGAGGCAGTTCGGGCTGGCCTGGGCGTGGCGGTCGGGGGTCGCGACGATGTGGGCCGTCGTCCGCTTCCGGCTGCTCCTGATCGCCCTCGGCCTGCCCGTGGTCGTGATCCTCGCCGGACTGATCGCCTCCACCGCTGTGGCTTTTGTCAGTCACCACCAGGGCGCCGGCGTCGCGTTGATTGGGCTGACTGTCTTGGTGGCATTGGCCAGCATTCCCTACCTGATCTATCTCTTCTTCCTGGACCGCCTCGGCAGCCGCGCTCTCGTGCTCGAGCAGCTGGGGGCCCGAGCCGCGATCGTCCGAGCCCACCGGCTGCTCTTCAAGAGGCTTGGCCGGACCCTGCTGGTCTGGCTCCTTCAGATCGCCGTCGGCATCGTGCTCGCGATCATCCTGGTGTTCTTCTCGGCGATCGTGATCGCGCCCTTCCTCGTGATCGGAGGATTGCTCGCGTCCAACGGCTCATCGGGCCTCTGGGTGATCGTGGTGATCGGACTGCTCATCGTCGTGCCGCTCTTCCTGCTCGTCTCAGCGTTCCTGGCCGCCCAGGCCTCGACCTACTGGACGCTCGCCTTCCGGCGGCTGGACCTCGACCCCGCGTCCCCTACGGCCTTCGCCGCACCGGCCGCGCCGTGAGCGACGAGCTGGACCGCGTCTCGCCGCGCGAGGGCGCTCGCGCCCGAGCCCGGGACAGAAAGGTGCGCGGCCCCAAGGTCGTTGCGGTCAATCCGGGGCTGAAGAAGCTCGCCCAGCACCTCGCCGAAAAGCGGGCCCGGAAAAAGAAGCCTTAACGCGATACGCTGACGCCGTTCCGGCACGAAGCGAACAACTGGGGGGTTTGAGATGAAGGCCTACGTCCTCATCAACGCGTCACCTGGGCGGGCGTTGGAGGTGGCCAGGAAGATGGAGGGCGTGCAGGGCATCTCCGCCGCCGCCGACGCCATCACCGGTGAGTACGACGTCATCGCCGTGTGCGAAGCCCCGGACGTGAACTCGATCGGCTCCCTGATCGTGGACAAGATCCAGAAGATCGACGGCGTCTTCAAGACGATCACCTGCCTGGCGGTGAAATAGGCTTCCCCTCTCCACCCTTGGGCGGGGTGGCAGTGGGTTCCGCCAGCGCCGACGCCACGTCGGGCAGACGCGTCAGCCACGACGCCATGGACGGCATCTCCTGCTCGAAGCTGCCGACCGAAGGCGACCATGTGAGCTCGCGCCGCGAGTAAGAGTCGTCGTAGTAGTGCGGCTTGCCCAGCACGTCCGTCGCGTAGATCCCGGGCCACACGACGGCGCCCTGCGGCGCCATCGCCTCGGCGCCAAGCGCGCGCACGTAGGCCAGGTCGTACGGTGTCGAGCCCACCTCGGCGGCGAACCCGACCGCGCGCGCGGCTGAGATGAGCAGGTCGCGCCACGAGGCGTCGAACCCCCCGACCAGGTAACGCCGTCCCGGCCGGCCGCGATCCGAAGCCGCAAGACAGGCCCGGCCCACGTCCCCCGCGGAGACGAAGGTCTGCTTGGCCCGGCCTCCTCCGGGCAGCCACACGCGACCGCGCACCGCGGCGGTCATCAACCGGGGAAGGATCCATTCCTCGCCTTCGCCGAAAACGCGCGCCGGCCGAACGATCACCACATCGAGGTCGGCCGCCGCGGCCAGCACCCACTCCTCCTCGAACAGCTTTTGCTTC
>WNGL01029465.1_pt1 | contig 11827 bp, 10 predicted proteins | sample 5400591 | NCBI WGS metagenome assembly WNGL01 (sample SAMN13153377, study PRJNA577476) | soil metagenome | isolation source: 80 cm soil or saprolite under Garry oak tree replicate 1 | place: USA:California | collected 2016-06-15
GCCCGAGAAGAGTTGACCAAACGAAACATTCGGTGCCACAGATTACCAGCCAGCAAGGTGCCACGCCCTGGGCGGCATCATCTCGGAATGCCGGGCGCCATCAAATCGGAATGCCTGGGCGGCTTCGTCGGAATCGGCAGTCTGCTATTTGTCCTTCGCGACATCGATCCCGCTGACCATCATGTCGAGCCGCATGGACGAGGGGATGTCGCACCTCATCCTGCTGGCGGTCCCGATGTTCATACTGCTCGGCGCGCTCATCGAGGTCGCCGGTCTCGCCCGTGCCATGATCGCCTTCCTGGTGGCGCTGATCGGCCATCTGCGCGGCGGGCTGCAATATGTGCTCCTGGGTGCCATGTATCTGGTCTCGGGCATTTCGGGGGCGAAGGCCGCGGACATGGCGGCGGTGGCTCCGGCGCTGTTTCCCGAGATGAAAAAGCGCGGCAACAAGGGACGGCAATCTGATCTCGCTCCTGTCCGCCTCGGCCGTCATGTCGGAAACCATTCCGCCGAGCATCGTGCTGATCACGGTCGGTTCGGTGACGGGCGTGTCCATCGCCGCACTTTTCACCGGCGGCCTGCTGCCGGCCGTCGTCGGGATGGCCGTGCTGTGCGTCGTCGTCTTCTTCCAGACTAGGCGCGAGGACATGTCCCATGCGCGGCGCTTCACGCTGCCAGACAAGCTCCGGCTGTTCGCCGTGGCCATTCCGGGGCTTGGTCTGCCCTTCGTCATCCGCACTGCCGTCGTAAAGGGCGTGGCGACGGCAACGGAGGTTTCGACCATCGGCATTCTCTACACCGTCGTGGTCGGCGTGTTCATCTATCGTGAGTTCGACTGGAAACGCCTCTACCCGATCCTGGTCGAGACGGCAGCCCTGTCCGGCGCCATCCTGCTCGTCGTGGGAGCCGCTACCGCCATGGCGTGGGCGTTGACCCAGTCCGGCTTCTCCCGCCAATTAGTCGAGCTGATGGCGCTGGTCCCCGGCGGCAAGGTGGGTTTCCTGCTGACCTCGGCCGTCGCCTTCATACTTCTGGGCAGCGTGCTGGAGGGCGTTCCCGCCGTCGTCCTCTTCGGGCCGCTGCTGTTCCCGATCGCCCGCATGATGGGCGTCAATGAAGTCCACTACGCCATCGTCGCCGTCTTCGCGATGGGGTTTGGTCTGTTCATGCCGCCCTTCGGCGTCGGTTTCTATCTGGCCTGTGCCATCGGGCGGGTGTCGCCGGACGTGGCCATTCGTTACGTGTGGCCGCACATGACGGCCCTGCTGGTGGCGCTGCTCCTGATCGTTCTCATCCCCTGGATCTCCATCGGCTTCCTGTGATCGGTCGGAGAACAGGGCCGCATGCCGACGAACATCGCGACGATCCGTCAAATGCAAAGGCGAGGCCGGAGCAAGCTTGCCGCCTGGGGCGGTCTCACCGGGCCATGATGCGCTCGAACTCCGCTTGGCCCGGTTGGGCTTCTTTCCTCGCGAGGGCGGCAGTGGAGAATTGTCCGGCATGTGAAAGCGCGCCGAACAACAATAGCTCTGACTCAGTCTTGGTGCAGATGAGCAAACTCGGCACGAGGGCAACCATTTTGCCGAATTACGCCCCCTCGCGTACTCGTCAGAGGAGCCGTTTTCCCAAGCCCACCAGATCACCGCGGCGATACGACGCTGCACCGAGATTGAGCCAGAGCCAACTTTGCGCGCCGATTGACATCCTTCTTACGAGTGTGTGTCAGCCACTCCAACATTTCGGGCTACGGTCCTCTGAACGGCCGGGTCACGACGGTCCTGATAATTCCCACCTTCATTCGATGCAGCCGATGCCGTATGGATGCCGCAGAGCTCGTAAAAGAGAGCGGCGTACCGCCCGGCACGGCGCTGCCACGACACATCAGCCCGCATGCCGCGCCGCTGCATGCCGCGCCAGGCCTTCCAGTCGCGGAAGAGGTCGGCCGCCTGCGTTAAAGCACTGACCAGGGACGGCTGCGCAACGGGCGAGAATTGGATCCCCGTGGCGACCCCGGCCGACAACGCCGCATCGTTCGCATCAATGACGGTATCGGCCAAGCCGCCGACGCGCGAAACGAGCGGCACGCAACCGTAGCGCAGACCGTGCAGTTGCGTGAGACCGCAGGGCTCGAACCGGGACGGCACGAGGAGTACATCGGAGCCCGCCTGCAGAAGGTGGGAGAGCCCCTCGTCGTATCCGAGTACGACACCGATCCGCCCGGGATGGCGTTTGGCCGCCGACGAGAAAGCACTCTCGAGTGCATGATCGCCCGACCCGAGGAGCGCGAGCCGCCCACCGGTCTCCACGAGTGCGTCGATCGACTCTATGACGAGATCCATGCCCTTCTGGCCGGTCAACCGGCCGACGATGCAATAGAGAAGCCCCATGTTTGGCGAGAGGCCGAAGCGCTGCTCGATCGCTCGTTTGTTGGTCGCGCGGCGGTTGAGCCGCTTCGCGTCATAGGGTGCGGCAATCTGCTCGTCGGTGGCGGGATTCCAGACATTCGTGTCGATGCCGTTGACAATCCCGCTCAGCACGTTTTGTCGCGCTCGCAGGAGCCCCTCAAGTCCCATTCCGCCCTCGGGCGTGCAGATCTCCCGCGCATAGGTCGGACTGACAGTGGTGATGGCGTCTGCGCACTGGAGGCCGGCCTTGAGGTAGCCGACGCCGCCATAGTACTCGATACCGTCGATCGCATAGGCGGCCGCAGGGAAATTCAGCGATGAAAAGAGCGCTGCCGGGAACCAGCCCTGAAAGGCGAGATTGTGAATGGTGACAAGCGATTTTGTCGCGCAAGGCTCGCCGAATCTGAGGTATGCGGGGGCGAGCGCGGCCTGCCAGTCGTGCGCGTGAAGGACATGCGGCGCGAAGGCCGGCACGAGGCCCCGCGCAATGTCGGCTGCCACTTTGCCGAGAGCCGCAAACCGCTGAGCGTTGTCCGGCCAGTCCTTTCCGTCCGGGCCGAGATAAGGATTGCCCGGCCGCCCATAGAGATGCGGCGCATCCAGAGCGAACAGCTCGAGTCCTTTCGCCGTGCCGGCGATGAGCGTAGCCGCGCCGCCCCACAGATCCGCGAAACGATGCAGAACCGTCCGCCTCTCGATGGCGGCCAGGACAGCCGGATATCCCGGAATCATCGTCTTGACCGTAATGCCGTGCAGTCCGAGCGCCGCAGGAAGAGCACCGACCACGTCGGCGAGTCCGCCCGTCTTCACCAGCGGATAGATCTCCGAAGCGACCGCGAGGATGTTCAGAGGACTCATGCGGAAAGCTTGTCGATCATGACTTGGGTGATGAGGCAAATGCCGCTGGCCGTCCGCCGAAATCTTTTCGCGTCGAGTTCCGGATCTTCGCCAACGACCAAGCCGTCGGGGATATGCACGCCGCGGTCGATGACAACGCGCTTCAGGACCGCACGCCGACCCACCTCGACATAAGGCAATACGACGGCCGCCTCCATAAGACTGAAGGAGTTGATGCGCACGCCGGTAAATAGAAGGGTCCGCCGAAGAGCCGCACCCGAGACGATGCACGCGCCGGAAACCAGCGACGAGATCGCGTGACCTCTCCTTCCGTCCTCGTCGTGCACGAACTTCGCAGGTGGCGTGGCTTCGGCATAGGTCCAGATCGGCCAGTTGCGGTCGTAGAGATCGAGCTCCGGGAGAGCATGAACCAGATCCATGTTGGCTTCCCAATAGGCATCGACCGTGCCGACATCACGCCAATAGGCCTCCGATTCACGATCCGAACGAACACAAGACGCGGCGAACCGGTGCGCGACCGCCTTGCCGTTCTTGACGATATAGGGAATCAGATCCTTGCCGAAGTCGCGACTTGATCCAGTATCGCTTGCGTCCCTACTAAGTTGCTCGATCAGGAAGCTGGTCTCGAAGACGTAGATCCCCATAGACGCGAGCGTCATCCCTGGCTTGTTCGGCATGCCCGGCGGATCCTTGGGCTTTTCCAGAAATGTCTGGATGCGATCTAGGCCGTCGATATGCATGACGCCGAAGCCGGATGCCGCCTCGCGTGGAACCTCGAGGCAACCGACCGTCACGTCGGCGCCGCTGTCGACATGGTGCTGCAGCATCAATTCGTAGTCCATTTTGTAGATGTGATCGCCAGCTAGGATGACCATGTACCGGGGAGCGTAGCTCTCGATGATATCAAGGTTCTGGAAGACCGCGTCGGCGGTTCCAGCGTACCATTCGGTTGCCGACACACGCTGGCTCGCCGGAAGAATGTCGAAGCTCTCGTTGCGTTCGGGGCGCAGAAAATTCCATCCGCGTTGGAGGTGCCGAATGAGGCTGTGGGCCTTGTATTGGGTGGCCACGCCGATCCGCCGGATGCCTGAGTTGAGGGCGTTCGAGAGCGCGAAATCGATAATCCGGGAGGTGCCGCCGAAGAAGACGGCAGGCTTCGCGCGACGGTCCGTCAACTCCATCAGGCGGCTGCCGCGGCCGCCCGCAAGCACGTAGGCCATGGCGTCGCGCGCAAGTGGACCGGTCTTGTGAGGAATCATCACGCTACTTCCTCCCTCAACGCCATTGCACTCGAAAAGGATCCCAAGAGGCGACGGACTCCGAACTCCGAAGGATTCAGGGTTAACATCCTAACTCAGGAGACCGCCGATGGAGATCTCATCCGTGGGCAAGCTGGATATTTGGTTTCTTCAGGAACGGTGCGGTCATCGCGGCGTTCCATCGGCCAGATTGATGATGTGCTGGTTGATCTTGATAGTGCGACCGTAACCGCAGTGATCCTCTCCGCGTCCACGGTCCGCTCGTGTCGCGCGGATCCGGCTGACTTGAAACGCTGCATCTTCCGTTCTCGTCGCCGAACCGGTTGATGCGAGAGCTCCGCCCGATTGTTTTGCCGCAGGCCTTGCTCGTGCCGCGCAGTGAGACTCAGTTCCGCAATGGCAGCTCCATAGGAGCCCAGCTTGTCGGTCGTGATGACGGCCGGCGTGATGCCCTGCTTCTTGAGCAGCTTGCGCATCAGCTTCCCGGCCGCCGCTTTGTCCCGCCGGCGCTGCACGAGGACATCCAGGACCTCGCCCTCATCGTCCACCGCGCGCCACAGGTACAGATGCTCGCCGGCGATCCGCACCACCATCTCGTCCAGATGCCACCGCCCGATTGGCTTCGGCCGACGCTGACGAAGATGCCGGGCGATGACGGGTCCGAACTTCAGCACCCACCGACGGATCGACTCGTAGGACACATCCAGCCCGCGCTCGGAAAGCAGGTCTTCTACGTCCCGGTAGCTCAGAGCGAAGCGCAGATATAACCAGACAGCGTGCTGGATGACGACGGACGGGAACTGGTGGCGAGCGTACGATATCGGCGGCATTAGTCGATCCTATTGGCTGCCATAACCACCCGCCACTTCTCGTGACAATGCCCCCGTGACAATGTCGTCTCCGAAATCGCACTTTGGGGGTTTACCCGGCCGTCGCCCAGATCAGCCCCAGAATTCGTTCACGAGTGGCGACGAAATCGGGGCTGGCCTTAATGGCGCGGATGTCGTCGCGCTCGGCGCTGGCGCGCGAGTAGCCGAGTGAGAGGCGCTCGAGAATGCGACCGGGGCGCGCCGACATGACGACGGCCTCGGTGCCGAGATAGACCGCCTCCTCGACGCTATGCGTGATAAAGACGACGGTCATCTGGGTACGCCGCCACACCGCGTGCAACTCCTCTTGCATCTTCTCGCGCGTCAAGGCGTCGAGCGCGCCGAAAGGCTCGTCCATAAGCAACACCTTGGGGTCGTTGACGAGCGCGCGAACTATCGCAAGGCGCTGTTGCATGCCGCCGGAGAGCTGATAGGGGTAACGGTTACGGAAATCCCAGAGGCCAACAAGGCGAAGATAATGCTCTATCTTCTCTCTCCGCACCATCGGACCGAAGCCAGCGTTCTCCATGACGTTCATCCAGGGAAAGAGCGCTGGCTGCTGGAAGACGACGCCGCGGTCGGGGCCAGGGCCGGTGATCGGCTCACCTGCGAGCGTCACGGTTCCCTCCGTCGGCCGGATGAAGCCGGCCAATGTCTGCAGGAGGGTCGTCTTGCCGCAGCCCGACGGCCCGACGATGCAGACGAAATCGCCCGCCGAGAAGGCAAGGTCGATCGCATCGAGCGCCTGCACCGGCCCCTCCTTCGAGGGGTACTCGATGGTAAGCTTCGAGAATTCGACGAACGGATTTGTCATACGCAGCCGCTACCCTGCCCTTCTCACCTCCCTCTCCCGTCGGGGAGAGGGCCGGGATGAGGGGGAGCCGCGGCATGAGCACAGCTTCCGAGCGCCGCACGGCCCCTCCCCCACTCTCCCGCTATCGCGGGTGCCTCCCTCCGAGCGCAAAGGGCAATGACCCTACGCCTTGGCTTTCGCCGCCTGCACGAGGAAGGTCGTGTTGATCGCCTTCTGGAAGGCCGCGAGTTCTGGCGCTGCCTTGATGCTCTTCTGCGCGACGAGGAAGTCGGCCGTGCGCTTCAGCACCTCGGCGAACTTCCCGGCCTTGCCCGGGGGGCCGAGCCAGTCGCCGGAGAGCTGGCGGTCGAACGTGACGAAGTCGTACTCCTCCATGTCGTGCTTAGCGACCTCGGGGGTAACGCCAGCTTGTTTTGCGACGATTGCCGCCGCGTCGGCCGGCTTCGTCTTCCACATATCGAGTGCGTTGCCATAGGCACGCAGGAAGCCGGTCACAGCGTCGGGGTAGGCCTTGCTAAACTCGGTTCCTGCAACGATGAGGTCGGCGATGACGTAACCTTTGGCATCGAGTTCCTTGTATGTCGGGAAGGGCTCACCGCCCGCCGCCAGCATCTTCGCCTTGGCCGGACTCCAGACATAGGCGGCGTCGATATCGCCGCGTGTCCAGGCCGCGACCTCGGCATCGGGCTTGAGGTCGAGTACCGACACATCCTTTTCCGTCAGGTTGTTGACCTTCAAGAAGCCGAGCAGGCGGAAATGCGAGGTCGAGCCGAACGGCGTGGCTACCTTCTTGCCTTTGAAATCGGCCGGCTTCTTGATGTTCGCCGCCTTGCGCACGATCATGTCCTCGGCAGGGCCGATATTGTCGACCATGCCGATGAGCTCATAGGGGAGCTTCTGGCTGATGCCCGCCGCAGTTGGCGAGGAGCCGATGGCAAGGCCGATGTCGAGCGATTTGGCGGCCATCGCCGTGTTGATCTCGGCACCCGAGCCGACCTCGCTCCAGCCGCATTTGCCGCCGGCCAACTTATCGAACCAGCCCTCGCCTTTGGCGATCATCGTCGGCTTCGTCTCCACGAAGAAGCCGACGCGAATCGTCTCCGGCGCCTTTCCGGCAGCGAGCAAGGAGCGCGTCGGCAAGCTGGCAGTGAGCGCCGCCCCGCTGATGAGAGCGGTTTTCATGAAGATGCGCCTGTCCAACGCGCCGAACTTATCCTGCAACATGGTCTCCTCCTTCTTGTTGAGGGTCTCTCGAGCGCCCTCCGGGACCCTCGCGCCGGAGCAAGTGATTGGTCGTCTAGTCCCGACCCGCCCAATGGACGACTCTCTGCTCAACCGCGAGCAGCAGGCGGTCGAGCAGCAAACCCATGATGCCGATCACCAGAATGCCGACGAAGACGTAGTCCGAGCGGAGGAACCGCCCGGCGTCTAAGATCATCCAACCGAGTCCCGTACTCCCCGCGATGATCTCGGCGGCGATGAGTGTCGCATAGACGACGCCGATGGCAAGCCGCGCGCCGGTGAATATCTCGTGCAGCGCCGAGGGAAAAACGACGTAACGGAAGACCTGCCACTCCGAGGCACCCATTGAACGCGCCGCTTGCATGCGCTGCACCGAGACACCCTTGACGCCATCCATCGCCGCGATCGCCGAAACCGGAAGGGCCGTCAGGAAGAGCAGGATAATCTGCGGCGTCTCGTCGATGCCGAACCAAACGATGAGAAGGACGAGATACGCGAGCTGCGGCAATGGCCGAAGGAACTCGATGAGCGGGCTGAAGAACGCCTCGACCTCGCGGTTGTAGCCCATGCCGAGTCCAAGAAAGGTGCCGACGACGGCGCCGGTAACGAACCCCGACAGCACGCGCTCGAGGCTCAGTCCTGCATGCTCCCAGATCGTGCGGCTCTTGTAACCGTTCTCGATGAGGTCGAGGAAACCGTCCCAGAGCGATGACGGACCGGGTAGGAAGAGATCGTCAACGAGTCCGCCCTCGGTGGTGCCTACCCAGGCAAGAATGAGGATGAGGAAGCTGAGTGCCGTCACGCGCCGCTCGCCGAACGAGCGCCAGAAGGAGCCAAAAGCGGGGATCGCGCTCATTCGACTCCGCGCCAGTGGACGATTCGGCGGTCCACCAGAAGCACGAGCCTGCTGAGTACCATGCCCAACATGCCGAGGAAGATGATGCCGATGATGATGATGTCGTTGCGCAGGAACCGGCTCGCCGAGAAGACCATCCAGCCGAGCCCATCAGTCGCCGCCATCAGCTCCGCCGCGACGACCGTCGAGAATGCCGCAGCGAGCGCGATGCGGGCGCCGGTGAAGATGAGCGGCAGAGCGGAGGGAAACACGACGTAGCGGAAGATCTTCCACTCGGAGGCACCCAATGAGCGCGCCGCTTGGATGCGCTGCAGCTTCGTCGTCCAGACCCCGGCCATCGTACTCGACGCCACGATCGGGAAGGCGGTGAGGTAAAGCAGCGCGATCTTCGATGCATCGCCCGTGCCGAGCCAAAGGATGAGAAGAATGAGATAGGACAGCGGCGGCAATGGCCGCATGAACTGGACGATATAGTCGCATGCGGCGCGAATCCGCGGCTTGTATCCCATGGCGAGGCCAAGCGGCACGCCGGTAAGACAGGCGAGGAGAAAGCCCGCGCCGCAACGCCATAAGGTCGCAGCGCTGTTCTGCCAAAGCGTTGTCTCGCGATAGCCGTTCCGGAGGACGTCGATGAAGGTGGTGACGACTTCGCCTGGGCCGGGCAACAGGACTTCAGGCACGAGGGCGAAGGCGTGGACGAACCACCAGGCGAGGAAGACGAGGAAGATGGAGAGGATGCTGAGCCAACGCGGGCCGCGCAACGCCATCTCGGCCCAAACGCGCAACGCGGAAGCCGATCTCCTCACGTGCCGGCATCCCCGACGAGCGAGCCGTTCACCGCGTCGCCATCCCGCACGCGCCTCCGTCCAGTCGGCGCCATTCTCGGCGAGAATCATGATACGGATGCCGAGACGAGGCGTGTCAAGCCCAAACACCTTCCTCCGCCCCCCAGCATTGTTCTCTTATTGCGGTATAGAAAATCAACCCCATCAGAGTTTGTCGCCGTCGTCAGCAGTTGGGGTTCCTCGTCGGACCTTTATTCTCCGCTGACCCACGACGCCGTGGAACGCGCACGTCAAGGACAAGCTGGAGGATCGGCTGCGCGGGCTACAGACTGGATCGCCGCTTATGATCGATATCTCGGCGAACGGTAGGTCTCGAGCGAGCAGGAGATCGCATCAGATGCGGGTTTTGGCACCGCCATACGGATAGCAGCGCACTCTTTCGAGCTTGATACCAAAATGATCGCCCAGCCCTTGGATTGCTTCCCCATGTTCGGGGTAGGGATCGCTATTGGAGACGGCAACTATGATCGGACTAAATCTATCGCGTTCTTTCCCGCCAGGAGGAAGCATGGCGGTCACCAGAGCATTGCCCTCACTGTCGCGCAGCGTGAGGAAGAGCGGCATCTCCCTCTGAATATGTGCAGCCAAACCTATCTCCTGCTCGAAGAGGGTGCGCGATGAGGGCTGAAAGCTCCCGGTTGCCTTGTCCTTCTCTTGGCAAAAATACTTCGCGACTTTGTGCCGCATGACCTCCGCCTCTGCGGTTGCCTCGGCGTCGGTCTCGATCCGAAACCATGTCTTCCCGCCGTGCACGTCACACACGTATTTCATGGCTTGCCTTAGAGCTTCTGTGATTTGGGAGTGTCGTATTTTACCATCTTCGGACCCTGCAAGCTCAGCGGGCTAGCGAGCTTCGCGGCTAAGGACCGGCTGCTAGCGATCTCTGCGACCCCGCAACCTCCTTACTGCCGCCGCGATCTGAAGCCATTTGCCCGCCACCTCGCCCCGGTTGCTCTCCTGCGCGTTCTTGGCGCGTGCCAAAGCTACGTGCTCCGCATGTTTACCATGCACAGTGAGGAGGTTTCGTGCGGCACGAGCGATCCCAAGTTCGATGGCCATGAACGACTACGGCGCGCATGGTGATTGGTTTGCAAACAAAAAGTCTCACAGCATCTCTGCTGCCGGGCCTTCAGTCACTTCAAGGGACGTCTAGCTCTTATGTCCGTGGTCAATGATTTTAGCAGCAGGGATTCTGCCGAGCAGCAAGATAGCTGCCGGAGTTACTGCGGGTATGGAACTGCACAGAGCAGGAGGCGGAGCGCTTGAGACGACGGTTGATCAAGCTCTTCTTATTCGCGGGTTGGGTACCGTCCTTCCGTGTTTCGTCTCGGGGCTGTTCCGTTGTCTAGAAGGCGGGCGTCGGGCAGGTCCCGGCCACGTAGCTAGCTCAGGAATTCCCCTCCGTGGCCCCGCCTCCAGCGCTGTGCAGTCGCATGCAACGAGCTTCCGCAGCCCGTTCAGGTCAGTGGTTCGATCTGGTGTGCGATGGCCCACAGGAACGCGGCCATTTCGCGGGCGATTGCGGCAATGACCACCGGCGTCTTCTTGCCGGCAGCGGTGAGGCGACGGTAGCGGGCGCAGAGCCGGATCTGGGCCTTCCAGGCGATGTCGCGAACGGCTTTCGGCAGTCCCTCGAGCCGGGGCCGCAGGGTCTCGCTCACGCGGGCTGGGTAACGGTAGGTCCAGGCGCCTTCGATGAGCACGCGTCGGGCGCGTCGATTGCCCGCAAGCGTAAGACCGCCACGCCGAACGGTCTCGCCGGTCGAACGCTCGGAGGGGATCAGGCCAAGGAACGCCATCAACTGGCGCGGGCTGTCGAAGCGGCGCACATCTCCGATCTCCGCCACGAACGTCACCGCGACGATGAAGGAGACGCCGCGCATCGCCTGATACGCGGCAACCACCGGCGCCATCGACCAGCTCGGCGTGATCGCGAGGAGCTGCTCTTCGAGGCGGCGCAACCGCGCGGCACCGTCTTCGATCGCGTCGATGGCATCTTGGAAGACGATCTGCTGCGCCGGGTGCTCGAACTTCTGCTCGGCGAGCCACCGCCGATGGGCCAGGCTCCAATGCTTGCGGCCGCTGAAGATCCGGCCATGACGCAGCAGAAACGACAGCAGCTGCTGGCGCTTCTTGCGTACATCCTCTCCCGCGGCCTCGCGCGCGCGGCTGAGGTCGCGTACCGCTTCGTGGATGGCGTCCGGCACCCACACCGGCGTCAGATCGCCGGCGCGAAGCGACCGTGCAAGGGTTACCGCGTCACGCCGGTTGGTCTTGATCCGATCGCCCGGCTTTCGCGGGATCAACGATGGCGCCACAACCGCGCACTCGTGACCCAGGGCCTTGACCTGGCGGTACAACCCATACCCCGTCGGGCCGGCTTCGTAACAAACATGCAGCTTCGCGTAGCGCGCCGCCAACTTGCCGACTACCTTCTCGACCGTCGTCGGCGCGCTGTCGATCTCTCCGAAGTATCGAATCGCACCGTTGCGCCCGTCTTCGGCGACCGCCACAGCATGCTTCTTCTTCGCTGTGTCAATCCCGATGAAGGCTTCGCTATACTTCTTCATGGTCCGCCCTCCGTGCATGAGGCTCGGCTCGGTCCGTCCGAGCAACCCTCGTATCTCTACTGCACGAGAGGGCGGGCCACCGAGTTCAGAGAACGGACATAACGTCTAG
>WNGL01034657.1_pt1 | contig 11827 bp, 10 predicted proteins | sample 5400591 | NCBI WGS metagenome assembly WNGL01 (sample SAMN13153377, study PRJNA577476) | soil metagenome | isolation source: 80 cm soil or saprolite under Garry oak tree replicate 1 | place: USA:California | collected 2016-06-15
TGTCTGAGCGCCGAGGCCAGGCGCAGGCCGATCAGCCGGTCCAGCGCGATTGCGCCGATCAGCAGCGCGCCGGCGATCGCCTGCAGCCAGAACGAGGGGACCCTGAGCACCACCAGCGCGCTGCCGATGGTCGACAGCAGCAGCGCGCCGAGCGCGGCGCCGACCACCGAGCCGCTGCCACCGAAGATGGCCACGCCGCCGACCACCACCGCGGCGATGACCTGCAGCTCGAAGCCGGTCCCGGCGGCGGCGTCGACGGTGCCGAAGCGGGCTGTCCACAGCGCCCCCGCGAGTCCCGCCACCGCGCCGCTGGCGACGAAGGCCGCCAGCACACGGCGACCGACGGGGATGCCGGCCAGCACCGCGGCGTCGGGGTTGGAGCCGATCGCGTACAGCTCGCGGCCCGAGCGGAAGCTGCGCAGCGCGTAGGTCGCGGCGGCAACCAGGACCACGGTGATGATGGCCAGGTAGGGCACCCCCAGGATGCGCCCGCTGCCGAGGCTGAGCAGGCTGTCGGGGAGGTTCTCGGCGTTGACCTGGCGACCGCCGGCAATGGCGTAGTCGATGCCCCGGTAGACGTAGAGCGTGCCGAGCGTGACCACCAGGCTCGGCACCCTGCCCACCGCCGTGATGATGCCGTTGGCTGCGCCGCAGCCGAGGCCGATCAGCAGCCCGAGGAGCAGCGCCACCACGATGGGCAGCCCCGGATGGGCCACGAACAGGTACCCGGTCACGAACGCGGTCAGGCCGAGGACCGAGCCGACCGACAGGTCCACGTTGCGGGTGATGACCACCAGCGTCTGGCCGACCGTCAGCAGCGCGATGATGGAGGCGTTGAGGAGCAGGTCGCGGATGCTCTGCGCGCTGACGAAGCGGGGGTTGTACGCCGAGGTGACGACGATCACCACCGCCAGGGCCGCCAGCAACCCGAGCTCGCGAAACCGCAACACGTTCTCGACCAGGCGGCTCGCGCGCCGCGCACGCTCCTGTGCCGCCTGGCGCTCCGGGCGCTCCACCGTGACGCTCATGAGCCCGTCTCCGGCGCGGAGCTGCCCGTGGCGGCGAACATGACGCGCTCCTCCGTGGCCTGGTCGCGGGGCAGCTCGGCGCTGAGGCGGCCCTCGTGCATCACCAGCACGCGGTCGGCCATGCCGAGGATCTCGGGCAGCTCGGAGGAGATCATCAGGATCGCCACGCCCTGGCCGGCGAGGTCGGACAGCAGGCGATGGACCTCGGCCTTGGTGGCCACGTCGATGCCGCGGGTCGGCTCGTCCACGATCAGCACCGACGGGTGGCGCGACAACCATTTCGCGAGCACCAGCTTCTGCTGGTTGCCGCCGGACAGCGCCGACGCCGGGTCGCTGAGCCGGGCGAGCTTGAGCCGCAGCCGCGCCGCCCAGTCGGCGGCCAGCCTGCGCTCGTCGGCGCTGCGGATGAACAGGCCGTGGCGCAGCCTCCCCAATGACGCCAGGCTCGTGTTGCGGGCGATCGACAGGTCCATGACCAGGCCCTGCGCGCGGCGGTCCTCTGGCACGTAGCCCATGCCCGCCGCCATTGCGGCGGTCGGCGACGCCGGTGGAAGTCGGCGCCCCTCGATGACCACCTCGCCGGCGTCGCGCCGGTCGATGCCGAACACCGCCCGAGCGACCTCGCTGCGCCCGGCGCCGACCAGACCGGCCAGTCCCACGATCTCGCCGTGGCGCACGTCGAAGCTGACGTCGGTGAACACGCCTTCCCGGGTGAGCCGCCGGACCGACAGGGCGACGTCCCCGCGGGTCGCCGCCTGCTTGGGGAACATCGCCGACAGCTCCCGTCCCACCATCCGGCGCACCAGGTCGTCCCGGGTGAGGCCGTCGAGCGGGCCGGTGAACACCTGGCGGCCGTCGCGCATGACGGTCACGCGCTGGCACAGGGCGAAGATCTCGTCGAGCCGGTGCGAGATGAACAGCACCGCCGTGCCCTGGGCCCGCAGTGCCCGCGCCACCGAGAAGAGCCGCTCGACCTCGGCCCCTGACAGCGCCGCGGTCGGCTCGTCCATCACGATCACCCTGGCCTGGAACGACAGCGCCTTGGCGATCTCCACGATCTGCTGGTCGGCGATGGACAGGCCGCGGGCGGGACGGGAGGGGTCGAGCGGGACGCCGAGCCGCTCCATCAGCGCCTCGACGCGGCGGCGCAGCTCGCGGGTGTCGATCCGCCGGCCGCGCGACAGCGGCTGGCGTCCCATGAAGATGTTCTCCGCGACGGACAGGTCCGGGAACAGCGTCGGCTCCTGGTAGATGACCGCGATGCCGGCGGCGCGCGCGTCCGCCGGACCGGCCAGGCGGACCTCATCGCCGTCCAGCAGGACCCGGCCGGAGTCGGGCCGGTACACTCCGGCGAGGACCTTCACCAGCGTCGACTTGCCGGCGCCGTTCTCCCCCACCAGGCCGTGCGCCTCACCCGCGTACAGCTCGATCGAGGCGTCCACCAGGGCCTGGACCGACCCGAACGACTTGGCCGCGTGCCCCACCACCAGCAGCGCCTCGCCGCCCGCCAAGGAGGGCTCGTCACGTGGGAAGTCGCTGTCAGCGCCGGGCGAGGACGTCGAGGGCGGCGAGCCGCCGTGGCCGCCGCCGGGCGCGGGTGCTGGGCCCGGGGAGTTGATGTCACCGCCAGCCTGCGCCACCGCGCGCCTCCCAGGTCTGCCCATCGGCCGAGCTGAATCGTTTCAGGCAACCTGGCGAGATGCTAACGTCGGCTCTACCTGGTGTCAAGACGTAGCGCGGAGACTCCAGTACTCGTATCTTCCAGGGAGTTCGTCGAGACGATTCAGCACCCGCGGCGCCCACCGGAGCGACGAGGCGAGGCGAGGGAGGGGATGGTGGTGGGGGCGCCTGACGGCACGAAGAGCATCCGTGATGTGGCCGCGCGGGCCGGCGTATCCGTGGGGACGGTGTCCAACGTCCTGAACCGACCCGAGCAGGTCGCCCCGGCCACTCGCGCCCGCGTGGAGCAGGCGATCGCCGCGCTGGGGTTCGTCCGCAACGAGTCGGCCCGCCAGCTCCGCGCCGGGCGCAGCCGCACCCTTGGCCTGGTCGTGCTGGACGTGTCGAACCCGTTCTTCACCGACGTCGCGCGTGGTGTGGAGGACGCGGCCACCGCGGCTGGGCTCGCGGTGATCCTCTGCAATAGCGACGAGAAGGCCGACCGCGAGCGGCGCTACCTCGACCTGCTCGAGGAGCACCGGGTCCAGGGCATCCTGATCACCCCGGTGAAGGGCCTGAGCGACCGGCTGCGTCAATTGCAGCGCCGGACCGCGCTGACCGTGGTCCAGACCCCGGCGCTCAACTTCTCTTCGGGACTCGCGGCGGGCGCGCGGATCGCCACCATGCCGTCCAGCCGCCGCCCGACCGCGGCGTTCTGCGCCAACGATCTGGTCGCCCTTGGCGTGCTCCAGGAGATGACCCGACGCAAGCTGCGCGTACCCGGCGACCTGGCGATCGTGGGCTACGACGACATCGACTTCGCCGCCGCGGCCGCGGTCCCGCTGTCGTCGGTGCGCCAACCCCGCGACCAGCTCGGCCGCGCCGCCGCCCAACTCCTTGTCCAGGAGACCAGCGAGGGCCGTGCGCACAGCCACCGCCAGATGGTCTTCGAGCCCCAGCTGGTCGCCCGCGACTCCAGCGACCAGGCACGGCCTGGACGGCGGCGCCCCGGGGCGGCGTCTTGACGAGGCAATGAGACGTTTCATCCCCTCGCCCTGATCCGCCCACGCCATTCGACGATGGCGGTCCCGTGGGCGGGATTCTCAATCCCGAATCCCGGAACCAACAGACGGCCAACGACCTACCAATTGGCCCTGGTGTGCTCAGGAGTTGGCCATCGGCTCCACGCACCCGCTGCGCTGGCACCCGAGCACAGGCAACCGAGGGGCACACCAGGGGCACGAGAGGGGCGGGACAAGGGCAGGAGGCCGTGTGCGACTGATGTCGCGTCTCGGGTGATGCTTGAGATCACAGGTTGTTGCCCGAAGCTCAAATCGCTGTCGTCACCAGGCTTTGACCCATCACACTGCTCGGATGGCGTGGACATGGCAGGAACTCGAGTCGATGTGAGAGGGTGCCGCACAAGGTTCAGCGACTGGGCCACGCCCAAGGAGTTACCAAGGCAGGCAAAGCAACGCGTGGGTCCAACGAGTCCGGCCCCAGGGAGTTGCCCGTGGCCCGAGCACGCAGTCGGCCCGGCGGCTCCCCAGCGTCGGCCAACCTCAAGGGGGTCCAAGATGAGACCACGACGGCTACTGGCCTGGCTGACGGGCCTGACACTGTCGGCGGCGCTGCTCGCGCCGGCGGCTGCCTTCGCGACCCAGACCCAGACCATTCACTTCAGCGGCACCGACTCGCGCGCCTCAGCGAACCTCTGTTCCGGCGCGCCCGGGACGCTGACGATCGTTTTCTCGGGCGTCATCCACACCACTGATCTGGAGGACGGCACCTCCCATGTGACCGGCACGACGACCGGCACGGTCGGGTTCGTCCCAGACGACCCGAGCCAACCGAGCTTCACCGGCCACTTGACCGAGTGGTTCGGCCAGAACGTGAACTCCAGCAACTCCACCATCACCGTCGCGGACAACATCGTCCTCCACGGCTCCGACGGGTCGCTGGGCAAGCAGCACATCCTGTTCCATCTCACGGTGAACGCGAACGGGACGGTGACCTCGTCCATCGATACCGACGAGCTCACCTGCTGAGCGCGCGGCTGGGCGGCGCGGGGCAAGGGCTCAGCGTCGCGAGCGGACCCCCGGTGCCTGGATGGATGGCGTCGGTGCCGCATCATTGGACCAGTCCGAAAGGGTCCCAGGACCCCTTGCAACGTCGCGGCCTGCACCAAACGCCCGAACATGCCTGCCACCGGAAGCTGGCTCCCAGCCTGGACCAATCCGGCGTGGAGCGCCGGGCCACAACCTGGGTCATCAGACAAATGAGGACGAATCGCGACTTTGCCGAGGCCCTGGGGACAATCCTGGTCGGGCTCGTTATCGCGTTCTTCACTACACCGGTAAACCAAGCCGGGGCCAGCACTGTACCGCGCCTGTGGGCTCGTATGGTTGGCACCGGCGCCGGCCACCGGTGACCCTGGACGGAGAGGTCGTTGCCCACCACCGTCAGGTGAGTAGCTCCTCGACGTCCACGAGGGAGATGAGGTCCTGGATTTCCGGCTCGTGTTTCAGATCAATTGGCTGCAACCCTTTGCCTGTCCGTAGGTTGACCAGCAGTTCGCTGGCCGTATCTTCGACGATTCTCCCGGCGTCTGCCTCCTGCCAATGGACACCGTCAAAGGCGGACCGCACGAAGCGGCCAGCAACGAGACATTCCAACCGAGTGCGGCCGTACGCATCTGGACCGGCGTCTTGAAGCACCACTGAGCGGACCGCGGTGATCCCTGGAGCGACCGCGAACGCCTCACGAAACGTGATGAGGAGGTGGCCAAGAACCAGCGTGGTGTACAGGGCCGCTCGATCGGTCCTGGAGACTTTGTGCAGGGTCAAGTTGCCAGCCTGCGTCTGCGCCGGCATCCGTTCAGGGACGATCTCGAGCGGTGGCGCGAGAACGACCAGGGCCAGTTCGTCACCGTGAACAGCAACCGGCGCGGCAGGAGCCTCATTGTCTTCGAACGCCTCGGCCAGTGTTGCAAGCACCACGTCCGGATCGTTGTCGCACAGCCGATTCCATTGCTCGTCAAGCTGACGCTGCCACTGGGCCTGCTGACTGGCGACCTGCTCACGAGCGGCCTCCAATTCCGCATCCGCTTCGATGACGGCTCGCTTCTTGGCCTCAGCCCGCTCAGTCCGTTTGAATAGGCCAATACCCCCAAGAGCGGCATGTTCGTGCCGGCGACGTATCTCCTTCTCATCGGGTGGCGCGGGCGAGGGCGCAACAGGTCGAACCGCAGGAGGAAATTCGGCGCGGTGCACGTTGAGGATCTGCTGGAACGCGGCTGCAAGTCGCTGCGCTTCCTCCGCCTTCTGCGCTGCCGCCAGTTGCCGCTGATAGCTGGCGATCGACGGTTGCCGGCCTCCGCCGCTACGGCCTCCGCGGCCTCCCCCCAGAGAGCCATAGACGCTCACTGGGCCCGCGCCGGATGAGAAGCCTGTGCGACCAGATCCAAAATGCACCCGAGCCGCCCGAGGGCCGACACTCGTGCGGACCCCCCGACTCGAGGCCCGAATTCGGACGCCGGGCGCCACCTTGAACGAGAACCCCATACTTTCCCCCTCGAACGCAACAGCCCTCAGATCGCCTCGTTGAAGCCTTCAGGACTGCAGTGAGGCGTGGTGCTACCCCAAACCCTCAGATAGGACCCTTGGCGCACAGATGTACGGGCCGACAACCCGCACAGCGTCACATCAGTCACGAACTGACCACGGCGTGGTTCAGGTGCTATCCGTCAATCAAGGACTCCCGACGGAGCAGGTCGGCTTGTTGCATGCCGGCTCAAGCCGGATCGCGGCCAGAGCGGATTCGTCAGGACCGAGTCGGGCGTGCTCGCTGCCGATATGGGAGCACATCAGGGTCGTTCGCTAGGCCGGTGATCGCTCCAATCGCCGTGAGTTGCCTGCGAGCTGCCAGAGTCAGAGCCAATGCGAAGTCCGCAGAGCTGATTCTTCGTCCCAGGCAGTTCACGGTTGGAGCAGACCCCTGTCCTTCGCCCACGCGAGAAACTGCGCGCCGGTGCACGGCAGCCATGCTTCAGCTTCTCTGAGCTGATCCACGAGTCGCTCAGCATCTAGCAGTTCAAGCACTCCGATCCTGACGCCGTTCGCGATGAGCCAGAGGGTTCCATGGACTGCCACGCCTCGCTGCTGCGCCGCCCGCGTCGCAGCGCGTTCGTCGAGTACTGCGACTGCGTCGTTGACCTCGGCCCAGGCGAGCACCGATGCCTCGCCGATATCGCGTTGGCCCGAACCCAACACCTCGAAATAGTGTGCAAGCGCCTGCAGCTCCGCTAGGCCGTCGCAGGCAACGACCTCTAGCCAATCGGCGTTGGGAACGTCCGCAAGCGGTGGGAACTGCGTCTCCCCGGCTCGAATCTCATCGAGGACCGCTCTGGGAATCACTCGCCGGTAACGACTAGTGAGTCGATCCAACGCAGCGAGTCGACCCGCCCTCGCGAAGTGGCTGAGCGGCGAACTGTCAAAGATTAGTGGCCTCACGGTAGGGGATCGAACTCGCGCTGCAGTGCCTCAACAGGTATGACATCAAGCTGCGGGAGATCGTCTTTGGTAATCGACCCCCAAAGCAGATCCACAGTACGACTCGCGCCCAACCTTCCCGAACGGTAGGCTCGGAGCACTGCTTGCGCGTACCTGCCGGGAATCGCTGGTGGGCGAAGCTCCTCAACGACCGACATTCCCAGCTCAAGATAATCGGCCCGGGTGGGCGGACGCGCGAGCAGCGTTCGCCGGTCGTCTTCAGTAAGCAGCTCAAGGTTTTTAAGCTGGCTGCATAGAGCCGACCAGCTCACCCGATACTCGACTCCGAGACGAATCGCCTTCTCCCGAGGCTCACCTGTCCATGCACGCCATCGCTGCGTGACCGAGCTTCGGGGTAGCAGGAGATGAACGGCAAAAGCGTTGATCCGACGTTCCATCGGGCTACCGACCTCGGCCAGCGTCAGATCCACGGAGTATTCGTCAGCGAAGAGGTGGTGGCCGATCTCGTGCGCCAGCGTGAAGCGACGGCGACCAGTTTCAGTGTCACCGTTGATCACGGTTACACCGATCTCACCAAGCGACACATACGCCCCATCACCCTCAGCGGTACCGAGTCCCAAGGAGAAGCAGAGGAGACCCAACTGCTCCGCCACTTGGTCGAGCGCCAGAAGCGGGTCCCCATCCAGTCCCAGGGTGGTGCGTACCCGCTCCGCTAGCTGCTCTGCTTCGTTCGAACTCCGGGGGGGTGCGAGCTCTATGTCCTTCGAAGATGGCTCCAGCACACCAGCCTCAAGCAGGAACTCAATGTCTCGCGCCGCCTTCTCAAGCGCTCGGTCGAGTTTGATCGTCCGCCTGCCCGCGCCTGCATCCGTTCGTCGGCTAACGACCGCTTGCGGCGACTCTACGAGGAACCAATCGAGAGGTCGTTCAAGCTCCACAGCGATCTTGGCCAGCTCGACCGCGGAAACCTTCCGCGTTCCAGCCTCGATCTTAGCCACTGCGGTCCGATCCAGACCCACCGCTGCCGCAAGATCCGCTTGCTTGAGCCCACCCTCGATCCGCCCATCAGCGATGCGCTGACCGAGCTGCATCTGATCAAACGGAGGACGCCCCGCCATGATGTGCGATTCTAGCACACCTCAGTGTCCCCGAGCAAGGACCGCGCTGGTGTCGCGAATCTTCTGAGCGTCTATGGCACCGTTGCTGGTAAGCGGTCCCTGAGCAGCCAATCCGTCGGCACGATGCTGAGCGTGATGGGGACCGGTGCAGACCCTACCGATCCCCCTACCAGTGTTGTAGACCCAGCCTTCCAACACGCGAACCGCCCACTCACCGCCGAAGGCCAACAGTTCGCCTCTGACCAGCACCAACAGAGGTCAGGACATGACGCAGGGCAATCGAGCTCGAACTCGGATGGCTCATCGAGGTTGTGCGAGCCACGTCTTCACTGCACTGACCACCCGCTCGGCGTCTCGAATAGCCGCATCTGCCTCCTCCGCAGGGACATCGACGGGTGAGTAATCTGCTTCGTTTCGCCGCTCGAACAGCGAGCGGAGCAGCCGCCCGATCCCCTCGTCGAGTTGGCCACCGCGGATCAACAGGCGGACAAACGCTGAGACGACCCCGGAGTGCTTGGAACGCGTCTCGCCCAGCGCCATAAGGGCCGCTTCCGCGGCAAAGAACGCGGCGAAATAGGCACGAGAGACAGCCTGCGCCTCGAAACCCTTACCCGCCAGAAGCCGAGCCGCCGCCAGCTCTTCCCAGCACCGCTCCAGGCCAGCCCGGCCGGTCACGCGACGGCACGTCCCTCGGTCTGCGCCCGGATCAGCAACGGACGCGCAGCCTCACCCAACTCGTCCTCACCAGCAGGAACGGCGGAAATCACCGCGTCGTTTCGATAGGAGTGCCGCCACAGGATCTCGTCCATCCTCCGCAGCTCCTCCCAGGGCGACTCGACCCGGTCGAGCACCACCAGCAGGTCGATGTCCGACTCGGGATGGGCATCCCCGCGGGCCCACGAGCCGAACAGCAGCACCCGACGAAGGCGTCTGCCATACAGCGCCCGGAGGTCCCCGGCCACCGCCGTAGCGACCTCCATCGGATCGAACCCGGACGTCAGCTCTGGGAGCTGCGGGTCCTCCCTGGCCAGGGCTTCCCGCTCAGCGAGGCTGCGCTCGAGCAGCCCCTGGTCCGCCAGCCACTCAATGACGCGCCGCTCCATGCGGGCGTCGTGGAATGCAAACCACACCTCACGCAGCTCCTGGAAGTCCAGCAGAGTGTCCTTGAACCGACGGAAGGCGCCGCGCCCGGCGATCGCCCGCTCGAGCAGATCCCGAGCTCGCGAGTCCCGCACCCGGTCGATGAAGTCCTCCATATCCCCGTAGGCCTCGCGGGACGGAATCGGCTCGATGCGGATCAGCCCACGATCCAACCAGACTTCTTCCTCCTCATCGAGGGCGACCGAAACGGGATCGGCAAAGTACGGCTCCGTCTCACCGGTCTGCGGGTCGAACCACCACGTGGTCTCGGGCGAGTGGTCCTCCAGCGCCTCAGCCAGTGACCGCAGGTCGACGCGCTCCAGATCGAGCATCGCTATCTCCTCTATCCGCTCGACAGGTACCGCTCATAGTAGTGCATGCAACGAGCGAACACTGTGCGGCGACAGCGGACGCGACAGGACGACGATGCACCAACAGGCTGCCAGCACTCCACACCCGGCCGACCAACGAGCAACATGGCCAAGCTTCTTCTCCAATACCACTGGCAGAGGCGGTGCCGCCTCCGTCCGTGACAAGCTACTGGCCAGCTTTGTGGCGCTCGGCGTCAGCCAGGAAGCTGGCCAGCGCCGCGGTGTCGAAGTAGAACATCTGCGCGCGAGCAAGCTTCCCGTTGCTGACCTGATAGAGGCCGAGCACCGGACCGTCGAAGCGCACGCCAGTGAGACTGCATCCGCGCTGCCGCCACAGCACCACGACCTCCGCGTCGCTGGCGGCGACGATGCGCGGATCCATCCGTCGCTCGGCCACGGTGGGCTGCAGAAGATCCCACGTTCCAGCCCAGGTGGGACGATCCTGCAGGACGTTGGCCTCCAGGTCACGGTAGGTGCCGCCGTAGGGCAGCGATGGTGGCCAGACGATCTCGAAATCGGGATGGACAAGCTCGGCGAACCGCTGCGCGTGGCGTTGCTCGACCGCCTTGAAGACCTCGAGGATGACCTCCACGTTCTCCCGCGTGCTCATGATGGGCTCCGTCTCCGAGAATATTGGAGAGAACATTCTAGAATGCTGGCGTTACAATGCCAACCGCAGAGCCGCCTGCCACCACCAGGCCATTTCTGGGTCAGCAGCGGCTGAATCGACCGCCGTGGCTGCAGCTATGCAGCCCGAGAGACAGGGATCGCGACAATGGGTCGGCCGGCCAAGTTCACCAGCAGCGAGATCCTCGACGCGGCGGCCAGGCTGATCGCGCGGGGGGGCCCACGTCTGACCACGGTCGGCACCATCGCCGAGGACCTGGGCGCGCCGACTGGCTCGATCTATCACCGGTTCGCCTCTCGGGAACTGCTGCTGGCGCGCCTGTGGATCCGCACCGTGCGCCGCGCCCAGGCCGGCTTCCTGGAGGCCCTGGCGATCAAGGACCTCGACCGCGCGGCGCGGACGGCCGCGACCCACATCCCTCGCTGGTCTCGTGAGCATTTGGACGAGGCGCGGGTGCTGTTGTTGTACCGACGCGCGGACCTGGCCGCGCGCTGGCCGGACGAGCTCGGCGAGGAGCTCGCCAACCTGAACGTCGAGATCGAGCGGGCCCTGCGGGACTTCACCCGGCGCCGTTACGGGCGCATGACCGGAACGAACCTCCAGCGCGTGACCTTCGCGCTCGTGGACGTGCCCTATGCGGCGGCGCGTCGCTACCTACTGGCCGGCAAGCCGCCGCCGACTGCTGTGGACGACCTCGTCACCCAGGTGTGCGCCTGCGTCCTGGACGAGCAGGGCACGACAAGCCGCTGATCACGCAGTCATGTCCGTCCGGCTGACACATCGGCGCCGCGCCCTCTCGGACCCGTTGAGCAGAGGGCCGATTGGGACATTACGCCTACCAGAGCCGGGTGGCTTCTGGGACAAGACGACTGATCGTCTCGCGACGAGGCAATATTGGATGCGGTGGGCTTCGGGCAACTACATCTCGGAATATCCTCGATTCGGACGGGCACCGAGGTCACGAGAGGGGCCGTCGCGAGTCAGATACGCAATGAGGGAGCCGCATGACGGAGGCGTCGCGGAACGAGGCGTCGTCGCGGCTGGTCGCCTGGGGTGGCGTCAGCCGCACGGCTGACCTGGGCGGCCCGGTCCACTACGTGGACTTCGGCGGTCCGGCTGCGGCGCCGCGGGTCGTGCTGGTGCATGGCCTGGGCGGGTCGCACCTGAACTGGTGCCTGCTGGCTCCCAGGCTGGTCGCCAAGGCGCGGCTCCTGGCGGTCGACCTGGTCGGCTTCGGGCTGACCCACCCCGAGGGGCGCGCCGCCACGGTTCAGAGCGCCGCCGTCATGCTCGACCGCTTCGTGCGCGAGGTCGCCGGCGCGCCGGCGATCCTGGTCGGCAACTCCATGGGAGGGATGGCCTCGATCATGGA
>WNGL01008715.1_pt1 | contig 11826 bp, 9 predicted proteins | sample 5400591 | NCBI WGS metagenome assembly WNGL01 (sample SAMN13153377, study PRJNA577476) | soil metagenome | isolation source: 80 cm soil or saprolite under Garry oak tree replicate 1 | place: USA:California | collected 2016-06-15
CGAGTGATTTCATGCGAGCCGCATCCTGTCCGGCGGCTTTAGCCGCATCTCCTTCGAGTGCGTTTGTGAGGGAATTCAAATCCCTTACAAGCGCTGCCGCATTCCGATCGCCGGAGCCGATTTTACCGGCTCGGTCCAGAGCCGCGGCGATGGTACGAGCGCGTTCCGCTGAAATCGACTTCGTACGTGTGAGCTGATCGAGATACGCTCGCGCGACGAGCGGGCTGGCCGGCCAGGCGACTTTCGACTGAGCCTGCGCATTGAACTCCCGGGTTTGCGCGAGCGCCGCAGCATCGATTTCATTTTGCGAGAGAAATTCGCTTGGCGTCAGCTTGAACGCGTCGAGACCACGTGCGATCTCGGACGCGTAGATGAGACCGTTGTACCAGTATGCCGACCAATATCCACCCACGATCAGGTCCTTCGCATCGATGGGTCCGCGGTCGAAGTACGCGATTTCCACCGGATGCTCCGAATCAGTGAAGTCAAACACCGTCAGCCCGCCTTGATACCAGCCTTGAACCATGATGTCGCGACCCGGCACCGGAATCAGGGAACCATTATGCGCGACACAATTCTCCTGCTCTGTCTGAGCTGCCGGCAGCTTGTAATAACCTCTGAACCGCAGCTTCTTGTCAACGATGTCGAAAATCGCGTCCGCCCCCCAGGTCGGCGGGTCGGTGGGGCGGCATCGCGGGCGCGTGCCGCCACCCCATTCGTCGGTGAAGATCACCTTCGTACCATCATTATTAAACGTTGCCGAGTGCCAGTAGGCGAAGTTCTTGTCGATGACTTGATCGAGCCGAACCGGATGCACGGGATCGGAGATGTCGAGCAGGATTCCGTTGCCCGAGCATGCTCCGGCAGCAAGGCCGAGTTCCGCAAAAACCGTGATGTCATGGCATTGATTCGTAATCGACGTTCTTTGAGTTCCCGGTCCGTGATCACCGCCACGCCAAAGACCGGCAATATTTCCGGTGGCGGTATCGGCAAAGATGCGAGGCCGGTTCACGATCTTTGCGCTCTGAGGCGCGGCAAGCGGTACCTGAATGACATCGATACTGAAAAGACCCGTATTCAGATCCTTTTCCGGAGCCTCGCCGGAGCACCCTGCGAGCTCTTGCGTGGAGCGGACCTGGCCGGTCCCTTGTCCGTAGACATAAACGTTGGCTTTGTCTTTCGGATCGACGACGAGCGTATGCGTGTGCGATCCACGGCAGGTTTGAACGGCCGCCACCTGCCTGGGATTTCTCAGGTCGCTGATGTCGAAGATGCGCACGCCGCGAAAACGTTCGTTACTGACGGGCGCTTCTACGCCCTGAGTTCCGCAGTCGATGCGGCCGCGTGTCTGTTCCACCGACATGAAGAGCAAGTTGCCGTAAACGGAAACATCGCCCTGGCCGCCAGGGCACACAACCGAGACAAGAAGCCGCGCCTTCTTGGGATCCTCGACGTTGTACATGTTAAAGCCGTGGAAACTGCCCATGATCAGATGATCGCGGCTGAATGCCAGATCCGAGTTCGCAAAACTCAACGCGGACTGCACCGCCGGGTCAGGTGGTGGGGGTGTTCCTGAGGCAGCAGCGTCTTCCGCGGGCGCTCGTTGCCCGGGCGTCTCATTCGGAGGCCTCGCTTCATTGGGGCGTTCCGGCGGAAAAGGTGTGCCCGCCGGCGCCTTCGGATCGAAGAATCCATCCGGTTTGGGCAGACTCCAAATTAATTCCAGATTGAATGCGGCCGTACCGGCGTCTCGAAATCCGGGCTTTAATCCAACGCGAAGGTCCTGGGCCATCAGGGCCGCGACAAAGAGCGCCAAGATTGCAGTGAAATAAGAAAAGGTTTTAATGAGGACTCTCATTTTGAAGCTCCTCAAGCATCGCTGCCATTCTATCCATCTCCGCTTTCTGATCGGCGATAACATCGGACGCAAACGCAAAGATTTCCGACTCCTGGCCCGCGCCGGGTGTGGAGAAAAGATCGTCCACCATAATCAGCGCGCCGTCGTGGTGCTTGATCATGCTCTGGAGCCAGAGCCGATCAAACTCTGCGCCCTTGGCGGCTGCCAGACGGTCCATTTCCTCCGGCGTCAACATACCGGGCATCAGCCTCGCGGCAGGCGAGTGATGTTCATGAATGTCGGGGACCTCCTGGCCGCGCGCCTCCAGCCAGCGCCGCATCATGTTGATTTCGTCCGACTGCGAGATTTCGATACGCTGCCCGAGGAGTTTCATTCTCTCGAGGCTGGTTCTGGACGGAATCAGCGCAGTCATGTCCAGAGCCTGAGCGTGATGATGAATCATGCCTTGGATGAATTTCACGTCGGCGGGCGTGAACTGAACCCTGGATAAATCGACGGCTACTTTGCGTGCGATGGTCCGGCTCGCCGTTCCCGGAGCGCCGGGTTGAACAATCCTCGGCGAACAGGCTCCCAACGCGGCAAAGAAGAGAACCACTAAAATCCGGCAGGTCATCATCGTTCCGAATTATAGCAAGCCGTTTTCAGTTGCGGCCGCATCGGGCGCCCGCCGCTCCAGCCGGGGCGCTCATTATCTTAGAAACTGAGTCACGACCGAGTTAACATTACGGGCGAGTATGGGAGTCGTTTTTGCCGGTTTAATACTACTGACCGGGCAATTTTGGCCGGCCGTTCTTCCGGCCGGCACAGGTTTAGATGCGAAGCTCGAGTCATCGGTGAAAACGGGTAGTTCCGAAGTGGGTGACGACGTCATTGCTGTAGTGGCCAGTTCGGTCCGCGCGTCAGGCAAAGTCATTGTACCGCAAGGCAGCACGTTGAAGGGCCGGGTCGAAACCATACAGCCTGCAACACGGGATGCCGAAGGCCGCGTCCGTCTTGTATTTCGTGAGATCGATCTTCCCGATGGACGCCATCTTTCGACCTGGATTACAAATGCTTTTGGAGCGTCGCCCCCCAAACGCAAATTGCGCTATGTCTTATTGATGGGGGCCGGCGGCGCTGCGGGCGGCTTGGCAGGCGGCAAGACAGCCCGGCTTGCGGGCATACTAGGAGGAACGCTCGTCGGGTTTGTGATGGCCGGAAGCGGCCAAGATTCAAGTCTCTCCAATCTGACGCTGCACTCGGGCCAAACGATTCATCTGCAACTCGGCGAGAATCTGACGATCCCCGCCCAATAGCAATCAGCCCTGCAAAGCATTCACAGCGGCCTGGGCTACTTGCTCATCTTGTGAAGACATGACGCCGCTCACACCGACGGCTCCAATGACCTTGCCGTCTGCCACGACCGGTAGTCCGCCTTGAAGTGGAGTAATGCCTTCCAGCGCCAGGAATACCTGCCGTCCGCCGGCAACAAGATCTTCCAGGGCCTTGGTCGGCCGTTTGAAGTTCAGGGCTGTCTTTGCCTTGCCGATGGCGATATTCACGCTTCCCAGCTGCGTGTCGTCGATCTTTTCAAAGAGGATAAGATTGGCGCCCGCATCCACAATCGCGATGGCGACGGCCCAATTGTTTTTGCGCGCCTCTGCTTCAGCGGCAGTCATTGCTTTCTTTGCATCTTCCAGTGTGATGTATTTTGTTGTGCCGGGCACGGTATTCTCCTTCCCGAATTGCGACGTCGATGATCCATATGGTACAGCGATTCCGCACGCCCACACTATTGATCTGGGGCGCCGAGGATGAGATAACCCCTCTGTGGAGCAACATACCTGCGGGGCATCTCTGCTACGCAGAGCAGCCCGAAGGGTTCAACATCATCGTCCGGGAGTTTTCACGTGAAGATCACAGTAGCTGATGCGCTATTGAAGGAACTGGAGCGAATCGGCGTCGATACAGTATTTGGAATTATCAGCATTCATAACATTCCGTTCTACGATGCCATCAAGCGGCACGGCGGATTTCGTGTCGTCGCGGGCAGGCACGAAGGCGCCGTGGTGAATATGGCCGATGCGTATTCGCGCGTTTCGGGAAAGCTTGGCGTTGCGCTCACCAGCACAGGTACCGGAGCCGGGAATGCGGCCGGCGCAATCATCGAGTCCTGGAACGGCGGAGCGCCGATGCTGCACGTGACAGGTCAGGTGGCTGCAGCTTATATCGAGACTGGGCGGGGGTATATTCACGATGGCAAGGACCAGTTCGGGATGTTGAAGAGCATCAGTAAAGAAGCGCACCGCGTGAGACGGCCTCAACAGGCGCCTGCGATTTTTCGCCTGGCCGTTACTCAGGCGATGACGCCGCCGGCTGGACCGGTCAGCGTCGAAATACCAATCGATTTCCAGGCGAGCGTCATTAGCCTGCCCTCGATCGTGACGGCGGCCAATCCGCCACGAGTTCCTTCCGATGCGGAATTGCTTCCGGCAGTGGAGAGAATGGTTGAAGCGAAGCGGCCTGTCATCTGGGCAGGCAGCGGTGCGATGTTTTCGGATTCGTCTTCCGAAGTCACCGAGCTGATGCAGCTCCTCAATGCGGCAGTGATCACAACACAGTCGGCTCGAGGCATTGTTCCGGAAACGGTTTCAACTTGCATTGGGCACTTCGCCACGTTCCCTGCGGTGCAAGATTTCGTGGCCAAGGCGGATCTGCTGATCAGCATTGGCGTGCGATTCCGCGGAAACGAGACATCGAACTGGAGTTTGACTACTCCCGCCGAACATATCGGAATCGATGCCGATCCGCAGGCCATCAACCGGAACTTCCCTCATTCCATCGCTATCATTGGGGACGCCAAGGCGATCTTGCGGGCGTTGCTCCGGCTCCTAGACGCGAAGCAGCCGAAGCCGAAGTTCGATTACGGCCTGGAAGTGGCTTTATTGCAGCGCGAGCTTCGAGAAGAAGTACGCGACGGCATGGGACCATGGGAAGGCATTCTTGACGCGATTCAAGAGCATTTGCCGGAAGACGCCGTCCTCGTCCGGGACGTGACGGTACCTGCAACGACGTGGGGGAGCCGTCTCATCATTCGCCGGTATCCTCGAACGACCCTGCACGCTTCAGCGGGAGGTATCGGACAGGGATTGCCGATGGCGATCGGCGCTCAAATCGCAGCACCGTCGAAAACCGTGGTTGCACTTTGCGGCGATGGTGGATTGCTAGTCAACATCGGAGAGCTTGCTGTAGCACGGCAGGAGAATGCCCCTGTTATTGTGATTCTGTTCGATGATTCCGCGTATGGAGTTTTACGGAATATCCAGAACGCCCATTTCGAAGGACGAACCATCGGCGTCGAGCTGCAGAGTCCCGATTTTGTGGCCGTTGCTCGCGCGTTCGGCTTCGAATCAGAGCGAGTACGTTCCGCTGAGGAGTTCCGCCGAACCTTTGCGACAGCCGTTAAGTCACGGCATCCCTGGATGATTGTGATCGATTCCGGCGCAATCGGTCCGATGAAGAAGATTTTTGCTGGGCCCGAAGGCGGCGCAGCGTTGTACAAACCGCACTAGGGGATCTCTATGGTTTCGCGGAATAAACCTTTCCCTAGGGGGAGAGGTCGGAGCCATTTCTTGAGAGGGCCGGGTGAGGGTCCCAAGACCGGTGCCCCTCCTTACAAGGTCATAACGCTGAACTCCTGGGAGGAGTATCTTTCCATCATCAGCGATTCCCCATATCAAAACTGGGCGTTTCGAGGACAACGCGACGCCTCGGCTCCCCTATTCAGCGCGCTGTCTCGGTACTTCATGGCGTTTCAAGTCGATCCGCGTGCATGGCCGGAGCAGGAGAAACGGATTTTACGGATCTTCAAACGCAAGGCGATTCATTTTCTGCAACACGTCCCCGACCGCGACGATGATTTCCAGTGGCTCGCTCTTATGCAGGACCACGGTGCTCCTACTCGCTTGCTGGATTTCACGTGGTCACCATACGTGGCTGCATTTTTCGCCTTGCAGAGCACGACTCATGACGGAGGCATCTGGGCTTGCAATCCGGTCGAGATCCAAAAACTCAAACCTGTCGATCTCGAGAAACCGGGCAGTTTTCGAAAATATTTCCTTTCCGGCGCCGGACCGTTTGTCTGGCTGGGAGAGCCTTACGCGATGAATCGCCGGCTGATCGCGCAATCAGGAACGTTTCTTGTCCCGTCGGTTTTGGATCGATCCATAGAAGAGATCTTGAAGGCCTACCCGAACCCGCAGAACACATTGATCAAGTTCATTCTTCCCGCGGACAAGGTTCGAGTCAAAGGCATGCGCGAGTTGTATCGCATGAATATCACCCAGGCCACGCTTTTCCCGGACCTGGACGGACTTGCGCGCTCGATGGCTTACGAGCTGGAATTTCATTGGGCCTACGATCCCCGCACCATGAAGCGGATGCGAAAATGAGAATACCCTCTCCCTCTGGGAGAGGGCGGGGTGAGGGTCGCAGGATTTGACGAGCCTTTATCTCGTAATGCCTGCCGCACGGCGTGCAAGTTCCAAATTATCGCGTACGCCCGCCAAATCGGGCTTAATCCGCAAAGTCTCGGTGAACTCGGCGACCGCTTCGGCGAATCTTCCAGACTCATAAAGCACAGCGCCAAGCGCATCATGGGTCTCGGCATGATTGGGGTTGTATCGCAAAACGGTTTTGAACTCAGTGATCGCATCGGAGCGCCGGCCGGCGGAAACGAGCAGCAGGCCGCGATTATAGTGCGCATCGGCGTAATCGGGCCTAAGCCGTATAGCCTCTTGAAAATGTGCAAAAGCATCCTGGGGCCGTTTCAGAGATTCGAGGACCAGAGCCAATTCGTTATGCGCGGTCGCGTCATTCGGGTTGAGGCGCAAAAGCTCTTCATAACGTGAGGCGGCCTCGGGGAAGCGCCCTCTTGCAGAATAAAGCTTGGCCAAGCCGGTAAGCGCTTCCGCGTCTTTCGGGGAAAACCGCAGCACCGCTTCGAGTTGGGAAATCGCCTCGTCGGGTTGACCGGATTCCCACAAGGCTTCGGCCAAATCCCTCCGGGCCGGTACGTAATTTGGTTTCAGGCGAACGGCTTTCTCAAATTGCGTCTTCGCATCCGCCAATTGTCCGGAACTATAGGAAACAACACCTAACGCGTCGTAGGCCTCGGCGTAATTGGGGTTCAAGCGAATCGCTTCCGTAAAGTTCGTGACCGCCTGGGAAACTCGATTCGCTTTGTACAACGCAGTTCCCAGGTTCAGTTTGGCTTCGGCGTAATCCGGCTTCAACCGCAGCGCCTGCTCGAAGTGAGTCATGGCCTCTTGCAAGCGATTCGCGGATAGTAAGGCGTTGCCGAGATTATTCAGCGCGTCCGGATACGTTGGCCGCACATGCAGAGCGTATTCAAAATGTTCGATTGCGTCCGGTATTCGGCCCTCTGAATAAAAGGCGGCGCCGAGATTATTGTGTGCTTCGGCATAATCCGGCTTGATCTTCAATGCCTGCTGATACAGAGCGCTGGCTTCGGAAACCCGTCCCTCTCCAGATATGACGAAGCCGAGGTTGTTGTATGCCATCCAGCAATCCGGATTTCGCACGATTGTCGCCCTGTACAAGGTCTCGGAATTGCGATACATCGCGGATTGAAACCAGGTGAGCGTGCCCAGTACGCCGATCGCTACGATCGCGATCGGCGTTTGCCATCTACCATGAGCGACGGCAGCGATCCACCCGAAGAATGCCAGGCTGGCGAGGTACTGAAAGTGACCGGCTACAAAGGAATAAACGAACGGGTAAACGTTGAAGAATCCCAGCGCCGGAAAAAGGGAACCGGTGAAAAGCAGCAACATCGCCAGGGGGCCGCGCGGCCGCCGGCGGACGAGCCACGCCGAAACCACGAGCGCAACCACAGCGGTGGGATAGAGATACTGCCACCACACTCGAGCGCTCACGGTCCATCTCGGATAAATGAATATCAGGTTGAGCGGCCATAAGAGCTTGCCAAGATAAAAGATGATCGCACGCCCAGCAATCAAGCATCTTTCGATCAGACTTAGCGAGAAATCGGAGCCCATAGCGCCGATATACCGACGTTCCACCCAGGCGGTGACGAGACCGGCCCCTATACTTACAGCGAACCAGGGGGCCAGCGGCACGACATCTCGTTTCCACGATAATTTGCCTCTCGACCACCAAACGATCACAAGCAGCGCCGCAGGCAACGTTGCCGTTACGCTTTTGGTCAGAATCGCGGCGACGAAAAGCGACATCGCGATGAAATATTTTGGCGTGGGTCGCGAACTTCCGGAGTTCGTTTTTTCATCGTTTTGGAGATACAACAACATCGCCAAGAGATAGAAGACGGTCGAGAGTGTATTCTTCTGCTCGGAAATCCATGCGACGGACTCCACACCCACCGGATGCAATGCGAACAGAAATGCTCCGAGCCAAACTCCCCGGATGGATAACTGGGACAGGATTAGCGCAAACAAACACGACGCAGTGGCGTGAAGTACAACATTCAGCAGGCGGTATCCGGTGGTCGAGTCTCCCCAGAAATGGTGTTCCAGCCAAAACGCGCTGTGAAGCAGGGGATAGTACTGCTGTGTGGCGCCGATATCGAACCATATTCGCCACAATCCTTGAACCGATTGGAGGGCAGGCCGCGTAATGTGCGCATCGTCGTCCCAGAGCATTCCACCCCGAATCGACGGCCAGTATGCGACCAATACAGCCGCAAACAGCAGTAACGCGAGCCAAACCGGCGGCGTATGGCGCACAGCGGGAATGTTGTTCTTATCCTCTGCCACCGATAACATCCGGCCCGGAAAATAACACGAGACGTCACCAGCCTACAATCGCTCGGACGGATTCCGCGATCGAACTATTTCTATCAACGTAAAGGAATGAAAATCCGCGCGCATAGTTCTGTCGTTTGATTCAAGTTTTTGGACATGTCAGCGGCACACCTATTGACGCGAACTGTTTCAGACCGGCATATTTCTCGTGTGGAAGCTGCTGGACGTACCGAAGGGCAGGACGGAGCTGCCGGGAAAACTCTTGGCGATCTGCTCTATACGAACAAGGAACTTCATCCGACGGAGAACGATTGGGTGAGACTCGTCCGGTTGATTGCCGCCGGCGATCAGCTTGCACTGCATTCGCTTTATGAACAGACGCATCGGCTCGTTTTCACCTTGATCATGCGGATAACCAATAATCGGGAAACAGCGGAGGAACTGACGGTCGATGTGTTCCATGAAGACGACAATGGATCACATCACGCGCGAACGACTTGAAGAACTTGCCGGGCCAAGTGCCGGGTATGATCTTGAAGCAACGGCAATCCTCTCACCGGAAGAATCCGTGCATCTTGCCGGGTGCCCGAAATGCGTTGATTTGTTTGTTGAAACCGTCCGAGAAAAAGTGAGACGTCGACAAGACGAGTCTCCTCCCGAAACCTAGAACCCGCAGATGCACGTGGTATCCTTTGCAAGCTGAAACCATGTCGCTGTTATCAAACCGCAACACGAACAGTGCGCGACAATTGCGCGAGCTGCTGTCGGCATCCGATCTGATTCAGGCTCCTGGCGCCTACGATTGTCTGAGCGCTCGTTTAATTGAAGCCGCCGGTTTTCCAGTCGTCTACATGACAGGCTTTGGCACCTCCGCAGCCTACCTTGGGAGGCCGGATGTCGGCTTGCTTGGCATGAGTGAGATGGTCGACAACGCCAAACGAATTGTAGACGCAGTGGCAATCCCGGTCATTGCTGATGCCGATACAGGCTACGGCAACGCGATGAATGTCATCCGTACAGTTCGGGCTTACGAAAACGCCGGAGTCGCGGGCATTCACATCGAGGATCAGGTCGCACCGAAACGATGTGGCCATCTGGAAGGCAAGCTACTCGTGCCGGCTGCCGAGATGGTACAAAAAATCCGCGCTGCGGTGGATGCGCGGAATTCCTCGAGTTTCTCCCTCATTGCGCGAACGGATGCGCGGGCCGTCGAGGGTCTCGACCGCGCCTTGGAGCGTGCGTATCTCTACCGGGAGGCCGGCGCCGACGTGTTGTTCGTCGAGGCACCCGAAACCGAACAGGAAGTCGAAGCTATCGCGGAACGCCTTCGAGGCACCCCGCTGCTGTTCAATTGGGCTGAGGGAGGCAAAACGCCGCCCGTTTCACTGGAGCGCCTGCGCGAGCTTGGCTTTCGTGTTGTCATCTTCCCGATTTCCACTTTGTTAATCGCGGCGCAAGCGATCACCAAAGCTCTACAGGTGATTAAGCAACAGGGAACGCCGATGTCCGTTATGGCTTACATGACGCCGTTCAAGGATTTTGTGAATTCGTTGGGCTTTGAGGAAATTCGAGAACTCGAAAAACAATACACTTCCGAACGGCGGACCTAGCCAGTCCATGGCGTTCAACTCCTCTTCGGTTGGCGCTTCCTCCTTTGAGAGATCAACGGTTGCGATGTCGCGCCGACATAACGTGACCTGCTATACTCCGGCCGATTATTGAAGCCTGATCGAAATGGAAATGATGAGGTGGGTTTTCCTCTCGGTAGGAGGTCTATGAAACACATTCTGGTACTTCTGACGCTTCTGGTGTTGCTCTCGGCTGTCACTTGCGTCACAGCAGCGGGACAGGGAGCAACTGCGCAAATCAGCGGAACTGTGAAGGACCAAAGCGGTGCGGTTTTGCCTGGTGCGGAAATCACGGCAACGCAAACGGAGACCGGTGCGGTCCGCATGACGTTGAGCGATGAGACGGGTTCGTATGTCTTGCCGAACCTGCCGGTTGGTCCGTACAAGCTCGAAGTATCGCTTCCTGGATTTCGAACCTTCCTTCAATCGGGGATCGTTCTCCAGGTCAACAGCAGCACGGTTGTGAACCCCGTGCTCAATGTCGGGCAGGTTTCCGAAACAGTCGAAGTTCAAGCCAACGCGTCGCTGGTGGAAACGCGGTCGACCGGTATCGGGCAGGTCGTCGAAAACACGCGGATCCTGGAACTGCCGCTCATCGGCCGCCAGGTTACCGATCTAGTCGGGATAATTGGCGCGGCTCTGCCGGTACTGACAACCGATACCACGTTTCGCGGTTCGTACCCGAACACTACAGCCTTCAGCATCGCTGGGGGTGTGATTGGCGGAAATTCGTACACACTCGATGGCGGCATGCACAACGATGTGTATGCCAACTACGGCCTGCCACTGCCATTTCCGGATGCGCTGCAGGAATTCAAGGTCGAAACCAGCTCGCTGCCTGCTCAATATGGGTTCCATTCCGGCGGCGCGATTAATGCCGTTACCCGCTCGGGCACCAACGACCTCCACGGTTCGTTGTTCGAGTTCGTCCGGAACTACGGGGTCAATGCGCGGAATTTCTTTGCACCGACCCGAGACGGTTTGAAACGTAACCAATACGGCGGAACCATCGGTGGTCCCATCAAGAAGAACAAATTGTTTTTCTTCGCCGGCTATCAGGGCACGATCACGCGCCAGAGCCCCCAGAACACATTCGCATCTGTTCCAACTGCGGACATGATCGCGGGCGATTTTACGACCTTCGCTTCCAGGACCTGTCAAGGGCAGGATATGGTTCTGCGCGCGCCATTCGACCAAAACAACCGCCTGGCGCCATCACTGATCAGTCAGGCGGCGGTGAATATCAGCAAACGCCTTCCGGCGCCGGTCGACCAGTGCGGGCGAACCAGTTGGGGAAATCCCGTCGCAAGCGAGGAATATTTCCCGATTGGGAAGATCGATTATCAGATCAGTTCTACGCATTCCATGTTTGGGCGGTATATGGCGGCATCGTTCAAGCAGACGCCTCCCCTTGCAATCTCCAAAAATGTTTTGAGCAGTGGAGTGCCGGGCGCCGACGATCTGCTTCAGTCACTCACGTACGGCGACACGTACTTGTTCGGCCCGAACATGATCAATGCGTTTAGAGCCACCTGGAATCGAACAGCGAACAGAAAAG
>WNGL01011968.1_pt1 | contig 11825 bp, 10 predicted proteins | sample 5400591 | NCBI WGS metagenome assembly WNGL01 (sample SAMN13153377, study PRJNA577476) | soil metagenome | isolation source: 80 cm soil or saprolite under Garry oak tree replicate 1 | place: USA:California | collected 2016-06-15
ATAGCTGGCCAGGATGGCCACGCTCAACGGACCGGTGACCGCCCCTGGCTGAAACTCGTCGCAGCCGATGGAGGGCGGGCTGGCCCAGCCTTCGCCGTCAATGTCCACGCCGGTCGCGTAGGCAGCGCTTCCGGCCACCCGGCAGGGCGAACCGGCGCTCAGGTGCGAGGTGCTGGCCAGTTGGGGCTCGGCACTGATGTTGCCCACGCCGCCACGTGGAAGCGGTGTCGTACACGTGAAGTTGAGGGTGGAAAAATCTGAATCGTAGTTGGCTCCGCCCAGCCGAGCGACATTGTAATACACAACGCAGTTGTTAAGCGTACTCTGATACGCACCGCCGCCGTCGTTGAAAGCCGAGTTGCTGGTGAGCGTGCAGTTGTTCAGCGTGCAAGAGGATGCACCGCCGCCGTATTGCGCCGAATTGCCCGTCAGCGTGCAATTGTTCAACGTGCACCCACGCGCCCCGCCGCCGAAGTCGAGAGCCGAATTGCCGGTGAGCGTGCAGTTGTTCAGCGTGCCTCCAGACGCCGCGCCGCCCCAGAGGGTTGCCGAGTTGCCGGTGAGCGTGCAGTAGTTCAGCGTGCATATCAAGCACCCGCCCCCGCCGCCTTCGCCGCCAGCCGAGTTGCTGTTCAGCGTGCAGTTGCTCAGAGTGCATGAGGCTGCCCCACCGCCGCCGAAGGATGCCGAATTGCCGGTGAGCGTGCAGTTATTCAGCGTGCTTCCGGAGGCTCCACCGCCGCGCAAGGATGCCGAATTGCCGGTGAGCGTGCAGTTGTTCAGCGTGCTTCCGGACACCCCACCGCCTTCCGAATAATACACGGACGCCGAGTTGCCCCTGAGCGCGCAGTTGTTCAGCGTGCAAGAGAATGCCCCGCCGCCGTAGGTTGCCGAGTTGCCGGCGAGCGTGCAGTTGTTCAGCGTGCCCTGATACGCCCCGCCGCCTGAGCCAGCCGCGTTACCGCTGATCACACAGTTGGAAACCACAGCGCTGGCTGCGGCGCACCACACGCCACCGCCATTGTCCGCGAAGCCATTCGTCAACGTAAAGCCCACCAGCTCCGCCCCCTCGCCCAAATAAACGCAGCGCACCGCACCGCCGCCGTTAATCACCGTAACCTCCGGGCCATTTACACTCCGCACCGTGAGCAACTTCGTCACCCCCACGCGATTCGTCATCGCCCCATCCACCACGCGCCCGCCGGTCTGGTAAACGCCGTTGGTCACCACGATCTCGTCGCTGGCGTCGGCCGCATCAATCGCGTCTTGAATGTTCGTCGCGGCCGTCGCCCAGTCGGTGTACGGCGTTGTGGGGTTGGGGCTGTTCAAATCCACGTAGCGCAACGCCGCGGGGACATAGGTGACCACACTGATCGAGATGATGGTGGCGAGGAGGATGCGGGCAGGGGCCGCATTCATGGCATGGCTCCGTTTCTTGAGGTCATTGACGCAAAGGCTTGTCGCGCATGGGCCTAGGCGGTGCTGCGCGCAAGAAACTTCGTCGGGATACACCCGGGCGGGCACCTTTGCCTTTGCTTTCGTCCGGTGAACGATGACTTGAGGGAATTCGTTTATTCACCTCTTCCAAAAGGAAAAACCGGAAAAGGTCACAGGAAATATGGAACTTACTTGATTTCGCCGAATTCGGCGGCTCGACGCATGTCGCCCCGAAGCCGGTCGTATTCGCGGTCCTCCACTTTCCGGAAACCGGTAAGGTTGGATTCCAACTTCTGCAGGATGTTGGTATCCTGAAGCGCAAACAGCGCCCGCTGAATCACGGTCGCCATTTGCGAGTCGATGCCGCTTTTCGCAACCCAGGGCATTCGAAGGTCAGTCTCGATGGTCGCGAGAATCTTAAATTTCGGGCCGACCGCCAGCGTGTTCCCTGCGCCGGCTGCGTAAGCGCCTTTTTCCACCGCCGCGGTCACCTCCTCGTGTCCGCGCAAGTGATGAGAGTCAGTGCTCAGGTTGTTCGCGTGCAGCCCATTGGTGAGCAATTTAAGCTTTACGAGGTAGTTCCCAGTGGTGGACTCCCGAACTCCGCTCCTTGGTCAGCACGTAGGAGGAGGGGCCCATTCGCATAAAATCAATTTCGCCCTTCGCGAACGCTGCCAGCCCGTTGCTGTAAGAGCGGTAGATGCGAAAGTCGATCCGAAGCGCTTGCGTGTGCCACGCCGCGGTGATGTTTGTCTCCAAGTACGTCAGGAGCGGCGAGAACTTCTTCAACATGGTTGGGGGATCGTAATAGGTGTAAACCCCAAAGGTGATGCGCTGCTCGGCCGCGGATTTCTCCACTAGTCGGCTGGCCAGAATTGCGCGTGTTTCGGAGGTCACAAGGATGGAATCCTCGCCGTTCCTGCGGGTCCAGAGATCGTCGAGATTCTTGATGATTCCCGCGTTTGCGAGCCCCAATACCTCAGTCATTTTGACTGCGGCTATCCTGCGCTGTTCGCTCGACCTGGCAAATTGGATGGCGGTAATCGTCGAGGTGATGGAGAGCAGGATGAGCAGAACGGCAACGGCTGCCAGCGCGGGCTTTCGCCGGCACCAGCGGAGGAGTTTTTCCGGTGAGCGGGTCCGGCGGGCATGGATGGGTTCGTGCCGCAACCACCGCTCCAGGTCTTCCGCCATCGCCTCCGCCGAGGAGTAACGGCGCAGCGGGTCTTTCTCCAAACACTTCAGACAGATCGTGGCCAGTTCTGTGTCGGCCTGCCGGTTCAAGCTCGTGGGGTGTGTCGGCTCCTCCTCCTTGACCCGCCGAAGCGTTTCCAGCGGTGTCTCGGCGCGGAAGGGCAGCCGCCCCGTGAGCAACTCGTAGAGGATGACACCCAGGCTGTAAATGTCGGCGGCGCGGGTGGCGGGCTTGCCCGACGCCTGTTCGGGGGACATGTAGCTCGGAGTGCCCAGCAGATCGTCGGTGCCCGTGAGGCCGGTTTCTCCGGCGAGGATTTTGGCGAGGCCGAAGTCCGTGAGATGCGGGCGACATTGCTGATCAATAAGGATGTTGGTGGGCTTGAGGTCCCGATGCACGACGCCGTGTTGGTGCGCGTAGTGGACGGCGCGGGCAATGGCCGCCATCAGCCCGGTGATCCGTTCCTGGGCTTCGCGCAGGAGGGCTTTGCTGGCGGCGCTCTTATCCTTGGGGTGGGCCAGCGATGCGAGAGACAACCGAGGCATTTGCTTCGCCAGATTGCTCCCCTCAATCAGCCGCATGCTGAAGAATGGCTGGCCATCGAGCTCGCCGAATTCGTGAGTGGAAACGATATTGGGATGTTCCAGCTTGGCGGCGGCTTCGGCTTCCAGATGGAATCGGGACATGACCACCGGCGAGGCGCTCTCCACATTGAGGATCATCTTGAGCGCCACGAGGCGATTGAGGCTTTTTTGGCGCGCCTTAAAGACAATGCCCATTCCGCCGCGGCCAATTTGTTCGAGCAGTTCGTAATCGCCGAAGGCACGGGCCTTGCCCAACGAGGCTGGCGGTCTGGATGCGGCGGGTTCAAGCCGCGGTTCGAGCGCCTCCTCCGGAATCGGGCCGAAGCCCAATTCCAGAAGGCATTTCGGGCAGTGGCCGAAGGGGGCGTTGGCCGGTACGTCCGCCCCACAGCCACGACATTTTCGCATCGCAGGCATTTTCGATCCCGACAGACTTCTCAGCCTTTACTACAAGACCCGCTCCTAAAGGTAACCAGCAGACAACCGGTTGAAACCGGTATCGGCGCCGTGGCGTCCGCGCGGCGTTTCAGCGGCTCACCGCGCCAAGCAAATCGCGGAGTTCATCCTCCACGCTGGCCGGCGCGGCCACGGTGTGCGCGATCTCGCTCCGGAGCATGGCGCCATACCGGTGGCGCAGGCGCGATACGGCCATCTTGACGGCCGACTCGCCCATTCGGAGGCCCGCGCCGATTTCTTTATAAGTAGCCTCGGACTTCTCGCCGGAGAGAAAAACCTGCAGCGCGTCGAAAAGCCTTCCCTTGCCCGCGCGGACATACTCTTGTTGGAGGTCTTGCATCACTTTCTGCAGCAGCGTCAGCGCCCACGTCTGCTCGAACAACTTGTCCGGGCTGGTCTCGCACGCCGGCTCGTTCCGATAGTGCGCTTCAGCGTCAGCCTCGTCCCAGGACACAAACGTGTAACGGCCGCCGTGCTTGGCCGCGCGGCTGCGGTGGTATTCGTTGGCTAGGAAGTGCTTGAAGCTGGCCAGCAGAAAACTGCGGAACCGGCCGCGGTCGGGATTCGCCAGGCCAAAGTACTTCTTCTCCAGGAACACGGCGAAGAATTGCTGCGTCAGATCCTGTCCGTCCGGCGGACTGTGGCCCTGACGCCGGGCGTAAGCGTAGAGGGGGTACCAGTACGTGCGGCAAAGGTTTTCCAGGGCGGAGACCGCTTCGGGAGACCCCTCCTGCCCGGCCAGGAGCACCATGCTCCAGTGCGTGGTCATGAAATCTCTGGGAACGGGGGAATCGCTGTCGATGGCGCGAGCCATGGTGATAACGGCAGACTACTTCCCTCGCCGGCGCAAGCAAGCCAAATGAACCTCGGTTTTCAGTTGCCAGTCCCGGTCTGCAACGACAGCGGATCAGGCGAGAAGTGGATTGACCACGTTCCAAATTGCGTCGCGAACGGCCTCGATGGTTTGGGCGGCGTCGATCACCTTTACGCGCTCAGGCTCCGCGGCGGCGATGGCCTGGTAACCCTTTTCGACCCGCTCGAAAAAATGCCGGTCCGCTTCTTCGATCCGGTCGCGCTGTCTGGGTTTCTCCGTCTGCCGCATTTGGCGCCGCGCTTCGCTCAGCGCAAGGGGCAAATTCAGAAGCAAGGTCAAGTGCGGGCGAGTCGAGCCGACTGCAAAGTCGATGGCGGCCCTGACGAAACCCGCGTCAAGCCCCCGGCCGTGGCCTTGATAGGCCGTGGTGGAATCATAAAAGCGGTCACAGAGGACCAACTCGCCGGCGGCCAGGGCGGGCCGGATGACCTGGCGCACCAGTTGGGCCCGGCTCGCGTTCATGAGCAGCAGTTCGGGTTCGGGACTCATCGCCTGGTTCTGCGCGCTGTGCTGCAGGGTGTGGCGGATTTCCTCGCCGATCGGCGTGCCGCCCGGCTCGCGCAGCACCCGGACCACGCGGTTGAGTTTTCGAAGCCGTTCGGCCAACAACTGGATTTGCGTCGATTTGCCGCTGCCCTCCGTGCCTTCGAAGGTGATGAAGAGGCCATTCATGGAATGCGGGCCGGTGGCATGAATCGGGCGGCGGTGGGCGGTCCGGGGTTGAGTTGGTAGCCCGCCCGCACCGTCCGCAAGCCAATCACCCTCGGTTCACGCAAAGTTTGGAATGTCCACCGCTCATTGCGCCGTCTTGACGGGCAGGGCGCTGACGCTCTTCACGCCGGAATTGAGCGGCGCGGCGGCGTTGGTCTGCGCGTTGCTGGGAATAGCTTTGGCCAGGTAATCGACCAGGGAGTTGATCTGCTCGCCGGTCAGGGGCCCCCCCTCGGCGATTGCGAAGGCGGGCATCAACGATCCGGGCTTGCCGGACGCGACCCATTTGCGCCAATAGTCCGCGTCGGTTGGATGTTTGAGAGCGTGCAGGTTCGGCACCATCGAAGCACGGTGTTCGGCGTCATGACAGATACCGCAGGCCGCCGCATAGAGGGGTTGCCCGGACTTTCCTTTGCTGGGCGCGACGTGGCAGTTGGCGCAATCGCCTTTGAAGACCGCCTGGCGATCCGCCAGCGCGAGCTGCGCGTTGCGAAGCCGGTCCATGTTGCCGGCCATGGTGACGGGGCCTGTGGACGGAATGGCGACCTTCACCATCAGCGTCTTGGTGCCGGCCGAGCTGTCCAGCGTGACCGTTTTCACGATCGTGCCGCTTTTGCCCAGCAAATTGACCGTGACGCTGATCGGCCCATTAGTGCCAGGCCCGACGGTCCAGGGTTGCTGCGGCAGTTTGGCAACCGTGCAACCGCAGGAGGTGCGGACGCTGTTGATCAGCACGTCTGAGGACGTAATGTTGGTGAGGTTAAAAGTGAAATAGGCGTTGGTGTCGCCCGGCTTGGCCGCGTAATCCTTCGATTCCGCGTCCCAAGCGAGGGCCGTGAGCGGCTGGCGCTGGGGCACTGGCTGAGGCACAATTGGCAGCGGTTGGGCCGCGGACGGTGGCCGTGGCGCTGGCAGGGCGGGCGAGGGCAAAGCGGTCGGCGGTGCGGCGGGCGACGACTGGGCCACCTGGTTGGTGGCTCCGTTTTGGGGTTTGGGCGCGATTTGAATCGGCCGCGCGCCAGGCTGAACTCGGGCTGGCGGCAATGGTGGCAATGGCGGAAACTGGGGCGGGGCCTGCTGCGCAGAAATGGGCAAGGTCACGAACAAGCCCGAGGTGGCGACAATCCATCTGATCTTTCCATCCGAAGTCTTCATAACAATCGGGAGCACTGTAGCTCAACCGCCGCCACTTGGCGAGAAAAATTCCGAATCCCGAAATCCGCTTGGGGCTGGTGCTCCCGCGGGCCGACAAGCCTAAATTCGCTTCAGGCGCGCCCCCTTCGGGGTGTCCTCGATCAGCCAGCCTTTGGCCTTCAGCTCATCGCGAATGGCGTCGGCGCGCTTAAAATCCTTCGCTTGGCGGGCGGCTTGCCGGGCCTCCAGCAACGCGAGCAATTCAGGCGGCGCTTCGGCTTCCGCTTTGCTCCCCAGCCCGAATACGCCGTCGAGTTTCTGCCACGCGGCGAGCGCGGCGGCGGCCGGGGCCGCCGAAAGCTGATTGGCCGCCAGCAAGCGATTCGTTTCGCGCACCCAGTCGAAGACCGCTCCCCACGCGGCCGAGAGGTTCAAGTCTTCATCGAGGGCGGCGGAAACTCTGGCGATGAGGTCGTCGTCAGGTGCAGCGGTAATGGAGCCGGCCAACTCGCGCAGCTTCGTCAGGCATTCGTCGAGTCGCTCGAGGGCGCCGCGCGCGCTCTGCAACCCATCGAGGGTGAAGTTGAGGGTTTCCCGATAATGAGCCGCGAGGAGCGAGTACCGGATTTCGCGTCCGGTGAAGCCCTTGTTCAACAGGTCGCGCAGCGTGAAAAAGTTGCCCAATGACTTGCTCATCTTTCTCCCCTCGACGAGCAGGTGCGCCGCGTGGAGCCAATATTTCACGAATCGCCCGCCAGGCGGCTGGAGGGCGGCGCCTTCGCTCTGGGCGATCTCATCTTCGTGATGCGGAAAGATGAGGTCCTCGCCGCCCAGGTGCAGGTCGAAGCTGGGGCCCAGGAGCTGCATGCTCATCGCGCTGCACTCGATGTGCCAGCCCGGACGCCCTTCGCCCCACGGGCTGGGCCAGAACACCGCGCCGTCCTGGGACGCGCGCGCCTTCCAGAGGGCGAAGTCAGCCAGCGAATCTTTGGTGTATTCGTCGCTGGCGACGCGCGCGCCCCGGCGCATCTGGTCGAAATTCAATTTGACCAATTGCCCGTAGCGACCGCCGCCGGCCTGGTATTTCTCGATGCTGAAATAGACCGAGCTATCCGGCGCCTGGTAGGCGATGCCCCGTTTCATCAACGCCTCGATGAGCCGGATCATCTCCGGAATGTGCTCGGTGGCGCGCGGCAGATGGTCCGGCGGCAGGCAGCCGAGCGTCTGCAAATCCGCGAGGAAGGCGCTTTCGTACCGGGAAACGTAGTCCCGCAGCGGCGTGCCCGCCTCCCGGACGCGCGCGATGATCTTGTCCTCCACGTCGGTGATGTTCATCACGTGGACGACGGCGTAGCCTTGGACCTGGAGATAGCGGCGGAGGACGTCCGAGAAAACGAACGTGCGAAAGTTGCCGATGTGGGCGAGGTCATGCACGGTCGGCCCGCAGCAATACATGCCCACTTTTTGGCGTTGCGGATCGAGGGGGACAAACTCCTCCAGGGAGCGCGAGAGTGTGTTGAATAGTTTGAGGGCCATGCACCAAATGCGCGCCGTAGCCTAATGGGGGCCGGCGCAAAGGAAAGTGCAAACTGGCCGCGCCCCGGCGGAAACCGTGTGGCGGGGAACGTCCGCGGATTTGGGTTTCACCGAGCTCGGGTTCTGACGTTGAAAATCTCCAGAAAAGCTCGCTCAGATTTTGCAGCCACGGATGTAGCGGGACACGAGGCCAAAGATGGGGCTCAGCGGGAGCTTCGCCCTACCGGTAGGGCGAAGCTCCCGCTGAGCCGTGACTCCGTCCGTGTTCAATCCGTGTTTCATCCGTGGCTCAAGTTCAGTGTCGTTGGTTAACTTTTTAAAACCAGCCGCCGCTCGGCGGTGGCGAGCACTCGCCAGGCGCCGGGACGCAGGCCGGCCAGCTCAAACTGGCCGATCTGCGCGCGGATGAGCCGCAGGGTCGGGTGCCCGATGGCCGCGGTCATGCGCCGGACCTGGCGGTTTTTTCCCTCGATTAATTCCAGACCCAGCCAGCAGGTCGGCACAGTTTTGCGATGACGGATCGGCGCGTCGCGGGGCGGGACTTCCGGTTGTGGCTCCAAAATCCAGGCGCGGCACGGCAGCGTCTTTCGGCCGCGGAGCACGACGCCGCGCTGCAAGGTTTCGAGCGCTTCAGCCGACGGCCGGTGTTCGACCTGGGCCCAATAGACGCGGCGATGCTCATGGCGTGGATCGAGAAGTTTCTCGTTCCAACCCCGCTCATCGCTTAGCAGGAGCAAGCCTTCGGAGTCGGCGTCCAGCCGGCCGATCGGATAAACCCGCGGGGGAAAACCGAATTCCGCGAGCCGCCGATGACGCGAACCATCCGGGGTGAATTGCGACAGGACGCCGTACGGTTTATGAAAGGCGATTAGGATGAGGCAGGAAAAGGTTGGGCGATGGCGCGGCCAGCCACGGGCGGAAGGGAAAGCGGTGTCGAGCCACCGCAGTTGATGGTTTGGGACGTGGCAATGGTGTCCCTCCGAGTTCCCTTTCGCCCGGCCCGCCCGCCTGAGTCAGTGCTTGGGTCGAAGGAGGACGGCCTTTTTGTCGGTGCCTTCGACTTCGACGCTGTGGGTCTCGACGCCGGGATCATCTTTGAGCGCGTTATGCACGATCCGCCGATCGAAAGCGTTCATCGGTTCGAGTTCGACGACGTCCCCCCAGCGGCGCACTTTTTCGGCGGCCTGTTTGGCTTTGCGCACGAGGGCATCACGGGCCTGGGCCCGGTAACCGCCGATATCGACGGTGACTTTGGGCGTGGTCTGGTCTTGCTGAAACAAAAGGCGATTGACCAGGTATTGCAGGTCGGAAAGGGTCTGACCCTGGCGGCCGATGAGGCGACCGGAGTCCTCGGTCTTGACGTCGAGCAACAAGCCGTCTTCGAGATGATGTTCTTCGACGGTGGCCGGAAAGCTCAAGTGCTGGAGGAGTTGTTCGAGAGTGGCCTTGGGTTGGGCGGGCATGGAGTGTTGGAGGGTTGAGGGTTTAGCTTTAAGGGCCGGTCATGGGCGTGGCGAGGTCCTTCGCAACAGTGGTCTAATGTCTTCTGCGAGGCGCCGGGGCCGGGACCGGCGGTTTGACCGCCGCGGATTCTTTCGCTCTGGTCAGTTTCATCTGGGCGATGGTCAGCAAGTTTTGCACAGTCCAATAAAGGGTCAAGCCCGCGGAATAGTCATACAAGATGAACAGGAACATGAGCGGCATGTATTTCATGATCTTCTGCTGGACCGGGTCCATGCCGGGCGAGGGTGGCGAGAGCCGCGCTTGCCAGAGCATGGTGGCGCCCATGAGCAGCGGCAGGGGATTAAAGGGGAAATTCAGGCCGGGGATGAGGAAGAGCGTGTCGGATTTGGACAAATCGCAGGCCCACAGGAAGCGGGCGCCGCGCAGCTCGATGGCGGTGCGGACCATCTTGAAAAAACCGAAGAAAATGGGGAGCTGCAGCAGCATCGGCAGGCAACCACCCAGCGGGTTGATCTTGTTCTCCTTCCAAAATTCCATCATCTTCTTCTGCTGCTTGGCCGGATCGTCCTTGTATTTTTCCTGGAGCGCCTTGATCTGCGGCTGAAGTTCCTGCATCCGTTTCATCGACCGGGTTTGCGCCTGGGTGAGCGGCCAGAACAAAAGCTTGAGAATGACGGTGATGGCGATAATGGCGAAAGCGTAACTGGGGACCAACAGATATAATCCGTTCATCGCCCAGAGCAGGGCTTGGGCGAACCAGCCGAAAAAGCCGCCGTAATCCATCACGTTGTGGATGTTGTTGTGAAGCTGGGCATCGATAATTTCGAGGGTCCGGTTTTGCTTTGGCCCGGCGTAAATGTTGAACTGAGCTTCGAGGACCTGCCGTGGCGCGAGGTTGGTTGGCCCATAAATCAGGCTCACCTGGATGCCGACCGGCTTGGCCATGGCCCGCGGATTTTCCGCCAGCACTTCCGGGCTGGGCGGGGGCAAGTCAATCGTGCGGGCGGTGAGTTCCGAGGCCGGAGACGCGGGCATGAGCGCCAGGGTGAAGAACTGGTTTTGCACTGCGGCCCAAACGATCTTGGCCGGCCCCGAAGTGTATGCCGTGCGCGCAGTGCTCGAACCGAGGCGGATGCAGCTGAAAAAGCTTTTATTGTCGAACCAGCCCTTTTCCAGGTGGCTATCGCGCGAGCCGTCATGCCAGAAGAGGCCGACGAATTGTTCGTTATCCAGCGGCCCCATCGGCGTGGCGGTGCCAACGTTCCAACCCTGGGCCGGCAGCGCAATCGGTTCGGCGGAACGATTTTCCAGACGCGCCGTTGCCTGGATGAGGTAATTGGAAGCCAGCCGAAATTCCTTGGTCAGATAAAGTCCGTTCGTCAATTGCTTCTCCGCGCGCACGACGCCGGAGTCCTCACTGAGCGCAAAGACGCCGTCCTCCGCCAATGCCTCGCCGCCCGACCAGGCGAGCACGGGCGGCGCCGCGGGCGTGTTCAGCGAAGCCAGGTTGTGTTCCTTGAGCTTGCTGTGACAGCCGACGGTTTCGGGATATTTGGTCAATTCCACCAGCTTTAATCCGCCGCCAAGGGAGGTAAACGTGTAGCGCGCGTTTTCGCTGGTGAGCACTTGCACCTGTTCCTTCACTCCCGCCGGAGCCGGGAAGGCCGCCACCCGTGGCGCAAGCGTCGTGGTGGTCGTCGCGGGGGCTGGCGGCGTGGCGCCGCGCTCGAACTGATTGGTAGCGGTGGCCAGCGCGTTGGTCGCCGCCGGCAGCGGCTTGGGCGGGTACACCTTGTTCATGATGGGAAACCACAACATCAACAACACGAAGGAAATGACCAGGATGATGATTGATTTGCGGTCCATGAAAAAAACTTACGATTGGGAAGAAGCCGGTGTGGTCCGGGGAGCTTGAATAATTGGCTCCGAAAAGTTTAGCGGCGACGATCCCGCTTGGCGATTCGGCAATTGACATTCGGAATCCGACGTGGGCGGGACCGGATCATGCCCCCAACCGCCCCATGGATGACAGCGGCAGAAGCGCCGGAGCCCGAGTCTAACTCCCCGGAGCGCCCCATGCCGTTGCACTGCCTCCAGCCCGTACTGGGAGCAGGTCGGCGTGAAGCGGCAGCCCAAGCCCAACGGCGAACAGAGGGCGCCCAGGAACGGCGAAATCGTCAGCCGATAAAGGCGCGCGGCGAAGATCAAGATGTGTTGCGCGGCGTTCACGCCGTTTGCTTCAGCAGCCCGACCCGCTGCATCGCGGCCAAAAAATCCTTTTCGACCTCGGCAAAACTTTTGCCATTGATCGGTGGCCGCGCCACCAGCACCAGGTCGAGCGGTTGCGCCAGCCGCAATTGATTCAACCGAAAGGCCTCGCGCAACAGCCGCCGCGCCCGGCTGCGCGCCACGGCCGCGCCGATTTTGCGCCCGG
>WNGL01010129.1_pt1 | contig 11824 bp, 11 predicted proteins | sample 5400591 | NCBI WGS metagenome assembly WNGL01 (sample SAMN13153377, study PRJNA577476) | soil metagenome | isolation source: 80 cm soil or saprolite under Garry oak tree replicate 1 | place: USA:California | collected 2016-06-15
CGCTCATCGAGGCGATGTCCGCTGATCAGCAAGCGGATTTGTTCCGTGAGGTCCCTTCCGAAGATCGCCCTCGACTCCTCAAGACAGTGAGCGCTCCCACCCGCGCTTCGCTCCAGAAGCTGCTCAGCTATCCGCCCGAGACTGCGGGTGGGATCATGACCACTGAGTTCGTGAGCGTTCCTTCCGACTGGACCGTGAGCCAGGCGCTCGTTCTGATCGCCGAAGTCGGAGGAAGAAAGGAGACGGTCTATGCCATCTACATCGTGGACCCAACCACGCAGGCATTGGTGCACGTCGTGTCGTTGCGCGAGCTGATGACGGCGCAGCGTGATGACAACGTGCTCGATGTGGGCGCGCGGAGATCGCCGTTGACGGTTACGGCGGACATCGATCGCGAGGAGGCAGCGCGACTCATCTCCAAGTACAACCTCCTCGCCATTCCGGTCATCGATGACCAGCGGCGAATGCTCGGTATCGTCACTGTCGACGATGTGATCGATGCTCTGGTGGAAGAGTCTACGGAGGACGTGCAGCGATTCGGTGGTATGCAGGCTCTCGACGCCCCGTACATGGAAATCGGATTTGGGGAAATGATCAGAAAGCGCGCCGGCTGGCTCTGCGCGCTCTTCCTTAGCGAGATGCTGACAGCGACTGCGATGCAACGCTTCCAGGGTGAGATCGAGCGGGCAGCGGTGCTGGCAATGTTCATCCCGCTCGTCATGAGCTCGGGTGGTAACTCAGGCTCGCAAGCCACGTCACTCGTGATTCGTGCGCTCGCCCTTCAGGAGCTCAAGCTCCGCGACTGGTGGCGGATCGCGCTGCGCGAGCTGCCGACCGGACTGGTGCTGGGCGCGATCCTCGGCGTGATCGGCTTCACACGAATCGTGCTGTGGCAGAACATCGGGATCTTCAGTTATGGGCCGCATTACTTCCTGCTGGCGGTCGCCGTAGGATTCGCGCTGGTGGGAATCGTCGCCTTCGGATCACTCGCCGGATCGATGCTCCCCTTTCTTCTGAAGCGCATCGGATTCGATCCGGCGAGCGCGTCGGCCCCGTTCGTGGCGACGCTGGTCGACGTTACCGGACTCGTGATTTACTTCTCGGTTGCGTTCCTCGTGCTGCACGGGACGTTGCTCTGAGGGACGGGAAGCGGGAAGTGGGAGGCGGGAGGCGGGACGCGGGAGGCGCCATTCCCGGTTCCCTCTGGCTGCGATGCGCTTGTCGAAATGGCATCTGCGGCACCCCGCTCGTAGACCGAATAATCGCCGCCGCCGTGCTCCAGGATCACTGTGTTGCCGTACGTTCCCATCGGGCCAGAGTAGGCGACGGTTCCCGCTGACACCGACTTGACTGTCGTGCCGGCCGGCGCGCTGATCCCTATGCCGTTCCACCTCGTAGTCGTGTTGTTGGGATTCACGTAACGGCCAAACCGGTAGAGAAACGCGCCGTTCACCGGCCAATCCAGCCGGCCGATATCCGTCGTGCGAATAGAGCTCGGCGCCAGCGACACCGTTCCGCCGCGCGCGCCAGCTCTTCTACGCTCGGCCTCGAACGACGCGATGAAGTTGTTCAATCGAGCCTCGCTCCTCTCCAGCTCGGCCAGACGCGCTTTCGTGCGCTTCGTGTCTTCCTGAACCCGCACCAGATTCCGGGCCTGTTGTCCCTCCAGGTCTGCTAGGCGAGCAGCTTCCTGCTCCTTCTCGGAACGGTTCTCGAGGACACTGCTTTGCAGCCGAACCAGCTGGATGTGCTGCGACTCGATCTTGTCGTGCAGCTCGTCGAGTCGGTGCACCAATCCTTTGTCTCTCAGCGCCAGGAGGTGCAGGTACTTGTACCTCGCAACGAGCTGTCCGACAGACTGCGCAGAGAACAGGACCTCGGCAGGATAGAGCGGACCTCTTTTGTAGATCTCGATCAGTCGTCGCTGTAAGACGGTGCGCTTGGTGGCCGCTTCGCGCTCGGAGTTCTGAAGGTCGGTCGTTGTCGATTGTACTTCGTCGGTGATTGCGACCAGCTGCTGCTCGAGAGACTTCACCATGCGCGCCGTCGCGTCGTGCTGCTTGTCGAGAAGGTTCACTTCGTCGCGCAGCTCGTGCGCCGTGTTCTGCAGCCCGCTCATCTTTTTCTCGAGCTCGTCGCGCTCGGCACGAATGCGCACGAGCTCGTCACGCTGCGCATTGATTCGCGCCTCCGCGCTTTCGGTCTGCTGGGCCGGCAGCCGTGAATAGATAAGCACTAGGCAGCAGCCTGCCGCGCACAGCTTGGCGATCATACCCGCTGTAGATGCCTACCAACCGAGACGAGACTCCCCAGCACGCCCATCATCGCGCCGCCCACTACCCCGACGAAAATCATCTGGCGATCGAAGAAGATCGTCTGAATGAAGTACTCGTTGACGATTCTGTTCGCGATCCAGACGAAGAGAAGTGCGAGCAGTCCGCCCAACACTCCTTTGACGAGCCCGTCGATGAGGAAGGGAAGGCGAATGAACATGTCAGTGGCGCCGACGAGTCGCATGATGGAGATCTCCTTCGCGCGGGCAAGCACGGTCATCCGGATCGTGGCACCGATGATGATGACTGCCACTGCAGCGAAGGCGACGCCGAGCGCGATTCCAGCGACCGTCGCGATATTTCGCAGGCGATACAGCTTCTCGACCCACTCCTCGCCATAGCGGACGTCGTCGACGAAGTGGTAGGTCTTGATCCGATCGGCAACGGATTTGACGACCGCCGGGCTGCGCATGCCGGGTCGCAGATGGACTTCAATGGAAGCAGGAAGAACGCCCGCCTCGAACACATCGGCGAATTCGCCCATCTCTTTGCGCGCGCGCTCGAGAGCCTTCTCCTGCGAGACATAATCGACTCTCAGGACTTCGGGAAAGTCTCCCACATCCTTCATCGCGGCCGCGACCTGCTCGATATCAGCGCTGTCGCTAAGGAACGCTCGCACCTCGACGCGCTCCTCTACCTGTTCCAGTGCTCGGCGAATGTTGATCGCTACGAGACCGAAGAGTCCGAACGCGAACAGTGAGAACGCAATCGTCACTACGCCGAGCGCACTCAACAGTGGCGCGCGGCGGGATGCCGTCAGCGCTTCACGAGCCGACCGCATCTAGAAGGCCTCTGTCGAACCGCTCGGCGTGTCGAACGAGGGAATCGGCTCGTCGAATGGCCGCGCCGATGCCGGCGATTCGGCGGAGTCGAAGACCACCCGGCCGTGGTTGAGCTCGATCGTTCGATAATTCGAGCGGCGGACGAGATCGAGATCATGAGTGGCCATGATCACCGCCGTCCCCGAGGCGTTGATATCTCGGAGAAGCTGGAAAACGCCGCGTGTCGCGCGCTCGTCGAGATTTCCGGTGGGCTCATCGGCGATCAGAACGAACGGATCGTTGACGAGCGCGCGCGCGATTGCGACCCGCTGCTGCTCACCGCCCGAAAGCTCGCGCGGAAAACTCGTCGCCTTCGATGACAGTCCCACTTGTGTCAAAACACGCGCGACTTTGGAGCGGATGGTCGCTTTTGGTGCGCCGGTGACCTCGAGGGTGAAGCGTACGTTCGCTTCGGCGGTGCGATCCTCGAGCAGCCGAAAATCCTGAAAGACGATTCCTATTCGGCGCCGAAGTCGGGAGATCTCACGGCCACTCGCGTTCCTCGAGCTGACGCCGTTGATCCACACCTCTCCGTTGCTCGGCTTGTCGTCCATGTAGAGAAGTTTCAGGATCGTCGTCTTACCCGATCCGCTCGGCCCGGTGAGAAAGACGAACTCGCCTTTCTTCACCTGAAAGCTTATGTGCGCGAGAGCGACACCCGACCGCGGGTATTCCTTGGCGACTTCGGTGAGACGGATCATCCTACTGCTGAAGCGCCTGCTCTATGTCGGCTATGAGATCTTCGGCGTTCTCGATCCCGATGCTCAGTCTGAGAAAGCCGTCGGGAATCCCGATCTTGGCGCGCTCATCGGGCGTCATGAACTCGTGCGAGCTGTAGCGCGGCTCGATCACGAGTGAGTCGACGCCGCCGAGGCTGGCTGCGTAAGTGAACAGCTTGAGCGCGTGTATGAAACGGATCGCGGCCGGTCCTGCGCCTTTCAGCTCGATAGCCAGCATTCCACCGAATCCATCGAGTAGCGTCTTGGCGATTTCGTAATCGGGATGGCTTGGCAGTCCGGGGTAGTGCACTCTCGCGATCTCAGGCCGCTTGGAGCACCACTCCGCGATCTGCATCGCGTTTTCGTTCTGCCGCTTCACTCGGACGTCGATCGTTTTCAGACCCCGTTCGAGAAGCCAGCACGCGAATGGATCCGGCGCCTGGCCCCACACCATCATCTTCTGCCGAACTTCGTCGATAAACGGCTCGTTGCCGCATACTACGCCGGCAAGGATGTCGTGATGTCCATTCAGGTATTTCGTGGCCGAGTGGATAACGACATCGACGCCGTGCTCGATGGGGCGGAAGTTGACAGGGCTGGCGAAGGTCGAGTCGACTACGAGCGCTATTCCTTCCGAGTGGGCGAGGCTCTGGAGCGAGTTGAGCTCGAGCACCCGGCAGGTCGGATTCACTGGCGTTTCGAGAAAGATCACTCGGGTCGTTTTTCTCAGAGCTTTTCGCCACCCGCGTGGCTCGAGTGGGTTGACGAACGTCACGTCGATTCCCATTCCGGGAATGTCTTCGCTGAAAAGCTTGCGCGTTCCCCCGTAGATCCATGAGCTGGAGATGAGGTGATCTCCCGTGCGCAGCAGTGCGAGCATTGCACAGGAAGTCGCGCCCATTCCACTCGACAGGACGAGCGCCGCCTCGGATCCTTCGAGCTGTGCGAGCCGGCGCTGAACAAGCTCGGCGTTCGGTGTGTTTCCGTAGCGAGTGTAACGGAGACCTTCGCTTGTTCCGGTTTCCTGCACGTAGTTGACTGCCTGCACGAGCGGCGACGCAACGCCCGTTCCCGGAGTAGGCCGTGGCGCGCCGCCGTGAATCGCCGTTGTCGACAGTCCCAGCTTGCGTGTCACTTCCGCCACGAGCTCTCCTATCCGAGGTTGCGTGTACTGCGTCCCGCGTCGAAGTCGTGCTTCACGACGCGAACGATCTCCGCTGGGGCGATCCCAAGGATGTCGCGGGCGACGACATTTCCCGGGCTCACTGTGTCATCGACGACCAATACCGCCAGCTCGTGACGCCTCGGACCATATACCCAAACCAACTCGCCATCCTCGAGCAGGCGTTTTCGCGCTTCCGAGGGATGAAGGCGAACCAGCGGGCCACGCTCGGCGTCGCCTGTACGGGTCGCGATGTACTGCGAAACCATTAGCCATGGCTGGAAGCCTTCCATCATGCGTCGAGTCTCATCGGCTCCGACGGGGCGCTCGCACTTCCCACGGCCACATATCCGTTGTCGTGACGGATGAGCAGGCGGCGGCGCCACAGCTTGTCCAGTGTTCGCTCGGCGTCGTCGCGGGAAAGTCCGATCGCATCCGCGACGTCGGAGCTCGCGCCCGCGCCCAATTGCGAGATGATCTCCCAGGCCCGACGCTCCTCGAGGTCGATGATGCCGACCAGCCGAGACCGGCCGTCGGTGTGCTGCGTGACCAGCGCCAAGCGATGACGCTCGAGCACCGCTTCGATCGCTTCCATGTGGGATTCGCTGATGCCTCGGAACAGAAAGTAGACCTCGCGTCGTGGCGCGTCGGTGCTCACATATTGCAGCAGCAGCTTCGCCACGATCTCGTCGGCGCAGGAGAAATCGAGCAGTCCAACGTGAGAGAAGTCGATCACCGTGAGCGCGCGGTCTCCGATGCGGTCGAGCTCCTGCTCGATCTCGCATCGAACAGCCGCGCCGGTAGGACGCGTAACGAGATTCGAATAGAGCTCGCAAACGCTCTTGCGCAGCATCGAGCTCACGTCGATGTGATTGATCAAGCCACCCGCTCCGGAATGGTTATTTGCACCTGCGCGCCCGGAAAATATGAAAGGTTTTCCAGCAGCGGCTCGTCCTCGTCCCAATCGCCCTTCGGCAAAACGGCGATACGGGCGGTACCGCTGCGGATCGAAAGTTTGCCATCCCAGTTTCCCACAAAACGCCTCACTCCGGCAAGGCCTTGACCGCGGCCGGGATCTCTGAACCGGGATGCGCCGCGCATCACGGTCTCTTCCAGCGCCTGCCCATCGTCCCAGCGTTCCTTCCTCTGAAATGATGGAGCGGACTCGAGCGACTCCCTGAATCCGATTCCCGGATCCGCGACGGCGATCACGACGACTTTGCGTCCGCCGAGGCGCACTCGCCAGGTGTAGGTCTGAACGGCAACCCAGCCGCCCCTGCCGGCGTGCTCGACGATGTTCTGACAGACTTCCGACAACGCCATCGTGAAGCGCATGGTGATCTTTGCGTCGAGGTTCAGGTTTTTCACCAGAGCATCCTGCGCCCGCTGCTGGATTTTGTCCACTACATCGTGAACGTCATCGCTTTTTGAGATGGAGGTCACTTCAAGAAGCACGCTCGTCTCCGCTGCTCGGGCGCTTCTTACGCGGCCCTGCAGCTCGTACAGCTCTGCCGCATGCTTGAAGAAATCCATCCTCGACCAGTAGCTGCTGACGTTGTCGGCCTCTGGTACATACAGAATCGGCCGCTCTGCGCGCGACTGCGCGAGCGCCAACAGCGCGGTCAATCCATAGGGGGACGCCCACCGCGCGTGCCTGGTGTCGACGATGATCTTCTCGTCGAGCGGCAACGGCGCAACCTGGTCCAGCACCTGCTCGAAAGATTTGTCCTCGAGTGAATGCGGGACGTTGATGATTGTCGTCACTTGATGCTGAGCTCTCCGCGCAAGTAATCGGCGAGGCCTGTGGCGCCCCGGTGATCCACGTTCAGGGCAGCCGCGTCCAGTGCGCGGTCCATTGCCGCGTCTAACTTATCACCGGCGAGGAGTCGGGAGAAATAGGTCGCGCCCCAGACGTCGCCGCATCCGGTCGGATCGCCTGGAGCCGGGTGACGAGGTTTCTTGGCAGGAACAAGCGCTGTCCTGACAGCGCCGCCGACACGCTTGAGCCCTTCGCGTTTGAGATCTGAGAGCTTCTCGAATCCTGGTGCTGCAAAGTACACGACACCGCGACTTCCCAAGGTCACTGTCATCGAGACGACTCCGTTCGCGAAAGCGATCGCGGCCAGGCCCATCGCATCAGGGGCCATCATGCTCATCTCGTCTTCGTTGACCTGAATCAGATCGAAGCATCGACACCACGCAGCAGGATTCGGCAGCGGCTGGAGTGTTCTCATTCCGTCGGGTTGCACCGCGAGCAACAGCGAGTGGAGATCGCAGTAGATCGGCCCGCGGAAGTGTTGGCGGATAAGCTGCGCCGTCTCCAGATCGAGCTCGAATCCGCTGATCAGATTGATGTAGAGAGCGTCGAGATCCGCTAGCAGCGGCTTCAGTCCCAGCCATTGCCAGCGAGGAACACCGCCCGTCAGTCTCTCACATCGCCGTGACTCGCTGAGATAGTGCAGCACGACCCGATTGTTGGGATACGGAACCTCGATAGGACCAGATCCTGGTGCAACTCGTTCGAGATCCGCCACGAACTCGCGCGCTTGCTGCGCGAAATCGCTCCCGACTTTCAGGATCGGCACGAACTCCCAATCCGTCGGCAGCGCTGCATCCAACGCGCCGAGGGCGTAAGTGATTCCGCCCCACTCTTCGACGGGCGCGTCGCGAGGGTCGCGACCATGAATCACGTCCCACACGAAACTGCCTATGACCCCAACCCTCTTCTTCCGCGTCATAGGCTTAACGAATCGTCCGTAGTCCGCAGTTAGTCTCCCAATCCGTAGTTAGTCAGCAGTCCGCAATGCAGTTGGTCCGCAATCCGCAGCCCCTACAACTCACCGAGCTTTTGCATCTTGAACGTTGCGATTGCTCCGACGACTCCCGCCGAGAGAGGGAGAGCACCCGGAACGATGCGACAGACTTGAACCGCGGGCTTGAACGCGCGGCGTCTCACCTCGGCGCGAAGCGGCTGAAAAAGCGCGTCACCTGCCTGAGTTACGCCCCCCGCGAGCACGACGATGTCAGGATTGAAGATGTTGAGCAGGTTTGCCACGCCGGTGCCGAGGAAGTGCGCCGTCTCGCGGACGACTTCTCTTGCTATCGCATCACCTCGCTTGGATGCCTCGTAAACGATCTGCGCTGTGATTTTCCGCTGGTCGCCGTCAACCATGCTCACCAGAATCGACTCGCCTTCGTCGCCGCGCAGGGCTTCGCGGGCTCGCTCGGCGATAGCGGGGCCGGAGCAGTAGGCTTCCAGGCATCCGTAGTTCCCGCATTTGCAGCGGCGTCCCGTCGAGTCGATTGACGTGTGACCGATCTCCCCGGCGACGTCCGATGAGCCGTGATAAAGCTTGCCTTCGAGAATGAGTCCGCCTCCAATTCCGGTTCCGAGTGTCATGCCGATGACATTTCGTCCGCCTACGGCCGCACCGCACCAGAATTCACCGAGTGTGGCGCAGTTCGCGTCGTTGTCGAGTGTGGCTTCGAGATTCACACGACTCGAAATCTCATCGCGCAGCGGAAAATTCTTCCAGCCGAGATTTGGGGTCACGATGACGATGCCCTTCTCCCGATTTAGCGGCCCCGGTGATCCGATCCCGACGCCCATGAAATTGGAACGTTCGGCGCCAGTCTCGGCCATCGTCTGCGCGATTACCTGCTCGATCATCCCGGCGATGCGATCGACAACCGATGCCGCTCCGCCTTCAGCGAGAGTCGGCATGGTATTCATCGCGATCTCCCGGCTGCCATCGAGCGGCATTGCGCCGGCCACGATGTTGGTGCCGCCTAAATCGACTCCAACGATGTAACGCTCCTTCACGCTCATACGGGCACCGGTGGGTTAAGGACTTCCGTCAGCAAGCTCGAGATATACTCCGGCGTCAGCTCGCGCATGCAGCGCCAATGTCCGAGTGGACACCGCTGTGGCCCGTGACGATCGCACGGACGACAGGACAAGCCCTCGTGTCCGGCAATTGCCTTTCTTTCGGCGAGGGGACCGAACCCGAACTCCGGCACTGTCGGACCGAAGATAGCAAGTGTCGGTGTTCCCATCGCCGATGCAAGATGCTGTGGCGCCGAATCGTTCGTCACTATTGCCTGCGCGCGGCCAATGAGCTCCGCCGAAGCGAGGAGTGACAGGGTACCAGCGGCGTTGATCACGCAACTGGGCGGAAGTACATCATTGATCTGTGCCGCGATCTCGGAATCGGCATTTGATCCGATCACGGCGATTCTGAAATCTTCCGCCAATCGCGTTGCGAGTGTGACGTAGTATGGCCAGCGCTTAGTCCCCCAGGCGCTACCGGGCGCGAGCGCCACAAACGGTTCGTCGGTGCTCCCGCTCCTGCGAAGGAGAAGGTCGATTGACCGCCGGTCTTCGTCAGATGGATAAAGCCGCGGGCGAATCTGATCGCGCGTCGGGGGATCGGCGCAGTCGGACATCGCGAGCGACCAGAGTCGTTCAGCGTGATGATGGTCGGGCCGATACGGCACTTGTCTAGTGTAGAGAACTCGTCCCGTCGAGCTCGCGAAGCCGATGCGCTGCTTCGCACCAGTCAGCATGGCGAGCAGACCGCTGCGAAACGAGCCTTGCGCCAGATAAGCCGCGTCATAGGGTCGCCGGGTGCGAAGCTCCTTGATCGTATTCCAGAGTCCCAGAGCCGCGCCGTAGGTCCCCCGTTTGTCGTAGCGAATGACCGAACGGATGTCGGGACTGTTGGCCAGAGCGGTAGCACCGATCGGAGTTGCGAGCACGTCGACTGGCCCGCGCTTGGCGAGCTCCGCGATCAGGGGCGTCGTTAGAATGACGTCACCGAGAAAGCTGGTCTGAACTACTAGCGCGCCGCTCAATCAGTCTCCGTAGAGCCCACCTGCATACCTTCTAATCCACCTGAAGGACGGCAAGGAAGGCTTCCTGCGGTATTTCTACTGAACCGACTTGCTTCATTCTTTTCTTTCCCTCCTTCTGCTTCTCAAGGAGTTTGCGCTTGCGCGTGATGTCGCCGCCGTAGCACTTCGCGAGCACGTCTTTGCGCAGTGCCTTCACGCTGGTGCGGGCAATGACTTTCGATCCGATAGCCGCCTGAATTGCCACTTCGTACAGCTGGCGTGGAATGAGGTCCTTCAGCTTATCCGCGATCTTCCTTCCCCACTCGTACGCCTTGTCCTCGTGAATGATTACGCTGAACGCATCGACGGGATCACCGTTGATCAACATATCGAGCTTCACCAGCTCGCTGCGACGGTACTCGAGCATCTCGTAATCGAGCGACGCGTAGCCACGGCTAACCGTCTTCAGCTTGTCGAAGAAATCAAGAATTATCTCGCCCAGTGGGAATTCCCAATCGAGCTCCACGCGCTGAGTGTCGAGATATGTCATCGTCCGGTAGACTCCGCGGCGCTCGGTGCCGAGGGTCATGATGGGACCAATGTATTCGGCCGGAACCATGATGCGCGCCTTCACATATGGCTCCTCGACGTAGTGGAGGATCTGGCTTGCCGGCATCAGCGACGGATTCTCGATCAACTTCATCGTTCCGTCGGTGAGATAGACCTTGTACTCCACCGACGGAACGGTGGTAACAAGCTCGAGATCGAACTCGCGACTCAATCGCTCCTGCACGATCTCCATGTGTAGAAGTCCGAGGAAACCGGCGCGAAATCCAAATCCGAGAGCAGTGGACGTCTCAGGCTCGTAGTTCAGCGATGCGTCGTTCAATTTGAGTTTCTCGAGCGCGTCGCGCAGTGTCTCGTATTGCGTTGTGTCGGTTGGATACAATCCCGCAAACACGAAGCTTCGCACCGCTCGATAACCTGGTAGCGCTTCACTGGCGTGATTGTCTGCGTCGAAAATCGTGTCGCCGGCGCGAGTCTCACTCACAGATCGTACGCTCGCGACGACGTAGCCGACTTCGCCGGGGCCTAGTTGATCGGTGGAAACCTGTCGAAGCTGATTGTAGCCGACCTCATCGACCTCATAGACCGACTCGCTCGCGCCGAAAGTGATGTGCGTGCCCTTCCTGATCACACCATCAACTACGCGCACGCTGGGAATCGCTCCCCGATATTTGTCGTAGTACGAGTCATAAATGAGGGCGCGCAGGGGAGCCTTCTCGTCGCCCTCAGGTGGCGGGACTTTGCGCACGATTTCTTCGAGAAGCTCGCCGATTCCGATTCCCTCTTTCGCGCTGACGAGAAGGATTTCGTTCTGCTCGATTCCCAGCAGCTCCGCGACTTCCTTCCGCCGGCGCTCTGGCTCGGCGCCGGGAAGATCGATCTTGTTGAGAATCGGAATTATCTCGAGGCCTGCATCCATTGCGAGGAAAAGATTCGAGAGAGTCTGCGCCTCGATTCCTTGCGAGGCATCGACGACGAGGATCGCGCCCTCGCAGGCCGCAAGCGAACGTGAGACTTCGTAAGTGAAATCGACGTGCCCGGGAGTGTCGATGAGATTGAGCTCGTACTCCTGTCCGTCGCGCGAGTTGTAAGTCATGCGCACGGCGTTGAGCTTGATCGTGATCCCGCGCTCGCGCTCGAGGTCCAGTGTGTCCAGAACCTGAGCCTTCATCTCGCGCTTCTGCAGCATGCCGGTGGCCTCGATCAGCCTGTCGGCGAGCGTCGATTTGCCGTGGTCTATGTGTGCGACGATGCAGAAGTTGCGAATGTGATCGAGCTTCAAGTCGGATCTCGGGTTTTCTTGCGGGAGGGCGGCGGAGGGAACGTCGAAATATAACAGTCAAGCTGCGCCCTCCTCCCTCGGAGGCGGCTCCTGATCTCCGCTCAGTT
>WNGL01010717.1_pt1 | contig 11823 bp, 10 predicted proteins | sample 5400591 | NCBI WGS metagenome assembly WNGL01 (sample SAMN13153377, study PRJNA577476) | soil metagenome | isolation source: 80 cm soil or saprolite under Garry oak tree replicate 1 | place: USA:California | collected 2016-06-15
CTACCGGCGCGCCTCGCAGCTCGCCGGCGGGGACCCGTCCTACCTGCGCGGAGCAGCCGACGGCTGGCGCGCGGAGGGCGACCTCGGACGAGCCGAGGCCCTGCTTGCCGAGGCGCTCGGCCGGGCGGAGGCGGCCGGCGGCCGGAGCACGCTCCGCGCCACGCTCCTCGTCGCGCTCGGCGACATCCGCCTGCGGGAGGGCGATGGGACCGCCGCGGCCGCCCGCTACGCGGCAGCGCTCGCGCTCGGCCCCGAGGGCGCCGACGCGCGCGCGCTGCGGGCGCGCCTCGCGGCGGCACGCGACCCCTCGCTGCGGGAGGCCGTCGCACCGTGGCTCCTGGGGGAGCCGGGCAGCCGCGCCCGCCTCGAGACGAGCGAGGCGCCGCTGGCGCGCTATCTCGCCGCGCGCGCGAGGCTCCTGGACGGCGACCCCACCGGCGCGCTCGAGGCGCTCGCCGCGCTCCCGCCCTCCTCGGTCCTCCCCGGCCCGGCCTTCGCGCTGGAGGCCCGGAGCATGCGGGCCGAGGCGCTCTGCCGCACGGGGCGCTGGGATGACGCCGTGGCCGCGTGGTCGGCGCTCGCCGCCGAGGCAGAGACCGGCGCGCTCGGCGAGCAATACGCCGACGCGGCGCGGCGCTGCGCCTTCGAGCGCGACTCCTCCGGCGCGCCGCGTTGAAACACGCGCACGCCGCGTGGCTATCCTAGGGGCATGCCGCCCCGCGGACCTTCCCCGGACGCGCCACGTCCGCCCGATCCCGCTCCGCCGCCCCGTGGGAACCCGCCCATCGAGGAGCCGGATCGCGGCGCGGGCCGGGGCCCCGACGTGCGTGAGCCACCGGCCCGCCCACCGGCGCCGCCGGTGAAGGATCCTTCCAAGGCCCCGCCGGCGTGGGCGTAGGCCGCGGGCGGAAGAACAGGCCCGCGCTACAGGCCGCGCAGCTTCTCGATGGCCGCCTTGGGATTCCTCACCCCGTTCTTGAGCAGCCACCAGGTGACCTTCATCCCGCCTTGCGCCAGCACGCCCAGGTAGCCGTGGGAGAGGAGCTGCCTGGTGGGCGCGTCGATCTTCACCCGCGCCTTCTGTGCCGGATCGGACTCCAGGATGAGCTTGAAGAACTCGATGCCGAACTCGCCCACGTCATCGCTCTGCAGCGCGGTGATGCGCTTCACCGCGCCGTCGGGCAGGACGAGCGTGAAGTCGGGCTTCACCGCAGGTCCCTGGGCCACCTGGGCCTTGCCGCCCGCCATGCTGAAGCGGGCCGGCCCGCCGTCGAGCTGGAGCGCCACCTCGGCGCCGGGGTCGAGCGGCCGGGTCGCCTTGCGGGCGACCTCCGAGGTCTCGAAGAACTTCTTCAGAGGCGGGTGGGAGGAGTGGCAAGCGTCCGGCCGTGGCTCCGCTGTGGCATTGACCCTGCCCGGCCCCCTCCTGCTAGCTTCGTGGACAGGTGCTCCTCTCCCTGCTCACAGCGCTCGCCCTCGCCTCCCAGTCCGGACCCCTCGCGCCGCCCGGGGCGGCCGTGGTCGTGCGCGGCGGCGGGTTCACGGGCTCGGGCGTGGTCTGGGATGCCCCGGCCGGGCGCGTGCTCACCGCCCTGCACGTGGTGGAAGAGATGGCGGCGGGGGCGATCGAGGTGGTCGTGCCCGGGCGTCCGCCAATCCCCGCGCGCGTCGTCGATCGGGATCCGTCGCTCGACCTGGCGCTCCTGGAGGTGACGGGCGCGCTGGAAGCTGGTCCGCCCATCGGCTCGGCGGCGGCGCTGGTGGCAGGCGACCCGATCGCCTACGCCGGCTGCCCGGAGGCGCGCTGCGGGACGACGGACGCGCACGTCCTCGCTGCGGCCCGGGCCTTCGCCGGCTCGCGCTACCTGGCCTTCTTCGCTGAGGTGCGGCCGGGGGCGAGCGGCGGCCCGGTGCTCGACCGGCGCGGCGCCCTGGTAGGCATCGTCGACCTCGCCCTACGGCGCGAGCCGAACGTCGCGCTGGCGGTGCCCATCGAGCGCGCTGCCGCCCGCTTCCCGAGGTTCTAGCGCGGCTCAGCCGAGCCGACGCGGACCCTAAGGGCCCTCGGGCTTGCCCGGCCCGAGCGGCGCGTCCACCTCGCCCGGCGCGCGGTACCCTTCGTCCTGGCTGCCCCGGCCCTCCGGCGCGCCCACCGTACCTCGGACCGGCATCACATCGCGCGGATCGAGCCCGAGCGCGTCGATGGTGGACTGGTTCAGGTTTCCCGTCGCCGGTAGTCCGCGGGCGCGCTGGAAGTCCATGAGGGCCGTCTGGGTGCGGTCATCGAAGGTACCGCCGGGATCGACGGCGAAGCCGCGATCGACGAGCGAGCGCTGCACGAGCCGGATCTGCTCCGGCGAGAGGTCAGAAGGCTGGATGACTGCCGCCTGTGCGCTGGCGGGCGGAGCGGCCTCGGCCGCGCTCCCTCCGTAGGTGCGGGCCTTGTTCGAGCAGGCGAGGAGCGCGGCGGCGGCGACGAACAGAACTTCACGCTTCATGGCGTACCTCGCAGGGGGCGGGTGTCCCCGCCTCCGAGACGTGCGGAGAGCTCCGCCCTGACGCACGACCTGTGGACGGCGAATGTGCCCACCCGCCGCGCCGCGCGCGAGCCCCTCCCGCGTCACCCCCTCCGCGGCGCGGATCGCCCGCGCGCAGTTGACGGCGCACGGGGGCCGCGCTTTAACGACCCCATGCGCCTCGAAACCGCCCTGCTCGCCTGCGCCGGCCTCGCCCTGCTCGCCTGCGCGCCACGCCGCATCCCGGGCACCGACATCCGGGACACCCCGGAAACGCGCGCCGTCGTCGAGGCCATCGACGCCTACCGACAGGCCGCCGAGCGGCGGGATGCCTCCGCGGTGCTGGCGCTGGTCTCACCGCACTACTTCGACACCGCCGGAACGCCCGACCCGGCCGACGACGTGGACTTCGAGCAGCTGAAGAAGCGGCTCGCCGACGACTACCGGCAGATCACCGCCCTGCGGCTCCAGCTCGGGGTGCGCCGCATCGACGTCGAGGGCGACAAGGCGGCGGCCTACGTCTTCTACGACGAGCACTACCGCATCCAGACCAAGGTCGGCGAGGTGTCGAAGCAGGCCAACGACTCGCACCGCATGCAGCTCGTCCGGGAAGGCGGCCGCTGGCTCTTCGCGAGCGGGTTGTAGACATGAGGGGGGCTGTCTGCGCAGCCCCCTCATACCGCGACGAGCGTACGGAAGGCGTCCTCTCCCATGGACCTCAGCGCCGCCAGCCGGTCGCGGTAGCGGGTCCAGTCCTTCCACGCCAGCCGGTCGGCCGAGAGCGCGGCGCGGTGGAAGGCGTGGATGCGCGAGGCGGTGTAACGGAGCGCCACGTAGCGCGCGTAAGGGTAGAGCGCGGCCGCGGTGGCGGGGTCGAGCGCCACCTCCGATCGGTAGCCGGCGACGAGAGCGCGCGCCAGCTCCGGCTCGTACCGCTCGCCGTAGCACCAGGCGTTCACCATCACCCCGAGGTCGTAGGCGAGCGCGTCGACGCAGCTCATCTCCCAGTCGAGGAGCGCCGAGACCCGCTCGCCCACCCACAGGACGTTGTCGAGGAACAGATCCCCGTGCACGAGGCCGCGCGGCGCCTCCGGCAGCAGCTCCGTGAGCAAGAGCTCGTCCTTCAGCATGGGCACTGCCGGGGCCACCAGCGCGTCGCCGCCGCCGTCCGGCTCGAGCTCGCGCACCCACTCCGCCACCCGCGCCCAGCGGTACGGGTTCGGCCGGACCGTCGGGAACGCGGGCGCGAGCGCGTGCAGGCGCCCGAGCTCCACCCCGATGCGGTGGCAGCGCTCGGGCGTCACGTCGCCGCGCTCCAGCTCCTCGCCCTCGGCGAAGGCGAACAGCATGGCGGGCCGGCCGGCCACCTCGATCTGCGCCTGGCCGCCCGGCGTGAGCACGAGCGGCGCCGCCGGGAAGCGATGGGCGGCGAGGAAGCGCAGCACCTCCGCCTCGAAGGCGACGTCGTCGCGGGTCTTCCCCTCGTTCAGGCGCAGGAACCAGCGCCGCCCGCCTGACCACAGGTGGTAGTTCGTGTTGACGCTCCCCTTCGGCTCGGGGAGCGTCCGCGTCGGGGGCGGCAGCGCATAGCGCGCGAGGACGTCCGCCAGCTGGTCGGGCGAGAGGGGTGTGTAGAGGGCCATCCGGGATCCGAGGAGCATGCCCGCTCGGCGGCGGGGGCGTCAACGCGTTCGCGCGCACCTCGCGCCTGCACGCCGCCCGGCGCTCCGCTAGACTCGTCGCCGTGAGCCGCGACCAGGATCCCTCCACCCTCTCCGACGCGCACAACTCGCGCGGCATCGAGCTGGCCGACCGCGGCTGGCTCGACGAGGCGATCAAGGAATTCCAGAAGGCGATCGCGCTCGACCCGCGCTCGGCGCACGCGCACGACAACCTCGCCACCGTGTACTCGGAGAAGAAGCTGTGGCAGGAGGCGCTGAAGGAGTACCTGACCGCCATCGGCCTCGAGCCGGACAGTGCCACCGCGCACTACAACCTGGCCTCCTTCCTCGCCACCCACGGGCCTGACATGGCGGTGGCGGAGTACCAGGACGCGATCCGCCTCGACCCGGCCTACCCGGACGCGCACCTGAACCTCGGCCTCACCTACGCCGATCTGGGAAAGAACGAGGAGGCGGTGCAGGAGCTCGAGCGCGCCATCGAGCTCGAGCCCGAGGATCCCTTCCCGCGCCACGAGCTGGCGGCGCTGCGCATGGACGAGGGCGACTACCGCGCCGCCATCGGGCAGCTGAAGGAGGTGGTGCGTCTCGAGCCGGACGGGTTCGAGGCGCACCTCGACCTCGGCATCTGTTACGCGCAGAAGGGCTTCTATGCCGAGGCGGAGCGCGCCTACGCCCGCGCCGGCAGGCTATCGCCCGACGACCTCCTCCTCAACTACAACCGCGCCGCGCTGTACGCGCTCTGGGGACGGCCCGAGGCGGCGCTGGGGGCGCTCGGACTCGCCCTCGCCGCCGACCGGGCCAAGGTACGCCACTGGCTCACCGCCGATCCGATGTTCGACGGGCTGAAGGGGCGGCGCGACTTCGAGGAGCTGGTGCACGGCTGACCCGGGCGCGGCACGCCGGGACTTCACGGTGCGGAATGGCTGCGTCTTCACGGAGCGGCTAGGCTGCGCTAAGGTCACCGGCCATGCCCGAGCTCGCCTTCTACCGCCACGGCGAGGAGCTCCTCCGCGTGGCGATCACCGACCGGACCACCATCGGCCGCTCGGCCGACTGTGACGTGACCCTGCCCGACCCGGCCCTCTCGCGCGTGCAGGCCGCCATCGAGCGCCGCGGCGATCGCTGGTGGCTCGTCGATCGCTCCGGACGCGGCACGCGGGTCGGCCCGGAGCCAGTCCACGAGGCGCGGCTCGAGGATGGCGCCGAGCTCGCGCTCGGCGCCTGGCGCGCGCTCTTCCGGCTGGCCGGCGCCGGCGACGACGGCGCCACCCGGCACGGCGGGGGTACGGCGGTGCGCGCTGCGGGTGACCAGTCGGCCGCGCCCGCCGATCGACTCCGCGTCCGCGAGGGAGGGCGCGAGCGCGTCCTCCCTCTCGAGGACGACACCCTCACCATCGGCAAGGAGGCCGGCAACGATCTCGTCCTGACGGATCCGTTCGTCTCGGCGCGCCACCTGCGGCTCGAGCGCCGCGGCGCGCGCTGGCGCGTCCGCGACGTCGGGTCCACCAACGGCACGCTGCTCGGCGGCCTGCGCGTCATCGAGGCGGAGCTGCCGCCCGGCCTGCCGCTCGCGCTCGGCGACACCGAGCTCGTGCTGGAGGCGGAGGCCCCCAGCCGCCCGCGCGCGCCGTTCGAGGGCATGGTGTCGTCCTCGCCCGCGCTGCGCCAGTTGTTCGACCTGGTGGAGCGGGTGGCGCCCGCCGACGCGGCGGTCACCATCCTGGGCGAGACCGGCACCGGCAAGGAGCTCGTGGCCCGTGCCCTGCACCGGCTCTCCGGCCGTCGCGAGCGGGCCTTCATCCCGGTGAACTGCTCGGCCATCGCCGAGTCGCTCATCGAGAGCGAGCTCTTCGGCCATGAGAAGGGCGCGTTCTCCGGGGCCGAGCGGCTGCGCAAGGGCGCCTTCGAGGAGGCCGACGGCGGGACCATCTTCCTCGACGAGATCGGCGAGCTGCCCATCGATCTGCAGCCGAAGCTCCTGCGCACGCTCGAGCTCGGCGAGGTGAAGCGGGTGGGCGCCTCTCGCCCCCTGACGGTGAACGTCCGCGTGGTGGCGGCCACCCACCGCGACCTGCAGGCGCAGGTGCGCGCGGGCAAGTTCCGCGAGGACCTCTACTACCGCCTGTGCGTGGTGCCGGTGACCATCCCGCCGCTCCGCGCCCGTCGGGGCGACGTGCGGGCGCTGGCCGAGCACTTCCTCGCCCGCGCCGCCCCGCGCGGCCTGGCGCTCCGCTTCTCCGACGAGGCGCTCGCCAAGCTCGATGGCTACGACTGGCCGGGCAACGTCAGGCAGCTCAAGAACGTGGTGCAGCGCGCGCTGCTCTTCCGGAGCGAGGGCGTCGTCATCCCGGCCTCGGTGGTGACCTTCGAGGACGCGCGCGGCGCCGGCGGCGCCGGCGACGACGACTCGCTCTACGTGCGCGGGCTGACGCTCGAGGACCTGGAGCGGGAGGCGATCCGCCTCTCCCTGCGCCGCCACCGCGGCAAGCGCGCAGCGGTGGTGAAGGAGCTCCAGATCGCGAAGAGCACCGTCATGAAGCGGATCGGCCAGTGGGGCCTTCAGAACGAGGGCCGCGACCCGGCCGCCCTCGCGGGCGACGACGACGAGGGGTGACGGCGGAGGCGCAACCCCGTTGAACGGGCGAGCGTGATTCGCGAACCCGCGAGCGCAGCGAGCGCGCCGGGAGGCGCGGCGGGGAGCGGCGAACGCCGCGACGCCGCGCCAAGGGCCCCGGCGAGCAGGAGTGGGGCCCCGGCGAGCTTCGCTCGACGGGGCGAGGGCGCAGCCCTCGTTCCAACGAGGCTGAACGACGGCGCGATTCGCGATCGCGAATCGCGAACCGTCGTTCAGTTCACCCCACTCGGGAAGGGCATGAGCGTGAAGGACGTGGCGCTCTGCGGAGCGGGGAGCGGCGGCGGGTCGCGGCGCGGGGCAGGGGCGAGGGTTGAGCGGAGGGGGGGCCGGGGTGCGGACTCGCGACCGTCGAGGTGGCGCGCGATGAGGCTGTCGAGGTCGCGCTCGCTCACCAGGACCGGCTGCACCGCCATCCCGGTGGCGAACGTCACCTCGTCGAGCACCGCCAGGTTCTGCGGCTCGCCGGTGGCGAGGACGACGGGACCGCGGCGGGTGCGCGCGCTCACGGCGAGCGGGAAGACGCGGCGGCTGCGGATGAGCTTCGAGGGTAGCAGTCCGACCATCGTGTCCGACACGCGGCGGCCGCGAATGTCGACGAACGGCACGTCGAGCTGACGCGCCACCTCGGCGAGGACCACGTTCTCCGGAACGAAACCGAGCCCCACCAGCGCCTCGCCCAGGCGCCCGCCCCACTGGCGCTGGTGTGCGATGGCGCTCTGGAGCTGCCAGCCGTCGATGTGCCCCTGCTGGACCAGCCGTTCTCCGATTAGGACTCGCCGCGTCACGCCTACCTCCCGCGCCCGCAAGTCGGACGCATGGGAGATGGGTATTGCGGCCGCCGTGCCAAGAGAACGGCCGTCGATCCAGCCAGCGGCAGTCCCAAGTAATCCGGCAGCTTGCGCAGTCCTCGCGAACGGCCCGGCAACCTCGGCCGCGCCACGCACAGGGTACGCGAGACGGGTGCCCCTGTACCCGCCCATGGGTCAGCGGCCCCAGGCCTGTGGGCGCCCGACCCAGCGAACGGTCAGCGCGCCTTCTTCGCCGGAGCTTTGCGCTTCGGGGGCGTCAGCTCGGCGAGACGCGCCCGGGCGCGCTGGGCGGCGGTCGACTTCGGGTACCGGCTCGTGACCTCCTCGAAGAGGCGCCGTGCGTCGTCCTTCAGGTCGAGCGCCACCATCGCCTCCCCGGTCCGCAGGAGAGCGTCGGGCGCCTTGTCGGACCGAGGAAAGTCCTGCGCCACCTTGCCGTACTCGAGGATGGCCTCGCGCCAGCGCTTGTCGCCGAACCACAGCTCGCCCAGGCGGAAGTGCGCGTCGGCGGCCCGCGCGTCACTGGGCCACTTCTTCACGAAGTCCTCGTAGAGCGCCCGCGCCACCGCCCGCTCGCCCTTGGCCTCCTGCCCCTGCGCCAGCGCCAGGAACTCGCCCGGGCTGGCGGGGAGCTTCAGCTCCGCCACCTTGCGACGCCCCTCGTACTCCTCGAGCGCGCCGGAGCCCTTCAGCGCGGCGAAGCGGGCGTCGGTGTCGCCCTTCTGAGCCGCCACTGCCCGGTCGAGGAGATCGAGCCTGTGCGCGAGCTCCTCGAGCGTGCCGTTCAGCCGCCGCACCTCCTCGGTGAGCCGGTCCTGGTTCACCGCCATGTCGGCGCCGGTCCGGTGGGCGGTAGCGTTCAGCTCGTCGAGCTTCTTCTGCACCTCGGCGATCTTGGCGTCGGCCGCCGCCACCCGCTCGCGCACGACGGCGCGCTGCTCGTCGAGCTGCTTGGCCGAGATCTCGCTCTCGCCCTCCAGACGCTGGATGCGCGCCTCCATCTGCCGGCCCCGCTCGACCGGGACCCAGCAGGCGGAGGCGCCCAGGAGGGCGAGGAGCGAGAGCCTTCTCACGAGTGGTCCGCGGCCTCGCCCTTCACCACGCCGCGGCGGTTCTTCGCGTAGCAGTCCTCGCTGCTCTCGTTGCACACCGGGTGCTCCTTGCCGTAGCTGACGGCCTTCACCGTCTTGCCGTCGACGCCCAGGTTCACGAGGTACTTCTTCACCGACTCGGCCCGGCGCTCGCCGAGGTGCAGGTTGTATTCGGTCGTGCCGCGCTCGTCGCAGTGACCCTCGACGGTGAGGCGCGCGCCCTTCACCTGCTTCAGGCAGCCGGCGACCGTCTCGAGAGAGGTACGCGCCTGTGCGTCGAGGTCGGCGCTATTGAACGCGAAGTGGACGGCGCGCTCCTCGCCGCCGCAGGCCGCCGCGTCGGCGCTCGGCTTCTGCGACGCCACGCACTTGCCGCCCGTGCACGCCTGGTTCGGGCCGCACTGTGCGTCGCTCTCGCACTCCGGCTTGGGGGCCGACGCCACGCAGCGCCCGGCCTGGCACGCCTTGCCGGCACCGCAGTCCGCGTCCTGCGTGCACTCCGGACGCGGGGCGCACTTGTTGTCGCGGCAGGCGAAGCCGGCCTGGCAGTCGGTGTCGGCCGCGCACTCCTGGCAGCGGCCCTGCACGCACACCTTGCCGTAGCCTTCCTGCGCCTTGCAATCGTCGCTCGACTTGCACTCGCCGTTCTTCGGCTTGGACGGACAGCCCGCCAGGAAAAGGGCGGTAACGGACAGCGAAAGCAGGAATGCGCGGCGCATGTCTTCTCCTCGCGAGATCGAATCGGAACGGTGGGTGTCCAGCTTATGTCGCTCTGTTCGCCACGCCTGTCAAAGAAAACCTGTGCGGGTCCCCCCGACGGAACGCTGGTCAGCCGCTCGGTCGGAATTCCCTACCGCGCCGGTTGTCATATAGGGTCGGACAGCCGTGGACACCCCCGCCGACCGCCTCCTCGCCGTGACCCCAGATATCCCCCACACCGCCCTGGCCCGCGCCCGCCAGCTGCTGCGCCGCCACCGCGCGCTGCTCGCGCTGACGGCCGCCGCGCTGCTCGGGATGGGCGGCGGCGGCTTCGTCTGGGCGGCCACGCACGGACTGCCCGCCTTCGACACGCTGAAGGACTACCAGCCGCTCATCGCCACCCGCGTCTATGGCAGCGACGGCAGCGAGGTGTTCGAGTTCTACCGGGAGCGCCGGACGGTGGTGCCGTTCGATCAGATCCCGGAGGTCGTGAAGAAGGCGGTGCTCGCCTCGGAGGACGCCAAGTTCTACGAGCACGGAGGCGTGAACTACCTCGCCATCGCGCGCTGCGCGGTGAAGGGCGTCTTCCGCGGCCACTTCGGCTGCGGCGGCTCCACCATCACGCAGCAGGTGGTGAAGACCTTCCTCCTGCAGAACGAGTGGCGGGTGAAACGCAAGCTGAAGGAGTTCGTGCTCGCGCCGCGGCTCGAGCAGAACCTCTCCAAGGACGAGATCCTCTTCCTCTACCTGAACCAGATCTACTTCGGGCACCGCCGCTACGGCGTCGAGGAGGCCTCCCGCTTCTACTTCGGGAAGAGCGTCCGCAAGCTCACCGTCGGCGAGGCGGCCATGATCGCGGGCGTGGTGCAGTCGCCGGAGCGCCTCTCGCCGGTGAAGCATCCGCACGCAGCCAAGGAGCGGCAGAAGTACGTGCTGCGCCGCATGGCCGAGGAGGGCTTCATCTCGCGCCAGACCGCCGAGACCGAGCTGGCGCGGCCCATCCTGGTGGCGAACCGGTCGGATGATCCGCCGGGCGCCTGGTACGCCGACGCCGTCCGCAAGTACCTCGACCAGCGCTACGGCGCCGAGCGCGTCGAGACCGATGGGCTCCAGGTGGACGTGGCCATGGATCCAGTCCTGCAAAAGGCCGCCGAGGACGCCGTCGAGGCCCAGCTCCGCGCCGTCGACAAGCGCCAGGGCTGGCGCGGCGCTGTGGCCCACCTCGACCTGAACCAGCTCGCGGCCGCCATGCCGCTCTGGAAGGAGCGGCTCAAGGCGGCGCAGGCCGGCCCTGGCGAGGTGGTGGTGTGGGATCTCGGACGCGTGTCGCCGGACGAGGTGGAGGCCGGCGCCGAGAACCAGGGCGACGTGCGGCGCATGCTGTCGGTGAAGCCGCTCCGCGCCGACCGGCTCTACACGGGGCTCGTGTCGAAGGTGACCGACCGCATCGCGAGCATCGACCTCGGCAACGCGACCGGCACCATCGCGTTCTCCGACGTGGCCTGGGCGCGCAAGTACAACCCGGTCGCGGCGACCGCCACGCCGCGGCGCATGACCGACGTGTTGAAGCAGGGCGACGTGGTGCTGGTGCGGGTCCAGCCGGGGAAGACCGGTCCGGCCGAGCTCGCCCTCGCCGGAAGACCCATCCCGCTCGCGCTGGAGCAGACGCCGAGGGTCCAGGGGGCGCTCGTCGCGCTCGACGCGCCCTCCCGCGGCATCCGCGCGCTGGTGGGCGGCTATGACTTCGCGCTCTCCCAGTTCAACCGCGCCCTGCAGGCGAAGCGTCAGCCCGGCTCCGCCTTCAAGCCCTTCGTGTGGGGTGCGGCGCTCGAGTCGCGCCGCTTCACCCCGGCCACCCTCGTCTACGACACGCCCGACCTGTACCGCGACGCCTGGACGGGCAAGGAGTGGAAGCCCCAGAACTTCGAGCGCGACGCCTACGATGGGCCGCTGCTCCTCGAGCAGGCGCTGGCGCACTCGAAGAACACCGTCTCGGCGAAGCTCGTCGACGCGCTCGGGGTGGACGCGGTCATCCAGGTGGCGCACCGCTGCGGCATCGAGCAGGAGCTGCCGCGCACGCTCTCGCTCGCGCTGGGTGTGGGCGAGGTGACGCCCCTCGAGCTCGTGAACGCCTATGCGACCATCGCCGCGCGCGGCTTCGCGGCGCAGCCGCTGCTCGTGCTGCGGGTGCGCGATCGCAAGGGGCAGGTCCTGGAGGAGAACCGGCCGCTCGCGGCGCCGGAGGCCTACGGTGCGGTGGGGAGCACCGACGCGGCGACCGCGACCGCCCTCCCCGACCCCCTCACCCCGACCCTCTCCCCCGCCGGGGGAGAGGGAGGAATGCCCACCCTTCCGACCGCGAGCTCGACCTCGACCTCGCGGTCGGAAGGG
>WNGL01014548.1_pt1 | contig 11823 bp, 16 predicted proteins | sample 5400591 | NCBI WGS metagenome assembly WNGL01 (sample SAMN13153377, study PRJNA577476) | soil metagenome | isolation source: 80 cm soil or saprolite under Garry oak tree replicate 1 | place: USA:California | collected 2016-06-15
CCGGCGCCCCACGGGTCGCACAAGATGCCGTCCACGCCCCTGGTCCCGCCGAACCCGAACGGCGAGACCGGGTCGACCAGCGTCAGCGACGCCACCCGGTCCGGCCGTTCCGTCAGGTACTGCAGCGCCACCCCGCCGCCCATGCTCCAGCCGACCAGGTGCACCCGGTCCAGGCCGAGCGCCTCGACGGCGGCGGCCAGGTCGTCGGAGAAGTCGCGCAGCCCCCGGGTGGCGTCGATCGGCTCGTCATCGGTGTCGCCGAAGCCGCGCAGGTCGATGGCCAGCGGCCGGTACTCATCCGGCAGCGCCAGCATCATCGGCTGCCAGAACAGCGAGGACGACACGTTGCCGTGCACGAAGAGCACCGCCGGGCCGGTTCGGTCCGGGTTGGACAGCACGTTGACGGTGAGGCGGTTAGTCGGCACCCGTTCGGCATTAATACCCGGCAACAACGTGTCCACTGTGTCCTCCCGGGGGCCAGGGTACTAGGAGAAGCGATACCGGGTCTGGCCGAACCGGCCCTTGGCGAACGCCAGGACCTTGGCCGGCCGGACCTCGAACGCCAGCACCGTCCCGCCCTCGTGCCAGAAGGAGCCGTCGCGGACCTCGTACTGCCACTGGCCGTCCCACTTGCGCGCCCATTCCGCCGCGAGCCGGGTGAGCAGGGCCTCGTCGCTCACCTGGACCGCGTCGCCCTCGGCCACCACATCGAGCCCGTCGTCCCAGCGGTTGCAGCCGGTCAGCAGCAGCACGTGCGGGTTGCCGCGAAGGTTGACGGCCTTCTGCTCCCCCGCGCCGGTGCTGAAGTACAGCGCCCCGTCCAGCCACACGGCCACCAGCGGGGTGAGGTGCGGGCGGCCGTCGGCGCGGACCGTGCAGATCCAGGACAGCTGAGCGTCCTCTAGGGCCTGGCGCGTCTCGTCCCAGCCGGCCGCGGTCGCGGCGGGGTGGCTGAAGCGCGGGTCCAGGGTGGCATCGGGCGTGCTCACTGGTGTTCCTCCGTTCCGGCGATGAGCCGGTCGATCCGGGTGACGGCGGCCAGCCCGCTGGTGACCGGGCCGTTGCGCATGACCGCCACCGCGAGGCCGGAGTCGATGTCCGCGTAGGCAGCCGAGCCGTTGGCGCCGACCATGCCGAACGTGGAGCCGCGGCGCGACGGGACGCCTCCGGGGCGGTCCGGGCTGTAGCCGAACGCCCAGCTCACCGGGAAACCCATCACCTCGTCCATCCCAGTGAAGGCGACGGCCGCCATGGTCGTTCGGCGCTGGTCCGACACCAGGCTAATACCGTCGACATGACCGAGCAGGGCGGAGTACACCCGGGCCGCGCCGCGGGCGGTCATCGTGCCGAGTGACGGGATGTCGGCGGCGAGCACGTCGGCGCGGTCGCCCAAGCCGACCGCGTCGCGCAGCGCGGGCGGCGTGGCGCGGTCGAGCGGCGAGCCCTGCTCCGGCGGCTCGGGCGGTGCCGGTGCGGCGGACTGGCGTGCGACCCGGGGCAGCAGCGAGCGCGGGACGGCGAAGCAGACCTCGTCCGCGACGCCGAGCGGGCCGGTCAGCACCTCGCGCAGAAGTCCGCTCATCGTCGCGCCGGTCACCCGGCGCAGGGTCTCGCCGAGCAGGAAGCCGAAGGTCAGCGCGTGGTAGCCGAACCGGGTGCCCGGCTGCCACCAGGGTTCGGCGGCAGCCAGCGCGGCGCACATACGGTCCCAGTCGCACAGGTCCGCGACCGTGGTCTCGCGCGGCAGTCCGGGCAGGCCGGCGGTGTGCAGCAGCACGTGCCGCAGCGTGGTGTCCTCCTTGCCGTGGGCGGCGAACTCCGGCCAGACGCGGGCCAGCCGCAGGTCGTAGGTGATGTCGCCGCGTTCGGCCAGGGCGTGCGCGAGCGAGGCGGCTACGCCCTTGGCCGTGGACGCCGCGTAGAACAGGGTGCCGTGGCTGACCGGCGCCGCCGTGCCCGCGTCGGCGACGCCGCTGACCACGTCGGCGACGACCCGGCCGTACCGGTGCACCGCGATCTGCAGGCCGGTTTCCGTTCCGGCGGCCACCATCTCGTCGGCCGCGGCCTGGACCTCGGCCTGGAGGTCAGCCATCTGCCTTCAGCTGGGCAGCGAGGGCCTCGAGCTGGTCCGCGGTGCCATGCTCCCGCCAGGCGGGCTGCTCATGGCCGTCCAGGAACGCGCCCTGCTCGGTAAGGACCAGCCGGGTACCGCCATCCGCGCCGGGCGCGAACTCCACCGTGGTGAGGGAGACGGTCCATAGGTCGGTTTCCGTCGAAAGCGTCGAGGTGTAGACGATCCGCTCCCCCGGGACGATGTCCCGGTAGAACGTCTCGAACGTCATGGCCGGGCCGCCATCCGGGCCACCGCGAGCCACCTCGCGGCCGCCGATCCGGAAGTCGAGCTCGTGCCCGAAACCGGGGCCGGGCGTGAACCAGCTAGCCTTGGCGGCCGGGTCGGCCCAGGCCGCGAAGACCTGGGCGGGCGGAACCGGGTAGCTGCGCTCGAGGGTGAACGTGGCGTGCGTGACGTTGTGGTCCATTTGTTAACTTCCCCTTTGGCTGTCGTCGGTGTTCTGTCCATCTGCGCCCTGGCCGGCCAGGTAGTCGCCGAGCCGGTCGAGCCTGGTTTCCCAGGCGGTGCGCTGCCCCGTGACCCAGGCCTCCGCCGCGCGGAGCGCGTCCGGCTCGATGCGGCAGGTCCGCACCCGGCCGGCCTTCTCGGACCTGACCAGGCCGCTGGCCTCGAGCACCTGCAGGTGCTGCAGCACCGCGGGTAGCGACATCTCCAGCGGCCGGGACAGCTCGCTGACCGACGCCGGACCGCGGACGAGGCGCTCCACCATGCCGCGCCGGGTGGGATCGGCAAGCGCGTGGAACACCTGATCCAGCGGCGACGGCAATTGGTTAGGCACTTGCTTAAGTATAAGGACGGGCGGTTGATAGTCAAGTGAATGCTTAACTTTCAGCGGTTCTCGGTTAGCGGGTGATGGCTAGTGGTGGCGGCTAGTGGGTGACGGCGACGGCCAGGGCGACCAGGGAGACGGCCACGATCGTCGCGGTGACCAGCCTGAGCCGGCCGGGCCGGTGATGGGCCAGGCGGCCGAGCCGCCAGACAACCGGGGCGGCGGCGATGATGAGCAACCCGGCGATGACGTCCTTCCTCAGCGTCACGGCGCCGACGGCGGCGAACGAGAGCGCCGTCCTGGTCCAGGCCAGCGAGGTCCGGATCCGGGCCAGGCCCGGGTCGGCGTCCTCGCGGTCGGGCGGGCTGGTGGTCACGGCAGCCGCCTACCGGAGCGCCGAGACCAGCACCACGACCGCGGCGATGACCGCGATCACGGTGACGACTGCGGCCAGCAGCTGCGGCATGACCGACCGGGGCAGCGGCTGGCCGTGCCGCAGGGCCCGCTGGCTCCTGACCCATTCGCTGTACGCGGCCACCGCCACCACGGCGCCGAACACGATCAGCGGCACGCCGAGCACGTGCCGGCCCCACGGGACACCGGGGAAGGGCGGCAGCAGCTGGACCACGCCGAGGCCGGCCACCACCAGCGCGAGCGCCGTTCGGCTCCAGGCCAGGAACGTCCGCTCGTTGGCGAAGGTGAACCTCGGATCGGGTTCGGTACCGTCGTCGGCTGGTCCTCGCGGCTGCTCGCTCGTCACCCGGCACCTCCAAAGGTCTCCGCGGAAATCTTGTCAAAAACCGTTGGCGATCGCGGGGTGCCGCACTCTTATACACGGGAGCCAGTTGGGGGGCGTCAGCAAGGGGAGCGCCGGATACCAGTCACCAGGCATTCGAATCCGGCGCTCCCGGCTGGCTCCGACTGGTGCGCCGTCGGCCCGCCCGCCGCATGGACGAGCCGACGGCTCGCACCTCATATACCTAGCGGGCGGGCTAGGAAACACGGCGGCACGGGGCTCCGCGGCATGCCCGCGCTACGCCCGGCAGCGCCGAGGGGCGGGCGCCATGTCACGATGAGCCATGCTTATTCAGCGGTTTGATGTCCGGATCGCAGCCGATCCCCGAGGCCACGCGCTCATCGTGGTGCCCTTCGACCCGGATGCTGAGTGGGGCGTGAAGGCCGTGCATCACGTGAGTGGCACAGTCAACGGCTGCAGGGTGCGGGTGACGCTTGAGCCGGGCGACTGCGGGTGGGCGTTCACGATGAACCCGGCCAGAATGCAGCATGCAGGTATCGTGGCCGGCTCGCAGGTACCCGTGGAACTGTCGCCCGAGGGGCCGCAGCGCGGTGATCTTGCCGAGGACATTGCCGCCGCGCTGGAGGCCAACCCTGCGGCCGGTGCGTTCTTCGACACGCTCGCGCAATTCTACCGCAAGGGCTACTTGCGGTACATCGACGCCACCAAGCGGCGGCCGGACCTACGCGCGGCGCGGATCGCCGAGGTGACGGGCTTGCTCGCAAGCGGGATCAAGGAACGGCCGCGTTCTTGACCTGCCATCTCTGCTGGGGGGTCACGTCCCTGTTGCCTCGCGTAGCTCGCGGAAGGCTGCTGCGATCCGGGGCAGGGTCCACGAAGCGTTCAGGCCGCTGGGGTTGGGGAGGACCCAGACCTGGGTGGCGCCCAAATGCTCTGGCTGGGGGCCGATGGCGGCGTGGGGGCGGCCGAAGGCGGTGCGGTAGGCGGTGACGCCAGCCACGGCGAGGACGCGGGAACGGCGGTCGGCGATCAGGGCGGCGAGGCGCTCGCCTCCGGCACGAAGTTCGGCGGGGTCGAGCTCGGCGGCCTGCGCGGTGGCGCGGGCGACCAGGTTGGTGACGCCGAGCCCGTAGCCGGCCAGCAGGTCCTGCTCGGCCGGGGCCAGACGGCGCGGGGTGAAGCCGGACAGGTGCAGGGCGGGCCAGAACCTGTTGCCCGGCCGGGCGAAGTGCCAGCCGGTCGCGGCCGAGTACAGGCTGGGGTTGATGCCGCAGAACAGCACGCGCAGCGGCTCCCCCGCACCAGGCAGCACGTCGGGGATGGTGCGGTTCGCGGCCGCAGCCAGGTCGGCAGGGCTGGGACCGGCCATTCTAGGAGGCGGCGAAGGCTTGACCGAGGGCCTGCCGGGCGTGGACGGCGACCAGGTGGCGCAGGTATTCGGGGGACGCCTCGCCGTCGGGCAGCGGTGCGCAATCGGCCGCGGCCTGCTCGGCGCAGGCGCCGGCCCGGGCCGTGAAGCCGCCGGCCGGGCCGGTCAGGGCCGCGGTTTCGGCGGTGAACGGGACGCTGCCGACCGAGCCGACGATCAGCCGGGCCGCGGCCACGTCGTTTCCGCGCCGGGTAACCACGGCGGTCACGGTGACCGCCGGGCGTTCGGTCAGCTTCATCCGCAGGTGCGAGAGGCCGGTGCGTTCGGGGCGGGCGGGAAGCTCGACGGCGGTCAGCAGCTCACCAGGGGCCAGGACGGTCTGGTACGGGCCGGTCAGGAACTCGCCGGCCGGCACCCGGCGGATCGCCTCGCCCAGCTGGCAGACGGGGGCGGCGCCCACCGCCATCAGGAACGAGGCCGGGTCGGAGTGCGGGTCGGCGAAGCACAGGTTGCCGCCCAAGGTACCGACCGAACGCACCCGCAAGTTCGCCACCCGCGAGATCATCGCGGGCATCTCCGGGTAGCGGGCGCGCAGCGCGGCCGACGTCTCGATCTCGTGGTGGGTGGTGGCCGCGCCGATGCGGACGCCGCCGCCGTCGGCCTCGATCCCGCGCATGCCGTCCACCCGCTTCAGGTCGACGAGGTGGTCGTAGCTGGCCAGGCCGAGCTTCATGGCCAGCAGCAGCTCGGTGCCGCCGCAGTAGGCGGCCCCGTCATCGCCCAGCTCGGCGAGCAGGCGCGAGGCCTGCCCGGCCGAGTCCGGGCGATGCAGGGTGAACGGGGCGAGCTTCACCGCAAGCTCAGTGCCGGGTGTGGCCGCCGTCGGCGGTGAGCATCTGGCCGGTGATCCAGTGCGCCTCCTCCGAGGCCAGGAAGGCCACCGCGGGAGCGATGTCGGCCGGGACGCCGCGGCGCGGGATCGACTGCAGCGACACCACGAAGTCGAACGCCTCGGCGTGCGGGCTTTCCAGCACGCCCTCGCTGGCGGTCAGGCCGGGAGCCACCGCGTTCACGGTGATGCCGAACTGGCCCACCTCGGTGGCCAGCGACCGGGTGAAGGAGAACACCGCGCCCTTGGACGCCACGTAGTGGGCCATGTTCGGGGTGCCCGCGGTGACCACGTTCGAGCAGATGTTCACGATCCGGCCGTAGCCGGCCTCCTTCATGTGCGGGTAGACCGCCTTGCAGGTCAGGAACACGCCGTCGATGTTCACCGACATGACCCGCCGCCACTCGGCGAAGTCGAGTTCCTCCCACGGCACGAACGGCACGATCGCCGCGTCGTTGACCAGGATGTCGATCTTGCCGAAGCGGTCGGCGGTCGTCGCCACGAGCGCGCCGACCTGCGCCTGGTCGCTGACGTCGGCGATGTGCACGTGCCCGCCGATCTCCGCGGCGGCCTTATCCGCCGTCTCCGCGTTCTTGTCTGCCACGACCACGCTGGCGCCCTCGGCGCGCAGCTTCTCGGCGATGGCCCGGCCGATGCCCTGGCCGGCGCCGGTGACGATCGCGACACGACCCTCGAGTTTCATGGTCACCCTTCGTAGTAAGTAGGAGCCTTCTTCCAGGTCTGGAACGGTGCCATCTCGTGCGATGGGTAGATCTGCGCGTCGTGCGTGCGGGCCAGCCGCTTGAGCCGGCGCAGCGATTCGACCGCGGCCGTCGGATCGAGGTGGAACCCGCCGACGATCAGCCGTTCCAGGTTCTCGTAGGTGTAGGCGGCGTCGCCCGCGAAGATCATGGACGGCTGGTCGTCCATCTCCACCAGCAGCGAGTAGTGCCCGGCGGTGTGTCCCGGCGTCTCGAACAGCCAGATCCCGTCGGCGATCTCGATGTCGCCACTGATCCGCTCGTACTTGGTGCCGGGGAAATCGAAGGACAGGTCGGAGTAACCGAGGTGCTCGAACGGCTCGGGGACCTTGGCGTGCCGTAGTTCGGCCGTGTTGACCAGCGTGGTGGCGCCGGTCAGGTACTTGTTGCCGCCCACGTGGTCGAAGTGGAAGTGCGAGTTGACCACGAAGTTCACCTGCTCCGGGTCGAAGCCGCCCGCCTTGAGCTGCGCCGGGATGGTCTGGTCCGGGGTCTGCTCGGGCAGCTCGAACGGCAGCACGCGGTTGACGTGCTCCAGGTCGTAGCCGGTGTCGTACATGAACAGGCCGTCCGGGTGCTCGATCAGCACGCTGTACACCGGGAACCGGACCGGCGTGCCCACGTCGATGTGCCACAGCACCTGGGACCGGTCGATGACCAGCGATCCGCCGTCCAGGATGTAGACCTTCTTCTTGGCGCTCACCGCTACCTCACAATGCCGACAGGGTCTTGCGGACCGCGATCAGGCCCTTGGCGATCTCGGCGCGGCGCTCGGCGACCTGCTCGGCCGTGTACGGGTAGATGCCGCCCAGGGTCTTCATGCCGAGCTGGCCCGCGTCGGCCTTCTCCTTGACCATGTCCGGTACCTCTTTGGCCGCGGACAGGTCCGGGTTGAGGTAGGAGGCCACGCTGGAGTAGATGTCCAGGCCGGCCATGTCGAGCAGGCGCATCGGGCCGATCACCGCGAGCTTGTACCCGATCCCCCACTTGACGCAGGTGTCCATGTCCGCCTCGGAGACGATGCCGCGCTCCACCAGGGACAGGCACTCGCGCAGGATGGCGTAGAGGATCCGGTTCTCCACGAAGCCGGGCACCTCCTTCTCGGTGACCGCCTCGTAGCCGAACGCGCCGATGATGCCGACGATCTTCTCCGTCGTAGCGGCCGCGGTCTGCTCGCCCGGGACCACCTCGATCATCGGGATCAGGTGCGGCGGGTTCGACCAGTGCATGCCGACGAACCGGGCCGGGTGCTTCAGCGCGGTGGCGATCTGGGTGATCGGGATGCCGGAGGTGTTCGACGCGATGATCGCGTCGTCGGCCAGGTGGTCCTCGAGCTGCGCGGTCACCTCGCGCTTGAGGTCCAGCTTCTCCGGGATGGCCTCGAGCACCAGCTCGGTACCGGTCAGCGCCTCGGCCAGGTCGCTGGAGAACGCGACCGAACCGCCGGGCGCGGACGCGGCCTCCACCCGGTCGAGCGCCCCGGTGGCCATCTGGTAGCCGCCCTTGGCCCGCTCGAGTACCTCGTCGCTGATGTCGTACAGCCGTACCTCCGAACCGGCGCGCGCGAGCACCGCCGCCATGCCCGGGCCCATCGTGCCGGCGCCGATCACCGCCGCCACCTTCGGAACGCTCATCTGCCTACCTCCGGGTCTTAGCTGATCTTCAGTTCTCGTATCCGCCGCCACACCCGCTCCGGGGTGAGTGGCAGCGTAGTCATCGGCACGCCCGCGTCGGCCAGCGCGTTCACGACGGCGGCCGGAACCGCCGCGAGCGCGCCCTCGCCGCAGCCCTTGGCGCCGAACGGGCCCGGGCCGTCGCCATTCTCGACTATCGAGCACCGCATGGTGGCTGGAACGTCCGCAAATGCGGGGATTCGGTAGCTGAGCAGGGTGTCGTTCAGCAACATGCCGTCCGGCGCGACGTGCATCTCCTCGAACAGGGCGTTGCCGAGGCCCTGCAGCGTGGCGCCCTCGTCCTGGCGGGCGACCAGTTGCGGGTTGATGGCCTTGCCGACGTCGGCGACGGTCGAGGTGCGCAGCACGGTGACGACGCCGGTGTCGAGGTCGACTTCGATCTCGGCGCCGGCCACGCACACCTCCCAGAAGACGGGCCCCTCGGCGTAGGAGCCGCTGCCGCCCTCGGGCTGGACGCGGCCGTGGCCGATGAGCTCGCCGCCGTCGAAGCCGAACCGGGCGCGGACGAGCTCGGCGTGGCGAGCACGTTCTGCGCGGCCCGCTGGACGGCCAGGCCCGCCACCGTGGTGGACCGGCTCGCCCCGGTCGACCGGTCGTACGGGGTGTACCTGGTGTCGGTGCCGCGCATCACCACCGTATCCACGGGCGCGTGCAGCACTCCGGCCGCGATCTGGGCCATCACGGTGCGGGCCCCCTGGCCGAGCTCGGTGGTGCCGACCAGGACGGTGACCGAGCCGTCCGGTCCCATCCGCACCGTGGCCATCGACACCGGGTGGGCGCCGGCCGCCAGCAGGCCGACCGAGACACCGCGCCCCCGCCGTTTGCCGTGATGGGCCGAACGGGCGGGCGGTTCGCCCCACCCGATAGCTTTCGCCGCCTTCTCCACGTCGCCGATCAGGTCGGCGTCCAGCGGCTTGCCGCCGGGGCGGACCTCCTCCCCCGGGCGGAGCAGGTTCCGGCGGCGGATCTCCAGCCGGTCCAGCGACAGCCGGCGGGCCACCTCGTCTAGCTGCGACTCTCCGATCCACTGCAGGTGGGTGGCGCCGAACGCGCGGTAGGAGCCGGCCGGGCCGGTGTTGGTGTAGACGCAGTTCGCCTCCACCCGCACCGCCTGCCAGCGGTACGGGCCGGGGGCGGCGTCGCCGGCGGTGGCGGTGACCCGGGGGCCGTTGTCCGCGTACGCACCGGTGTCCAGCCAGGCCTGGCACTCCCGGCCGAGCAGGGTCCCGTCGGCCGCGGCCGCGGTGCGCATCCGGGCGGTCATGTTGTGCCGCCTGGTCGTGATCATCGACTCGTGTACCGCGTTGAGGATCCGGACCGGGCGCCCGGCCTTGCGCGCGATGGCCGCGGTCAGCGGCTCCATCTTGGTGTAGGACTTGCTGCCGAAGCCGCCGCCGAGGAACGGCACGATGATCCGCACCTGGTCCAGCGGCAGCCCGAACAGCACGGCGATCTCCTGGCGGACCAGGAACGGGTGCTGGCAGGAGGACCACAGGGTCAGCTCGCCGCCGTGCCAGTGCGCGATCGTGGTGTGCGTCTCCATCGCGTACTGGTAGACGGCGGGGAACGTGTACTCGCCCTCGACGACCACGGCGGCGTCGTGGAAGGCGCCGTCGGTGTCGCCGCGGCGGAACGAGTAGCTATAGCAGATGTTGCCGTCGGCGTCGGGCAGGTCGCCCAGGCCGTGCGCGGCGCCCGGCCGTGCGCGCTTCTCGTGGACCAGCGGGGCGTCGTGGCTCAGGGCGGCGTCCAGGCTGGCCGCCACGGGCAGTTCGTCGTACTCGACGTCGATGTGGGCGACTGCGGCGTGACCACCGCGACCGGCTCGCCGAGGAAGCGGACCTTGCCCAGGGCCACGACCGGGCGGTCCCGCAGCGCGTGGCCGTAGTAGGGGTCGATGTCGGCCAGGTCCCCGGCGACCAGGACGGCGACGACGCCGTCGAGCGTCTCCGCTGATGACGTGTCGACGGACAGGATCCGGGCGTGCGCCACCGGACTGTGCAGCACCGCGCCGTAGAGCATGCCGGGGACGCGGATGTCCCCGGTGAATTCGGCCTGGCCCGAGAGCTTGAGGCGGCCGTCGGCGCGCTCCACGTTCTGCCCGACGGCGGTCACGGCGTGCCGCCGAGCAGTTCGGTGAGGGAGTCGAGGATGGACCGGTAGCCGGTGCAGCGGCACAGGTTGCCGTTCATCGCCGCAGCGATCTCGTCCCGGTCGCCGCGCAGGCCCCGGGCGGCCAGCGCCTTGGCGGTCAGCAGCATGCCAGAGGTGCAGAAGCCGCACTGGACGGCCGCGTGCCGCATGAACGCCTCCACCGCGCGCCGGTGGAAGTCCGAACCCGCCAGGCCCTCGATCGTCTCCACCTCGCGTCCGTCAACGTCGGCGGCCAGGAAGCAGCACGAGCTGACCGGGTCGCCGTCCACCAGCACCGTGCACGCCCCGCACACCTGGACCTCGCAGGACTGCTTGGCGCCGGTGAGGCCGAGCCGGTCGCGCAGGAAGTCGAGCAGCAGCTCCTCGGCGGGCACGTCGCCGGTGAAGGGCGTGCCGTTGATCGTCGCGGCGATCCGTTCCGTCATTGAGAGCTGTCTAGCATGCGGCACCAGTCCTGCCAGTACTCCTCGGCGAACTCCTCCTGGTACTTATTGGCCGACAGGTCGCGGGCCGCCTCGCGCGGGATCGGCACCGTCTCGCCCATGGTCCGGGCGATGAACTGGATCCGCGCCGCCCGCTCCAGGGTGAGCGCGGTCAGCACCGCCCAGCTGATGTCCTCCCCGGCGGTCAGGATGCCGTGGTTGCGCAGCAGCACCGCCCGGCCGCCGCCCAGCGCCCGGGCCACCCCCTGGCCGTCCTGCGGCGTGGTCACCAGCCCGGCCGTGCCGTCGAAGACCGGCACCCCGTCCGGGAACAGCAGGCCGTCGTGGGAGAGCAGTTCGAGACCGCCGGCCGTGGCGCCGAGCGCGATCGAGTACAGCGGGTGGGTGTGGATGACCGCGCCGACGTCCGGCCGGGCCAGGTACGTCTCCAGGTGCATGACCGTCTCGAGGTGCGCGCCCGGCGTCAGGTAGCCGGCCGGGTCGCCGAGCGGGATGGCGATGACGTCCTCGCCGGTCACGTCGCGCAGCGCCTTGCCCTTGCGCTTGATGTAGATGGTGCGCCCGTCGGGCCCGCGCACGCTGGCGTGGCCCAGGGTGAGGTCCTCCTGCCCGAACCGGGCGACGATCCGGCAGGCCAGTGCCACCTGCCGGACCGCGTCCGCCGCCGTCGCCGGCGGCCGCCCCCGGGGGTAACTCACCTCGGGGCTCACGCCGTTCGGTCGGCGGGTAGGCCGGCGACGGGAACGAGAACACCATCACCAGGTCCTCGGCGCCCGGGTTCACCACCGTGTGCCAGATCCCGGCCGGGACGTAGAGCGCCTGTCCGGTGGTCACCGGGACGTCCTCGGTCTCC